>SDBV01008714.1_pt1 | contig 13631 bp, 14 predicted proteins | sample 2277081 | NCBI WGS metagenome assembly SDBV01 (sample SAMN10402039, study PRJNA504765) | marine sediment metagenome | isolation source: marine sediment core GS10_PC15, 223 cmbsf | place: Arctic Ocean: Southern Knipovich Ridge | collected 2010 | reverse complement strand
GCTTTCCGCCCTCTCCCACACCTCTGGGATCAGACTGCCCTCAGCTTCACCGACCTGCTGCGACAAGCCGACGAGGCGGGTCTCTCACCCGCCCCCGAACACACAGCGCCTCGTGGCGCACTTCGACCACGTGAAATGGGTCCGCGACTTGAGCCGCTCGAGGAAGCATCGTGTCGAATACTTTGCGGTACGGCCCAGACAGATCCAATGTGGCGTACTCGATCTGATCACGCCATCGCTCATCACGATTCTCGAACCACTTACACGGCTCAACAGCACTCCGACCTGCGACAACGTCGAGGAGTTGACCGCGACCGACATCGACGATCTGAGTCGACCAATGCTGACGATGCCATGGGCCAATTCGTGCGAAGAGCACTTCGTCGAGTCCGACAGCGGCGACTTCACCAATCCGGTCGGTGTCGTCGTCGATGAGGGCTGTGCCGTACGCGATGACCGAGTCGTTGATCGTGTGCCAATCACAATCCAGTTCGTCGGCGATCTCGTTGATCGACCGGGCGTACCGGCCGACCTGGAAGGTCACCCAACGACCGCAACGATCCGTCATGACGAGACGGGCAGATGCGATCGAAGGTGTGTCCTCGGTCCATGAGCTGACTGGGCATGACACGGTCGGGCATTCCCATCGATACTTGTGCCAGACAAGCCGAGTCGGTCGGCCGAAACATGGCAGATCGACGAGTTCGACGACCGGCCGATCCTTCACCCACGCCACGCCATTACAATCTCGACATGTCGGCCGATCAGTGGTCGTTTCGACATGTACCCGCAACGGTTCACCGGGTTCGTCATCGACGCCGAGCACCTCGACATCGGGTAAGCCGACGAGCAGTAGGCACATGCGCGTAGGGTCCAGTTCCACGGGGGCTCTCGATTCTGAAGGCGTTAAGAACCGTCAGATTTGCAGAGTCCCCGTACCGATCCCGGGATGCCTATCGCACGGGACCCATCTCACCCACACCCCGCTCATTTCCCAAGAGCCAGTAAAGTTCACGGAAGGTGGTCAACGAGAGGGATTGATCGTCTGCGCCGTCGGGAGCTGACAATCCACTGGAAAGCATGAGATCGATACGCCAGCGAATGATGGCTGGGCGAACAACTCCAACCGACTCGCGATGCTATCGAGTGGCGCCGTCTGGCCAAATCACGATCGTTTGGATGCCGATATCCACTGCGTATTCGACCACGTCACCGGTCCCGCCTTTGCCGTGCGCTTCTTCACCATCCCACACAGCGATTAGAAGATCTGATACCTCAGCCACGCGACGCCCCGCGGCCAGGAATGCTTCCTCGGTCGGTGCTGGGTAGTCAAGCACTGACCGCTCGAACGCGCGATCGAGTAGAAGCTGATAGTTGTGCCGGTCACTTGAGGCGAAAGTGGTCTCATAGCCTTTGCAGGGGATTATCGCGGAGACTGCACCTCCCGCATCGAGGACTAGGCGGGCGAACAGTTGGTCTGCGCCGACGGCGAGTGCGCACACGCCGACAAGTTTCTTGGGATCGTGCTTGATTAGCTCAGCTTGAATGTAAGCCGTTATGTAGTCAATGGCGACCGGCGGCAGGTTCTGGTGTCCTGTACATCCGATTCTGGTCACAACAGATCATGGTTGACAAGTCGCCAGTAGTGTCGTCCGAGCGGCGTGAGACGGCAGGACCCGTCCTCAACCGCCGCAAAATAGAGATGCTCGTGACCAACAGGCTCTACCAACTTCGCCGCCCGGCAAAGCTGAAGAATGGCAAAAATAGCCTCGTGTTCCGCGTGCGGTGGCTTGGCTTTTGGTTCGTATGAAGGATCAAGTCGGAGTTCGTGGTCTAACGTCGGGAAGAATTCGGTAAGACGGCGAAGCTTGTCAAGCGGTACGGCTGGCTCACACAGGCGAATATCGTGCAAGCGGTCCACGTTCGCCTTGAACGTTGGTCGTTGGTCCCACGGCCCGAACAACTCGGACAGGTATGCGTAAAGCCCGGCTACGTTGACCTTGCCAACGACATCGGCTGCGCCGCCATCCAGTGCGTCAGCCAGCGAGATGGTGAACAGTCCACCGTCAAGCGTTTCGGCGGATGTTTGGTCGCCGCGGCTTGCTGCGAGGATCGTTACGCCCTCGCAGAGGAGGGCATCGGTACCGCCTAGCTGAGGTACTCCGCCTCCCCCTCCTGCGAAACAGCAATCGAGCACAATGATGACCTCTCGAATCGATGCTTGCTGAACCATCGCGAGGATTTCCGAGATGCCAAGACCGGGCGAGTGCTCCGTCGCATCGATCGTGCAGAGCGATACGTCATTCTGATGTGCGGCACCGTGTCCAGCGAAGTAGAGAAGCGCGACATCCGCGCCGGGTGAAAGTAGCGTTTTGATGCCAGCTACGAGATCGTCCCGGCCGGCATCGTATAGGACCCGACAGGCAAAGTTTGGTGTGCCGTCTGCATGGCTTGCCAGAAGTGGCTTCAACCGATCAACGTCGTCAGTGCACCCAGCAAGGTCTCCGTATTTGGTGTATTTGTTGTTGCCGACGAGCAAGGCTCTGCGCATTCCCGCCATGCTTACAGTCTATCGACAAAGGCAGCAATGTTGAGCCAGGTCCACACCTTGCAGGGTGCGCTGCCCATTTCTTTCGGCTTGGTCCGGTAGTCGCCGATCCAGAGTCCCAACAATGGCTTGCCCTCTTCGCGGGCGCAGTTTATCTCCCACAACTCGCCATCCGCCTTTGGAGTGTGCTTCGAGATGAGAGCGATAACACCGTCGCTTCGCCTTATTCGCGCCCGGGTCTTCGTCTTCCAGCTGCTGTCATACGGCTGCTTCACACTCATGTCCACGTACTCGAACGGCGAGGCCGTGTTCAGCGACTGCCCCTTCAACAAGTTACGCTCCGCCTCATCCTCCTTTGCGAAAGCGATAAACACAACTTTCTTGGCAGCCACGGGAACTCCTTCGGTCGAAGGCTGCGATCCAGCGTATCGGCGCGACACTACCTGTCTAGTGGTCGGTATTCAGTGACTTTGTGACGCAATCGGGGATGGCGTGAATACATCGGCGAGGGCCGTGTGTGACAGGAGTGCGTGGCGCGATCTACATGGACCCACGTCTAGGAGAACCGGAGAAACGACAATAGCAGTGCATTGGCGACTCATTCGTGCCCAACGGCGAAATCACTGGATGCAGCGTTCGAACGACCATCGTTAGCGAGCCCTGCGGGCCGAAGATGATGCGTTGCTTTCTGAGTGTTGCGTCCTGGAAGTTTGCCTTGCAGGAATCATTTGCCGCTGGACCCGGACTGTGGAGAGTTCAGCGGCGGACAGTGTTTGCAATTCTTGTAGCGGCCTTGTCAGAATCGTCGTGTTCCCAGACTCTTACAACAGTCCAGCCAGCGTTTCTCAGTTGCGAGTCAGTATCGAGATCGCGCTGGCGATTGGCCTCCAACTTGTCTCGCCACCACTCAGCGTTCGATTTTGGCCACGAACCGTGCGTTGGGCAGGCATGCCAGAAACAGGAATCTACGAAGACTGCGACTTTTCGCGCAGAAAACAGTAGATCGGCTCGGCGGCGGAAGCCAGCGATTGGTAGCGGTGCGTCAACAGCGTATCGCAGTCCCTGTCGATGCACCGCGCGACGTATCGCCATTTCTGGGCGGGTGTCTCGGGTCTTCTGTCGGCGCATCCGCTCGCTGACAGCGGCCGACGACGGCTTCGGGGTGCTGGAGCGTCTGCTCCGTCTAGCCGGCTCAGTTTCGCTGTCGTGGCGGCCCACCCATACCATGAAACCACAATGCCACTAACGCGGGTCTCCGAGCAATTTGATCGTCTTCGTCGTGGCCGCCGTGTTGACCCCTTCGCTTCGCTGGAGCTCGCTGGGCAGATGTCGCAGCTTCTGTTGGTCGCGCTCACGGATTGCGAGCAGCACGCGTTGGAATGGCGGGGCAAGGGCGAGAAGTCCTACGTGACGTTCACTGAGCCAGGCGTGCGGCGACCCTTTTCTCGGGGTCTGAATTCGGATCTTTTCATCGCCAGCTCTACCGACTTCGGGACTCGCTGGAAGGCCTTATTGAAACAGCTTGAGAGGTCGACAGACGGCAGGATGGAAGCAGACGAAGATGAAATTGATTGTCTGGTCTACACCGCGGTAGTGGGCTATGGGGCCGTCACGGACCTGTTCCGGGCCGGGAACAGAGGCAGCCCAGGATCCTTCTTTGAGATTGTCGTGGGAGCCCTGCTTTCGGTGCTCGCTCGTCGTCACGAGGAGGGAGGGCCGAAGATTGCAGTCCCAGGCACGACCGACGTGGAATCAATTCCCATCGACATCACACTTCGCCGAACCTCAGATCGCGAAGTCAGCCTTGCGGTGCCCACGAAAATATCTACACGGGAGCGAATATCGCAAGCCTATGTGCATCAACGCATGCTCGACGTCTTAGAGCCCGAACAGTGGCGATCGATTCTCTGCATCGCCAACGAGAACAACCGCGGCGCCCCAAAGCAGTCGACTCCGCAGGAGAAGACCGTTGACAATTGCTGGCTTGTGGATACCACGGTGGCGGGCACAATTGTCCAGTATGAGCGCTACACGTCTCATATGACGGGTCTGTACTACCTGGACCCGCCAGAGGGCTACCTGAATTCGAGCAAAGCAGAATTTCCGATTGTCCGAAGATTCAGTTCACTGTTGCGCGACGATTTGCCGACGATATTGAGCGTTGGAAAACAGATGTAGTTCGGCCGGTTGAGTTGCCTTGTTTGTGCGTCCGCGAAGGGCGTCATCAATTGCTGACCCGACAGCGTGCGCTAGCGGCGGTGGCACGGCATTGCCGATCTGATGTCGGACGTCGTGGCGCGTCCCGAGGAATACGTGGTCGTCAGGAAATCCCTGTATTCGAGCCGCCTCGCGTGGAGTGAGGGGGCGGTCGCTCTCTGGATGACCATAACGCCCGCGGGTGAATGAGTCGAAACCGCCGGTAATCGTCGGGCACTGGCTGTCCCAACGGAGGCGTCCGTACACGTCTGGCCATCCGCCTTTGCGAGTATCGGCGCGTTGGTGGCAGGGCAGGCGCAATTCGTATGGAATATCCTGCCAGCCACCACCTTCGGGTACGTGGGAGAATCGTTCAATATTTGGCTGGGTGACTCTTGCAGCCTGATGGTTGGCATATTCTGGGTGGGACGAGTAGTTGTCAGGCGGTTCGGGCAGATCACCAATTGCATCGCGCACGGTCACCGCATTGTCGGATGGCGGAGGCACATGAAAGCCGCCTTCGACATCGTCACGGGTGCCCACCAAGATGAACCGTTCCCTGTTTTGAGCTACGCCATAGTCCGCCGCGACGTAGAAGTGGCCGACTAAGTCGTATCGCTCCAAACCATGAAACTCGTCGAGCAGGTGTTTGCCGCGGACTTGCGCGACCATCGGCACGTTTTCAAGCAGGAAGACGCGGGGCATCAACTCCTGGACGAGTCTCAGAAAATCGAGGACAAGTTTGTTTCGAGGGTCGCCCAGGTGAGCACCACGCTTTTGTTTCGAGAAGCCCTGGCACGGTGGGCCACCCGCGAAGAGATCGAGATCGTGTCCGCGCAGATTGGATAGCACGCGTAGCTCTTGTCCAGTCAGACTCTCGGCGTTGGCGGCGAACACGTAGTCGCCGAAGTTTTCTTTGTACGTGGCGACGGACGGGCCGTCATTGTCGAAAGCGGCGATGACGTCGAATCCGGCATTCTTGAGGCCAAGGCTGAGTCCACCAGCGCCGCAGAATGCGTCTATGGCTGTGTGCGTACGTTTGTTCATGTTCTTGGAGTTCTGTTTGGTTTCAGGCTGGAGGAAGTGGCGGTCCGCTTCGTCGCCGGGCCCGTCGGGGCCGTTCGATCGTTGTCCGAGTGTACGGTTTGCGTATGACATCTTCAGTGGCTGCCCCATTGTGCGTAAGTTCTTACGCAGTCTACATTGTTGCGCGTCTGACTTCAAGCACTCCACACAGACGGGCCGCCGGGATCGACGGCTGGCGGCGGCAGGGGTCAAGGGCGCCGGGCTAGGCCAGCTATGGGCAGAGTCGTAGATGTCGAATTGCTCGTTGGCAGCGTTGAGATTGCACGTCGCTTGAACGTAAAGCGGCCACAGGTCGTACATGACTGGCGTGCGCGCCATCAGGCTTTCCCCGAGCCGATCGTGCATCTGAGCGGTGTCCTAGTGTGGTATTGGCCTGATATTGAGGAGTGGGCAGTCGCCACCGGCCGGCTGCGGGCTACGTAGATCCAGCCGCCGCCGGTGTCACAGTCACTGCCATCATCAGAAAGCCACGCGATCTAGCCGCATCGTTCCCCGCAGCCGGCGGGCCGCGGATGGGCCGCAGGAGGTTGAGCGGCCATAGTAAACGGTGATGGCTCGTAGGAACGGAAATGCCAGGCCAGAGCCCATTTCTCAAAGGAGGCGCAGGTCAGCGCCCCGCCCCGATCTTCCATGGTAAGGAAGGGGTCCTCGGTTCAATCCCGAGAGGAGGCTCCACGTTTGTGCAGGTCGGGGGATTGATCGACGTGATTCTCGATTTGCCCTGATAGCTCGTCTACTGGTCTGAGAACCTATATCGGTCTTGTCGTATCAGTGCGCGGGCCCGCCCCGGCTGGCGTTCACGCTCGACGTGTCTAGCCCTCGATTATCTGGAATACGGCGGGGCTCCAATACAGCCGGCCGTACCGCGCTTCACTGAACGGTTCCAACACGCCTATGTCACACAACTGAGCGATGGCTCGTCGATTGGCCTCATTCGATCGACCGTGTACTGACTGTGACGCACGGACTGAGAGCATGGGAAAGGCGATGAGGCTTTGCGCGATCTCCAATGTCAGGCGAGCGCGAGGGAATTCTCGCGGCACGTCGGCTGAGACCTGACGGTGATACGTCAGAAGATCGAGGATTCGTTCGCGCCCATTCTTCGCCTGTTCGGCGATCCCATTTGCGAAGAATTCGATCCACGGTGCCCATTCACCGGTCTTGCTGACGCTGAACAGGTGAGCGCGGTACGCGTCTCCGCGATCCCGCAACCAGGGTGAGATCGATAGAACGGGCGCCGATAGTTCGCCCTCTCGTAACAGTTGGAGTTCAGTCAGCAAACGCCCGAGTCGTCCGTTGCCATCACGATATGGGTGGATAGCCTCGAACTTGTAGTGAGCCATTGCTAGGCGGGCCACGATCGGAATGCGCGCACGCATCTCTTCGCTATTCACCCATTCGACCCAATTCTCGACCATGCTTCGAAGTTGGTCTCCGCCGGGCGGGGGCACATAGTCTGCTTGGCTGACTCGTGGTCCTTTGCCGACGATTGCGTCGGCAGCGCGAATCATGCCAGCCTCGGCGTTGTCGCTACGCGGGCCGGCAACGAGCTCTTTTTGCAGTGCTGATAGCAGAGACACGGAGATTGGCCGTTCGTCGATCCAGTCGTACGCTAGATCTGCAGCTCGCGCGTACGCCACAACCTCCAATGCGCCCTGCGATGTCTCGTTTTCAGGCAGATCTTCCGGCGGTACGAGTTCGGCAGCGAACACGTCGGTTAGGTTGGCGTAGGTGCCCTCCAACGCTGACGTGCCAATTGCCTCCCGGCGGGTTGCAACCCTCGCAAGAAGTTGCGGATTCGGCACGAGTGCGGCGGGAATAGCGAGCCGTCCGAGTTCGGTAGAAGCGGCAGCGATGGCCATGACAGTTGTGCCTGGCAGGTTTTCGAGTTGGTCGGGTAGTGAGTCTGGGATGTATGCGTCGAGTTCGTAGTCTTCGTCGTAGGTGAAGTCGTGTCCGGTGATCACGGTCGTGCGACCAATAGGCGAGTTTCTGAGTTCTGATGGTGACGACACGACTCGAATGCTACTCGGTCAATTCCAAGCAATATGCGTTACGCTTGGAATTGCACGCATGTAATCCCAGTTTCGAGTCGCAGGCGTTGTCGGCGATCGACCACTTGGCAGGAGTCTCCGCGCGTCGATCCATCCATCGCATATGCAGACGGGTGCATAAATAGTCTGCCATGACTTTGCCAAACACCAGTCGTCTTGTGCCTCGTATGCCTCTGGTGCCTGAACTCCTGCCTCTCTTGACCAGGATGTCCGTATTGGACACGTGTCTCAGCATTGATGGTAAGGAAGGGGTCCTCGGTTCAATCCCGAGAGGGGGCTCCACGTTTGCGCAGGTCAGAAGCGACTTTCAGCTGGTGTTGTGCGTTGCCACTACGGGGTGGGCCGCGTGTAGGCCGCGGGTCGTCCGGCAGCGGTCATCTTGCGACCGATCTGAGTCGGGTGTTTGTGAGCGACCGGTCGAGATATTGTCAGCAGGTGTGCACTGGTCCGTAGAACTTGTTGGCCCCGAGTTCCGGCCGGCCCGAGCGAATTTTGAGTTGAGCTTCCGTGGACCGTGATGCCGAATCACTGAGTCGCGACAATGCCGGAGTTAGTTGTCGGTGTTTGAGAGCCTTTGACGCCCTGATGCCACGACGTATTTGACAGCTGTGGCCTCACCGTTGGCTCATCGCGGGGGACTTAGGCGCGGCCACCCGCCCGATCGCCACATTGCCGTTCCGACTGTCGTCGGGGCATCGCAACACCGGAGGCCATCGCGCTGTCGATGGCATGCTCGCGTAGCATCGAATCGTGAACCGCCGATACATTTCAGGAAGCGTTTCGATTCGGCCAGTCAACGTCGGATTTGCCATTGAACGAACCCCCGAGGCCTTTCGGTCGGCGGTTCAAACAGCGTCGGCACATTGGGGCGGTCTGTACTGGCCAATAGTGCCGGTCGAGAAGCCCGAGGAAGCGGTTGAGGCATTGCGGTGTATGGGAGTCGACGTAGTGGCGACGGTTGGTGAGGTCCCCGGAGTTGCGAACTTCGCAAAACGCGCTCAGCTCGTTTGGCAAGGGGGTCATCGAGAACCGTTTGACGAGCCGGCTTTCATGGGTGCGCCGGCGCAGATATGGCCCATGCTCCGGACCGCTGTGGCCACGCGGCCATCTGTGCAGGATGTATTGACACCCGTGGTGTGGGAGGATTCACGCCCGGATGCCAACTACCTAGCCGCGACATATGGCGAGTATTCTGGCGAGTATTCGCCGGACGTGGCAGAGATCACTCGGCTAGCGGGCGTCCAACCGATCGAAATTGCTGACGCTGGGATGCCTCCGACCGATATGCGGTCCGTGCCGATCCGGTCGACAACATTGCAGTTGAGGCCGCCGTTTGACGGAGATCTTGCCATTGCGATCGTCGATCCTGAAGCGATCGAGGATCTAGCGGCATTCTGGACAATGCGAGCTCTGGGCGATCGCGTATGCGCATTGCCTCGCTGTACTGACGCGTTCGCGGACTCGGTGGCTGCAGACAGGATTAGGCAGCATCTTGCTGATCCAAGGACCAAGAGGGACGACAGTCTCGTAGTCCAGGTGTGGAAGCGTGAGGATGATTCAACGGCTGAGATTCACGCCCTTGTTGCGGAAATCGCCCCGAATGCCCGCGTGCTCGATTTGTCACTTGAACACGTCACGCGCCTGAGACGGCGACCGCTGCCTTCGACCGATCTCCGGAAGTCGTTCACTGTTGAGATCGGCGAATCGAAAATGGATGACATACCGCTGCCAGACATTCGATCGATGACGACTGGTTCGGGCCGCCCGTCCGGTCATGTCGTAGCAGAGGTCCATTATTCCACTCAGTGGAACCTCCCTTTGGGCAAACGTGCATCATTGCCACCCGCAAGAAGATTCTCCCGAGCGATCCTGCCGATTCCCATCCCACCTTTGCATCCATTCGCGAATCCCATTCGCGACGGAGTGGCAATCGCCGTCAACGCGATATCCGATTCAGTAAGTACGCGCCTAATTTCGTCGTACAACCTCTTGGAAATTGTTGTCAGAGACGCCGAAATGTCAGCCCAGCGAACTCAAAACAGCAGGCGTACGCACCGGCTCATCGAGTTGCTTGGGGGAGGGCATGCCGATAGTTCCGCAAACCAGCCTGCGGTTCGTGAGGTGCTCTTGTCGGCGGCACGGACTCACGTTGGCAAAGGCTTTCCCGCGCTGAAAGAGGTCGCCGACAAGAACTCGGGCGCGTGGCCAGAATCGTTTGGAGCTCGCGGAACGGACTATGGCCGAGACGTAATCGGCAGCCTGGTCAAGAACGGACTCCTGCCGGTCCATGTCACGTTTGATTGCTTGTCATGTGAGTCCGGCAACTCCCAGCCAGCAGAACAAACCAGCAATGCGTTGACTTGCGATCTGTGTCGGGAGTCCATCCCGCTCGGTTCATACCTAGTGGCAGATCGCGCGCCGAAGTGGTGCCTTGCGCTACCGGTCCATCTCCAGGCAGACCATCTCTCGGAGTTGTTTCCCGTCATGGCGGCATTATCCAACATCGCTTGTCTACCTGGGTTCGATCCGTCGGGGACTCCGCACGCAGTCATCGGCGTCGAATTCGATTTGGGCGGCTCCAAGACTGAGGTCGATCTCGTGGTGATCACCGAAGAATCGCCACCAACGCTCATGCTCTGCGAGGCAAAGGCGGCCGGGGAATTGAACATGAAGGACTTTGACGGCCTTGTGAACCTTCAAGAGCGATTTCGTAGCGCTGGGATCGATGCATACATCATGGTGAGCAAGATGCGGGCTGACCTCTCAGCCTACGAACTTGAGCGACTCCGGGGAATGTGCGATAACGCACAGCTTGCGGTTGAGACGGCGTCTGGAGGCGTGATGTCACCGGTCTTTCCAATTATCTTTCTCGAACAGGACCTGAGTGTCCACTCGTTTCATGAGGAACATCCAGTTCGGGGAGAAGGTGACGCTCGATCCGTCGCTTCGTTGGCCGTGAGCACATGCAAGAGGCATCTTGGGCTGGGCGATGTCGCGTTCTTGCCGGGCAAAGGGATGACTCCGATCTGGCAACAGTGATGGTGAAGATCTGGAGGCGACTCCACGCATTGAACTGACGCGCGACGGCGCAGACGGGTCGGCTTCGATCCTTGACAAGATGGTCGCACAACCAACGCAGGGCGGAGCTGCTAGCTAGTGACGAGAGTTCAAGAATCGATACGCAGCCGGATGCACAAATAGATTGCCAAGAGTTTGCCAAACACGAGTCGTCTGGTGTCTCGTATGCCTCTCGTGCCTGAATGTCGCCTGCCAGCCACATGGGACCACTTTGAGCTGATTTCTGCCAGTGGCATGGGACCACCTGGTTGCCAGTTATGGGACCACCCGGGGACATGCCGCTGGCAGGCGACATAGTATCAAGCGGACCGAATCGAAAACGATTCGAGTGAGGGACTGATGTGAGAACACGTAACGAGGACGAGAATCGAACTGGGGGCATCGGCAGGCGCGATCTGTTCAAAGCTGCCGGCGGTGCTGGTGCTGCATTGGCTCTGGGGGGAGTCGTTGCTGCTTGCGCCACGCGAACGGAGCCGTCGCGGCCGGTAAGTGGGCCGGGCGCAGAGTTCCCGCCCGGGTTCCTATGGGGAGTCGGTACAGCCGCGTATCAGATTGAAGGCGCCTATGATCAGGGCGGGCGAAAGCCGTCGATCTGGGATGTATTCAGCCACACGCCGGGCAAGACCGTCGATGGCGCGACCGGCGACGTCGCATGTGACGACTACCACCTGTACGCCGAAGACATTGCGACGATGGCAGCGCACGGCGTTCGCAACTATCGGTTCTCAATCGCATGGCCACGCATCATTCCCGACGGGACCGGCGAAGTCAACGATGTAGGTGTCGACTACTACAAGCGCCTCGTCGACGAACTCTTGTCCCACGGCATCACGCCGTATGCCACGCTTTATCACTGGGACGCGCCGCAAGCTCTGCAGGATCGATACGGTTCGTGGACCAACCGCCAGATGGCGACTGATTTCGCCGAGTACGTGACTGCGACCGTGAGTCGTCTCGGGGACCGCATCCAGAACTGGTACACGATCAACGAGGTCAGCTCGTTCATCCTCCAGAGCTACAGCTTTCCGGGCGGACTACCCGCGCCGTCTGCGCCCGGCCTCGAGTTGGCCTCGGAAAAAGACGTGTGGCAGGCGGCGCACAACGCGCTCCTTGGCCATGGCCTTGCGGTGCAAGCAGTGCGCGCGGCATCGCCCCAGCCCGCGAATGTGACGATAGTTGACAACTCCGCGACGTACGTCCCCGTCATCGAGACGCCGGAATACATCGAAGCGGTCGCGAACGCGTTCCGCCGTCTCCCGCAGAACGGGGGCGTCATCGTACCTGTGCTCACCGGCGAGTACGACCCCGTGTTCATGGAGAACCTCGGCGCAGACGCACCGGATATCGAACCGGGCGACATGACAATCATCAGCGAGCCGATCGACGGGCTCGGCTTCAACTGTTACACGGCGCAGTATGTCGAACCAGCCGAGGATAACGTCGGCGCTAGGGTCGTACCGTTCCCGGACGGCTACCCGGAATATGATTCAGCCTGGCTGAAATTCGTTCCCGACTCGATCTATTGGGGCGTGCGAATGTTCTCCGAAGCGCTCGGCAAACCCGACATGCCGATCTGGGACACCGAGTCCGGCGCGTCGGCACTCGACGTGATCAACGACGATGGTCGCGTACAAGACACGTCGCGGATCCTCTATCTCCGGCAGACTCTTGAGTCGGCCGCTCGCGCGATCGCCGACGGATACCCACTCGAAGGCTTTTTCGCCTGGAGCTACATGGACAACTTCGAGTGGTCAAAGGGGTATAGCGAACGTTTCGGCCTCACGTATGTCGACTTCGAAACTCAGAAGCGCACTCCCAAAGAAAGCTTCGCGTGGTATTCGAAGGTGATTGGAGAAAACCGGGTCGTCTAGTCGAAACGAGATCATGGCTGATTGTTTGCGGTTGGCGGTCGCGTTCTTCGCGCCTGTGTCGAGGCCTCGCTCGTATGTTTTGTGTATCCGGCGCCCGACTCATAGTTGGCAACTATGTCCCTTGTATTGGAGCAGATGCTCGTTCTCGTCTCTGTCTCGGCATCAGCGGGGATGATTTCCTAGAACGCATGAACGCTGGAACGCTGCCCGACGAACCCGGAACCGAACACTTAGTGATGTTGGCACGCGCGCTCCCCGAAACTGCCGCCTGACCGGATCCGGGCGCGTACTCCGGCTGAGGCCGAAGATCGTTTGTTCATGTTCTTGCGTCAAGCGGTGAGCTGCGTATCACCGGTCGCAAGCTGGTTCACGACTTCTAAAGATGCAGACGATGTGCATACGGCCGTCGTTACGACCGATGGGCCATTGAAGATTGTTATGCGTCTGAGTTAACCGGCTCTACGCGTTGAACCGGGGTTGGGAATGATTGCCAGCCTGGTTGAGTAGATCCTTTCGAGGGTCCGCGATGTTGGCCTGAGATCTCGGAATTCTTGCGGTTATGACAGACGCAAGATGGGAGATCCCAGGCCATGGGTGAAATTACTGCAGAGTTACTCGCGCGGCTGCTACGCCTTGATGATTACGGCATGCGTGTCGTGTCACTCGTCGATGCCGATGACGACGAGACGTGGGTGCAGGTCGAGACGACCGCGTCGATTGTCGGTTGTGACGAGTGTGGCGTTCGAGCATGTTCGAAGGAGCGGCCGAGGGTGAAGGTCCGCGATCTTGAGGTGTCGG
>SDBV01008713.1_pt1 | contig 13632 bp, 14 predicted proteins | sample 2277081 | NCBI WGS metagenome assembly SDBV01 (sample SAMN10402039, study PRJNA504765) | marine sediment metagenome | isolation source: marine sediment core GS10_PC15, 223 cmbsf | place: Arctic Ocean: Southern Knipovich Ridge | collected 2010 | reverse complement strand
ATGCTATTTTTATGGTTGCATGTTACATGCATATTAAAAATTCTATTCATAAGGAGGAATCATGAAAAAGATTCTGATGACGCTGCTTGCGCTCCTGCTCACGGTTTCCGTGTTCGCCGGTGGCTCAGGCGAAAAAGAGGAGGTGGGCAAAGAGGAAGTTGTATTTTACGTTATCAACGGTGCCGAGCCGCCTTCTCTGGACCCGTCTTTGAGCGAGGATACCACCTCGCACAACATTCTTATTGCTCTCTTCGATGGTCTGCTGATCTACGATCCCAAGACCAACGACGGGATTCCGGGCGTGGCTGAAAGCTTCGACATCAGCGAGGACGGCACGGTCTACACCTTCCATCTGCGCAAATCCACCTGGAGCGATGGTGTGCCCATTAACGCCCAGACGGTGGTAGACTCCTGGCTGCGGACCCTGAACCCGGATACGGCCTCCCCCTATGCCTGGCTCATGGGTATGGCGGTCGAGGGGGCCGACGCCTACAACTCCGGAGATGCGGGTCCTGAGGCAGTAAAGATCAGGGCAGTGGACGACTACACCTTCGAGGCAACCATGGTCGGCCCCGTTCCCTACGTGACCAGTATGCTGCCCCACTCCGTTTTCGCTGTTCTGCCCATTCACGTCATCGAGAAGTATGGCGAACAATGGGTCCTGCCGGGCAACATGGTCAGCAACGGTGCCTACACCCTGGAAGAGTGGAAACCTCAGGAGGTGCTGACCGTAGTAAAGAATCCCAAATACTGGGACGCCGACATGGTTACCATCGACAAGATCGTCTACGACCCCAGCGACGACAACACCACCCGCCTGAACATGTATCTGGCCGGTGAGGGCGACTGGATGAACGGCGGGCTTCCCCCGGACCAGCTCGATGCCATGAAGCTTCGTGATGACTATCAGAATGTCCCTATGCTGGGTACGTACTTCTACGAGTTCAACCACACCGAGCCACCCTTCAACGATGTGCGGCTGCGCAAGGCCATGGCCATGGCCTTTGACAAGCAGGTCCTGGTAGACCGTGTTTCCCGCGGCGGGCAGACAGCCACCGACGTGGTCGTTCCCAACATGGCCGGCTACACCAGTCCCGCGGGCAACCACTATGACGTGGAAGCGGCCAAAAAGCTCCTGGCCGAGGCCGGGTACCCCGGTGGGCGGGGTTTTCCTGAAGTAACTATCCTGTACAACACCTCTGAAGGCCACAAGAAGATCGGCGAGTATATCCAGCAGCAGTGGGAAGAGAACCTCGGTATTACCCCGGATATCGAAAACGCCGAGTGGAAAACCGTTCTGGCCCGCGGCAAGAAGCAGGATTTCCAGGTGCTGCGCATGGGCTGGATCGGCGACTACCTGGATCCAAACACCTTCCTGGAGCTCTTCCAGACCGATGCCGGCCAGAACTACGGCAAGTACTCCAATACTGAGTTTGACCAGCTCATCCAGGAAGCAGCTCGTATGCCCGCCGGCGCGGCGCGGACAGCCAAGCTGAAGAAGGCGGAGGAGATCTTTATCACGCAGGACCAGGGTATTATCCCCATATACCACTACACCAACATCAATATGATCGATCTCAATAAGTGGGGCGGCTGGTACAATACCCCCACTAACTGGCATCACCCCAAGTTCATCTACAAGAAGTAATCTTCATTGCTTACCGTGAAAGTAGAAGAGGGAGCCGGGAAACCGTCTCCCTCTTTTTTATTGCTACGATGGATTTCGATCTATATAATAGAAAGTCCACTAGATAAATCGAGGAAACAGCAATGACCAAGTTCATTATCCGCCGCTTCATCGGACTCATTCCCACCCTGTTTGTGATCATTACCATGAGCTTTTTTATTATACGCGTCGCACCGGGCGGCCCATTTGACAAGGAAAAGCGACTGCCCCCGGAGATATTGAAAAATATCGAGAAGAAGTACCACCTGGACGAACCCTTAATAAAACAATACGGCCGCTACCTGCTGGATATGGTGCGGGGCGACCTGGGACCTTCCTTCTCCTACCCGGATCATGACGTAAACTTCTTCATCTTCAACAGCCTGCCCAAGTCTCTGCTCCTGGGCTGCATGGCCCTCGGGCTCTCCGTGATCTTAGGAATCGGCGCGGGTATGATCTCGGCCCTGCGGCAAAACAGCTGGGCGGATTACACGTCCATGTCTATTGCCGTCTTCGGGATCACCGTGCCGAACTTTGTGGTGGGTCCGGTGCTGATGTATTTCCTGGCCCTGAAGCTGGGCTGGCTGCCCACCTCGGGCTGGATCACCGGCAGGTACGGCTGGGTGACCATTATCATGCCCCTGATTACGCTGACCCTGCCTTACTTCGCCTACATGGCCCGTCTCTCCCGTGCCAGCATCCTGGAGGTCCTACGCAGCGATTACGTACGTACGGCCCGGGCCAAGGGTTTGCGGGAGTCGGTAATCATATTCAAGCACGTGCTGAAAGGCGCCCTGCTGCCCGTGGTCAGCTATCTGGGGCCGGCCTTTGCCGGAATCATTACCGGCTCGGTGGTGGTGGAGCGTATCTTCCGGATTCCCGGGCTGGGTCAGTTTTTCGTGCAGTCGGCTTTTAACCGGGATTACACCCTGCTTATGGGCACGGTAATCGTCTACTCGGTTATCCTGATCATCATGAACTTTATCGTAGACATTGCCTACGGTTATCTCGATCCCCGCATTTCCTATAGATAGAGGAGCGAGCCCATGGAAACCAAGACCAAAGAAGCGGCGGTCAACGAGCTCAACCAGCCGATCAAGGGCGTCAGCCTCTGGAAAGATGCCTGGAGAAGACTTAGAAAGAACAAACTGGCCATGTTCGGTCTGGTCATGGTCATCCTCTACGCCATCGTGTCCATAACCGCACCGATCCTGCCGATTTACTCGTACAAGCGGCAGGTAATCGAGCATCAGTATCTGCCTCCTTCGCTCGGGAGGACAGCCGGTGAGCTGATGATCGAGCGGGAAATGAACCTTATGCTGGGCATGGCTAAAAAGAATGGCCGGCAGAAGCTCAACGATCAGGAGCAGGAGAAGCTGCGGCAGCTGCGCATCGAAGTCTCCACCAAGACGGTGGAAATCGACGGAAAAATAGTCAAAGTGCACGAGCGACGTTACCTGCTGGGCACGGACCCTCTTGGGCGTGATGTCCTGTCGCGGATCATCTACGGCAGTCAGGTCTCCATCGCCATCGGCTTGATCGGCACGATCACTTCGGTTTTGATCGGGGTCGTCATCGGAGCGCTGGCCGGGTATCTTGGCGGAAAGATCGACTACATCATTACCCGGGTCATCGATGTGATGTACGGTCTGCCCTACATGATGCTGGTGATCATTCTAATGGCCCTGTTCGGCAGGAACATCTTGAATCTCTTCTTTGCCCTGGCCATTGTCAGCTGGTTGACCGTGGCACGGGTTGTTCGGGGGCAGATCATCTCTCTTAAAAACTCGGAGTTTGTGGAGGCGGCTCGTTCGGTAGGAGCGAGCACTGCACGGATTATCTTCCGCCACCTGGTGCCGAATACCCTGGGGATTATCGTAGTTTTTACCACGCTGCGGATTCCTACCTTCATCATGATGGAATCGTTCCTCTCCTTTCTGGGGCTGGGCGTTCAGGCCCCCTTTGCCTCCTGGGGTTCCCTGGTTAGCGAGGGAGTCGAGGGTATGAACCTCTTCCCCTGGCGCCTTTTCTTTCCGGCACTGGCCATGGTTGTCTTCCTCTTTTCCATGAACTTCCTGGGCGACGGCCTTCGCGATGCCTTGGACCCCCAGAGTAAGAACAAACTGTAGAGAAACTATGATGGATAACGATGTCATACTGAAGATCGAAGACCTTAAAACCTACTTCAATACCGACGACGGGATCGTCAAGGCGGTGGACGGGGTTTCCTTTTCCTTGAGCAAAGGAGAGACCCTGGGCCTGGTCGGGGAATCCGGCTGCGGGAAATCGGTTTCCAATCTTTCGATTATGAAGCTGATCCCCTCTCCGCCGGGGAAGATCATGGGCGGCAAGGCCTTTCTGGATGGTGAAAATATCTTCGACATGTCCAATGACGAGATACGCCGCCTGCGTGGAAACCGTATATCTATGATCTTCCAGGACCCGATGACCTCGCTCAATCCGTTTCTTCGAATTTCGACCCAGATGGTGGAGACCATCCGCCTGCACCAGGGAATGAACAGAAAGAATGCCAAGGACAAGGCGGTGGAGATGCTAAAAATGGTGGGCATCCCCAATCCGGGGAAACGGGTAATTGATTATCCTCATCAGTTTTCCGGCGGCATGCGCCAGAGGGTGATGATCGCCATGGCCTTGAGCTGCAATCCGGAGATCCTCATCGCCGATGAGCCCACCTCGGCCCTGGATGTGACCATCCAGGCTCAGATCCTGGAGATCATCAAGGACTTGAAACAAAAGCTGGGTACTGCGGTCATCATGATTACCCACGATCTGGGGGTGGTGGCCGGCGCCTGCGACAAAATCAATGTCATGTATGCCGGCCGGATCGTGGAAAAAGGAACAACGGATGAGATCTTCAAGGACCCCAAGCACCCCTATACCCGGGGTCTGATCAGCTCGGTGCCCCGTCTGGACAAGCCGGGCAAAGAGCGCCTCTTTTCGATCGAGGGGCAGCCGCCGAACCTGATCGATCTGCCCGATGTCTGTCACTTCCACCCTCGCTGTGAGTACGCCATGGATATCTGCCGGAGAAAAAGTCCTCCGGATATGGCCAGTGCCGGAAGAATTGTACGCTGTTGGCTCTTTGAGGAGGACCGCTAAGTGGAGAAAGTACTTCTCGATGTAAAAGATCTTAAGATGCACTTCCCCATCGAAACGGGGTTTCTCTTCCGCCGCAAGGTTGGTGCTATTCGGGCGGTGGACGGCATCGATTTCAGCATCCGCCGGGGCGAAACCATGGGCCTGGTCGGAGAGTCGGGATGTGGAAAGTCCACTACCGCCCGGGCCATCGCCCAGCTGCACAAACCCACCGCCGGTGAGGTGCTTTTCAACGGCCAGGACCTTTGCTCGATTTCCAAGCAGGAGATGCTCAAGGCTCGTATGGACCTGCAAATGATTTTTCAGGATCCCTATGCTTCGCTTAACCCGCGGATGACTGCCGGAGATATTATCGCCGAGCCGATGACGATCTACGCCCGGCGCCGGATCCTCACAATGAACCGCAAAGAGATCCACCAGCGGGTAGAGGAGCTGATGGAAAAGGTGGGGCTGTCCCGTTACTTTGTTAACCGCTATCCCCACGAGTTCTCCGGCGGCCAACGGCAGAGGATCGGTGTGGCCCGGGCCCTGGCCCTCAACCCCAAGCTCATCCTGGCCGACGAGCCGGTCAGTGCCCTGGATGTTTCCATCCAGGCTCAGATTCTCAATCTATTAAATGATCTCCAGGACGAATTCAACCTGACCTACCTCTTCATCGCCCACGACCTGGCCATAATCGAGCATATCAGCAACCGGGTGGCCGTAATGTACCTGGGGAAGATCGTGGAGATCTCCGGGTCGGACAGCCTGTACAAGGACCCACTGCATCCCTATACGAAAGCCCTGCTCTCCGCCGTGCCCATTCCCGATCCCGAGGTGGAACGTAAACGGCAGAGGATCATCCTGGAGGGAGACGTGCCCTCGCCGGACAGGGAACGTTCGGGCTGCTACTTTGTGGACCGCTGCCCCAATGCCATGCCGGGGAAATGTGACGTCAATATCCCTTCGCTGAAAAACATAGATGAAGACCACCAGGTGGCCTGTTTCCTCTATTTTGAGCCCTGACTGCTTCAGGCTTTGTTAATAAGGGGCAGGGCGCAGTAATCTGCAATTGTTTTAGCGATAGTTTCTATTTTCTGCAAATGAAAGGAGCTGTAGGTCTCCAGCCGGTGGATCTTGCCGGATTTGCTCGATATAGAGAGAATTATAATATTTCTACTGAACGGGCTTCTCCTGGTGTTTAGGGTGCCGGCAATTTTTCCTTTTGTAAATTGTGACAGTTCTACCTGTTTAAATTCGGAGATCCTGTAGATGCGGTTGGCATGGAGCAGAATAGCTCCGTATTGGTAGATCAGTAAGTCTTCTGTTTTGTCGAAGATCCAGCGCTCATGATAGCCGGAAGCCAGAATGGAGAGGAAGCTAAAGACCAATGGCAGTGTATTTGCCGGTATGAATATTTTTCTCACCCCTTCCGGGGTAGTCAGGATAATGGAAAAGAGGATCAAGAGACCGATCCCCATTAGGATCAACTTTAAGCGCACCGGAAAGACCAGGGCAATCTTCCCCGCATTCATTTTTTTAAGCACCAATCTGGAACTAAAAAGCATCTTGATTTTAATATAAACTCAAGGGGAAGATTGATGAAGAGGTATTCCATTTATCTATTGCCAATTTTTTTTCTTGTGTGTTATACCTGCTTGAAGTACCGGTCTATCTCCCCTCTTTCCTGCTGAGAAAGCAAGTTTTTATGGCCTGCAATTCCCGGACAGACCCGGATATTGTTTTTGCCAATCTTGAAAGCCTGCCCAAAGAGGATGTTACCGTGCTTTCCCGTTATGGGCGGGGAATCGTTTCTTATGTGCCGATCTTCGCCAGGGCCCTGATTATTCTCAACTTTACACCCGCTGTTCAGGATATTGAGGCGCTCGAAAATATTCAGAGAGAGCAGGCCGTCCCGGTGAAGCTGGAGATCGAACCGGAAACCTACCGGCCGCTTTTTATGGGTTATGCCTACAGCTTCAACTCCCAGGAAAATACCGTGGCCTTTGAGCTTCTATTCTCTGAAGATGTTCAAACCTATCGAAGAATCAAAGTATTCAAAGAGAAAGAGCTCCATCAACAGATTCAACCTGCCGACCTTCAACGGCGCAGCCGATACCTGACCTCCATTCAGGCAAAGAAGGACGTGCGATTGCGCTTCGAGCTGGAGAACGAGGCCTCGAGTCTGAAGCGGACCATTCAGCTCAAAACCGATAGTGAAGACGAACCGCAGATCCTCCTGATCAGTGAAAAGAGAAATTCCCACTCCTTTCTGGAGAGCCTCTACAGCCTAAAAAAGGTATCTCTGGGTGAAGCCTTACAAGAAAATCTCCTTGAATATTCCCTGCTGGTTTTTGACGGCATACCTATCAATAATTTGGGCGGTGAGCTCTCCTCAATCCTATACGATATATACAACAGGAGATCTTCTTCCCTCTTCTTCATAAGTGACAGCCCGGATTTCGGAAGGAAAGGAGACAACCGGCTCGTTGAGGAGATCCTTCCCGTAGAGCTTTCACCGCGGTCCCTGAAATACCTTCCCGACCTGGGAATCCTGATCCTGCTCGATATCTCCGCCAGCATGATGGGAGAAAAGCTTTCCCTGGCCAAGGTGTCGACCCTGGAGCTATTCGAGAACCTAAAAGATTCCGACCGGGTCAGCTTGCTCACCTTCTGGGATCAATACCGTTTTTTATACGATTTTGAAAAGAAGAAAAACATCAATGCAGAGGTAAATCTTTCCCCACTGATTGCCCAGGGTGGAACCGACCTGTATAAAGCCCTGGAGGAGGGGCTGGAGAGGCTTTCCAGGCTTGACATGCCCCAGAAGCATGTCATTATACTGACCGACGGGAAAACAAAAGAAGCTGATTTCGAAAGACTCATTAGAAAATCCCTGTTCGAGGAGATCTCTATCTCCACCCTGGCCGTAGGTGAGGACATCGCTTCCGAGCTCCTGATACGGCTTGCTCAGAAGAGCGGAGGTCATTATTACCGGGTCCTTTCCCTGGAAGAAATACCTGCGCTTATTTTTGAAGACCGAAAGGACATTTCCCGTTCGAGCTTCGCAGAAGATAAATTCCCCATCTTCGATTTCTCGGATCAACAGGTCAGCCAAATTACCGGGATGAGCTTATTCGCGCCTAAAGGGGGAAGCCTGATCCTCTACCGGAACCAGTACGAGGATCCTCTGCTGCTCCTGGAAAAAAGAGAAAGGCAAATCATACTCATGTTTCTCTCCGACATCTACGGTCATTATACTCCGGATTTTCTCATCAATAGGTCGGTAGTCAGGAGCTTTAAAACGGTCTTTGATTCTATTTTGCGGAAAAATAGGATCAAGATGAGAATCGGCGAGGCATACAGAAGTATTTCCTTTACTATAAGCGGAGAAGGGCTGCTCAAGCCCTCCCTGGATGTATACAGGGCCAACAGACACATCGCGGCAACCAAACTGGTTCGGGGAAGCTTTAACACTTACACCGCGGTCATGCAGCTTCCGGAAATCGGGCCCTATACAGGTATTATCTACAGCCGGGGAGTACCGTTGACCCGGTTCTCATTTTATTTTAACGGCTTCCTGGAAGGCCATAGCACGGGCTCCCATTTCGCACTTGCAAGCTATGCCACTATTCCTTTCAAATCTATCCGAAATACCTGGCTCTACCCGGTCCTTTTTTTTCTCTGCTCCGTGTATGCGACCTATCGCTCCAGGCGGCGCCCCCTGCATTCGGAAGGTAAAAAAAATGAGGGCTGTTTTTCCCATAATGGTCCTCATGCTGAGCCTCTTTCCATTAGCCGCCCAATCGGTAATTCTTCCTGAAGGGCTCAAACCTTTTAAAATCAACCGGGTGCTAGTCGAAAACCCTTCGGCCAGAGGCTACAGGAAGATCAGGATCAGCGGGCGGAGCTTCAAAAATGAAAGTATCCCCCTTTTTGAGACCCGTGAAGAGCAGTATCAAAAGACTGTGACCTGTTACGTTTACCTGGACGATAACATCGGCTCGATTGAGGTCGAGCTCTACTCAGTAAAAAACAGCCCGAGAACTTTTAAGCTGCCTGTAGAGAGGAATCCGTACGGTATCGGAGTTTTTCAAGGCGGCAGCCGGGTTTGGAGGGAAAGATCGACCTATTACCCGGTTTCCTCGACCGAGGAGTTGGGCCCGGGAGACATCTATGTCCTTGAAGGGACTGCCGATTTCAGGAAAATGGAAAAACTGCGGGACCGAGGGGTCCACCTGCTAGTTCCGAAGGACGCAGTTCAAGGAAACGCGGCTAAACTCTTAACCGCCGGCCAGGGGGATAAATGGCGAGGGCGCCTCCTGACCCTGGATCCCCTGGATTCGCAGGGCCTGGCCGGACTGCTGGAAGAAAAAAAGAGAGAGCTTCTAGCATTCAAAGACCGTTACCGCAGCCTGGTAACAGAAGCTGACTTCCACGGCATTATGCTCGACAAAGGTGAATCTTACACCTTTACGAATGCCAGGCCGGCGGACATGGCCTACACTCTGGAAAAGGAGTCTTTAAACAATCGCTTGAGCTTGCTGCAAAGACTCATCCTGGTTGGTTTTTACCTCCCGGCCCTGATCCTGATCGCATCCTTGAAGAATTTGAAAATCCTTTATCCCCTGGTCTCCGGGCTTCTGTTCCTTATTTATCATGCTCACCTTGCTTTACCCAGGCCAGGACAGGATCTTAACCCTGAAGATGAATCCATTCCAAACGGAGCTGAGCGCGGTCCGGCTTGAACGCGTTAACTTGACACCCCAGCCTTTGGGTCTTTCCCCCGGCCCGCAGGAGTATCAATTTACAGCCCACAGTTTTTCAGAAGATACGCCGGTTTTTGAATATTCTATGCTGTATTCATACCGCAGATTGGCTCCCATGGAGCGGCTTTACCCTTCAGAATATATCAAATGCAACCAGATTCCCCTATTCGTCCTATCCAGTGGAAAATATTTTGTCGAATACGAAAATCCCTTAAAGATGTGGAGCCTCCGTGAACCGGAATAAGCGCATCCTGATCATTTCTATTAATATCCTAATCCTGGTGCCGCTCCTCCTGAACCGGCCCTACCCCGGCCGGGATTTCAGCTCTCAGACTTTGAGTTTGGCCTTCCTGCTTCTGGTTTGCCTTATGCACTTCCTGAGCCCCTTCCGGACCGTGGATTTTATGCTCTTCTTGCTGATTACGGTGCCTGCCGTTTTCTTTACCTTACACTTTCTCTCCGGCCTTCTTCCCTGGGCGGCGTATAAGATAATCATCAAATGTCTTCTGATCCTCTCCCTGTACCATATACTCTATTCTCTGGCAGGGTCGGTTTTCCGGCGCACCTTACAAACAATTCTCCAGCTTTCCTTGAGCCTGGCTGTTCCCGCTGTTTCCGCGCTTTTCCTGCTGGAGCAGAATATCCCTTTTTTACTTTCACCCCCTATTATCGCGGCATTATTATTGTATTATATAAGGAGCCTCAAAAAAAATGTCTGATCCTGGGGTAAAGCTCTACCTGAAGCATTTCGTAATAAAACGTGATCAAATAAGACTGATCAACAGTCTGATATTTTTTATATTACTGAACCTCGGCGTTTATTTAATACTCCTGACCTGCCTGTTGATTTTCAACCTTTCCCTCCTCTTTTTTCACCTGGTATTCTATATCAGCCTCTCCCTCTTCCCCCTCTTTTATTCAGCGTCGATATAGACAAGTTGGAGGATCTTTTCAGGAAGGGATACAGCAGGGTCATTTTTATCACCGACCGCTTTCCGCAAGTGGATACGAACCTGGAAATTATGGAAGTGGGAGTTGGACAGGATGGTTTTTTCTACCCTGTTTCTGTTCATTATGATTTTTCCTCGGAAGCATTCATGATCCATCTATACAGGCAGAACTATGAGGGAGAGATCGGAGTGGAAAAGTTCAATGAAAAGGAAAATGCTTACCGGAGTTATTCGTATGCCGAGGAAACCTTTCAAAAGGGAGATCACTCCACCATTCAATTGAAAGAGGAGGGCTTATACAGAATTTTCGGGCCGGACATCGACTTCATATTTCCCGTTGAGAAACCGATATTTATGGCAACGGTTAACGGAGATTATTCGCGCCTAATCGTTGATGTCCTGCCTCATCTTGAAGAGGGCGGGAAGGAGCTTCTATTGGCCGATCTTCCATACGCTCAAGAAGATTCAAGAAAAGTAAAGAAGAAAATCAATGCCCTGGGAAATTACCGGCGGAAAATAATAACCCTGCTGCCCGCTGGTGAGACGAGCAGTGAACCCTATATATATCCCCTGGAAAGGACCTTTTCACAGCCCTCTTATGCCGAATTCCCCCCTGAGCTTTTCAGTCTGAAGTTGAACCGGGGCGCCATATTTTTTCAGAACCCCAAAATGATCCGGGACGGGCAAACTCCGATGGTTTACCTGAGCTATCTGGATAAAGCGCCGGGCTCGCCTTTTGAGTCGATTTCAGGGTTAAAGGCTTCCAAGATCCAGAGCGGGATTACGTCCTATGTCTTTACATCCGGCGGAAGGACCGTCGCTTTAAACCTGCCGCCGGAAGAATTTTTTCCCCTTCCCCCTGAAAAGGACCTGGTGTTCACCAAAAGGCGGCTTAAACCGCTGCCATACTTCCTGCTGCTCCTTTTTATTTATTTAGGCAAGATTGCCTTTCTCTACCGCTATAATGCCGGCCGGCGTTAATGTCTTCCCTTCCCAGATTAAGACGCTTAAAAAACCAGTTTAACTGTCTCCACTACAAAGTGGGCGTCCTTTATTGCCGTAATAGCGTCTTCTTTTGTATATTCCTCGGTTGGTATAAAATCTATATCACCATAGAAAGATAATTCTCGTTCCTTTCTGAGTTGTTTTGATATTTTCGCAATACGTTTCAAGTTCTTATGAACCGATACCGGAAAACGCTCCTTATGCTCCAGAATAATCCCACCCACATCGTGCCATTTTGGGGGATCTATTCCCACTCTTCGCAGCATAGCTTTTTCCGCAAATTCTACCAGTTCTTGAGCTTCTCGTATGACATCCGAGTAGTCCTTTTCATCAAACAAGACATCAAGGATTTTTAAGCGTTTTTCTGCTTTCTGCAGATAGCTGGATGCTAAATCGATATTAGTCATATCTCAAATATTTCTCCCGGTTTGAAATCTTTTTTGATAACCCAATACCAGGCGTTTCCAAGCTCAACTTTTTTCGCTTTCAGTTCAGCAAGCCTGTTTCTTACCGAGTTGAGATATTCTCTAAAGAAGTTATTCTTATCGAATAGTAGAATAATATGTTCAGTCATATCCCAGAAGAGCGGGCTTCCAATTTGCACTTCTTTAGGAGTCTTGAGTATGGGAGAAAGAAGATAATCTTTCTTATGTTCAAAGGACTGCATAACCAGGCTTTCTAAGGCATCAAAATCTCTCATTCGATTCATTCTTCCCCTGGGCAGATTTTCAACAATGATCAGAATATCAATATCAGATTCCGGAGAGGCAGTCCCCCTGGCTACTAATCCGAACAAGGCGCAGGTGATAAGATCCTTTTTATATACTTTCTTAACAGCGGAGAGTAATTTTGAGGCAAGTTCTTTATATTCTTGCTGAAGAATCCTCATAATGTTCCTGAACCTTTCGATCAGTATATTTCAAACTAAGTCTTTTGCCAAACTCTTTTCTGAGCAAATGTGTTTTTCCGGCACTGCTTTGGTTTCAACTCGTGTTTTACAAAGTATTTTGCTCTTCATTGTGAGTTTCTTAATCGTACCTTCTATTATGTAAATTTAGGAGCTTCGAAAAAAGTCCACATCATGTAAATTGTGGTTGTTGACAACAGCTGGATTCAAACACTTCTTTATTCTTGACAATTTGAAATGCCTTCGTAAATTTGATGGCAATAGAATACCATTTATGGCAAGTTATTGCCATGAAAATTTCAAGCCCTTCAATTTTTCAGAAATGCAGGCATTACCAGAGTTAATAACGGGTAATTCATAGGTCCCAGCACAACAGACAGGTTTTGCTTGAAATGATAGTAAAACTTATAATCACTCTCCTCTTGGTCTCCTGTGTCTTCTTCAATCTGTGCTACAACCCACGGCTCTATGCTGCTCGGCGGACGTGAACTGTTGTTCGGATTCTGGTTGAGTCTTTCTCGCGTTTCTTTCAGATCTTCCAGCAACTTCACAGCCAGTTTCAATAGAATCCCCTTATCCAGAGACTCCCATATAGGTCTGGTCGATCTGTCTGACATCATGATCAGTAAGAATCAAACTTAACCACTCCCCGCAGATGGTATTATTGATCCTGCGCCTACATTACTTTTGCTTGCTTGTCTCTAGGCATAGCCACTTTTTCTCCAAAAAAGCGAAAAAGAATCGTGCAAAGCGGCCCTTTCACGGTGTTTCGCCATGGGAGGGGTACTGAACGATTACCCTGATAGTATTACAAGTGAAATTTAAAGATTGCTTCTTATTTTTACTGAAAAGCCGAATTTTCTCAACCGAATGTGGATAACGTGAAGAAAAACCAACCTCAAGATTGCCCAATGGTGTTGCCTGACAACCATGAACTTCTAAACCATGCCTGAGTGGATTTCTTTTCTTTGCCAATTGGCCGCCGAAGTACTCGCCAAAAAGGAATGAGAATAGGGCTTTCAAAGGTTGGGATAGATCCCAAATTTCGTTATCCCGGCTCCCACTACAGCCACACCCCGACCCAATTTACGCTTTTTCATTAACACAACCTACCTTCTGGGGAATACCGACACTTCAAATTATGATTGAAGTTCTTCAATATCTTTGTAAAAGGCCAGCGATTCAGGGTTGACCAATGCGTTTATATTGATGACCGGTTGATTACAGATTACGTTTCTA
>SDBV01008712.1_pt1 | contig 13633 bp, 14 predicted proteins | sample 2277081 | NCBI WGS metagenome assembly SDBV01 (sample SAMN10402039, study PRJNA504765) | marine sediment metagenome | isolation source: marine sediment core GS10_PC15, 223 cmbsf | place: Arctic Ocean: Southern Knipovich Ridge | collected 2010 | reverse complement strand
AATCTTCTCATCTTTTCTACTCTTCTAAACGCGCCTAGCAAAGAGATTGTCGATTCGTTTGACTGCCGCAGGCCTGTCAATATCGCTCAAGATCCCTTCAGCAATAAAGGTAGACCGATCGTCGAGAGCAGTCAGTGTACTCTGAAGCTTGGCTTTAAAGTCAAGCAAAGAATTCTGAGCAGCACCTGAGATTTCATTAGTTGCTGCTTGATCATATAGTTCAGTTCTAAAAGGTAGGCTACTATTCGCTGACGTTATTCGAGAGATGCCCGCTGCTTCAGCTACCTCACCAGTCTCGTCCACTAAGATCGTAGTGTTGAGCCTAGCTGCAAGTTGAGTATTACCTGCCTTTCCGTCTATCAGCCTAACCGTATTGAATGCAGTCTTAACTTTATATGCTATCTGTAGCATGCCTGCTGCCATAGCAGCCGCATCTATCAAAGCTAATGGACCGAACTCAAAGTCTACAGCTGCTTGTTCAGTCGGATCAATCATCGCTTTCAAGATCTGGGCAGCACGAAAACGAGGTTGCTTATCAAGGAGTTCTTCCTTGATAACAGGGAATAGCTTTCTCTTCTCTGCGGGAGATGCGAATCGGAAGTTACTAATTACTTTCCGGATGTTGTCCTGCATCTCTAACGGATTAACCGTACCAGAGGCCTGAGCTAAGTCAGTCAGGAACTTGAAGGGTATGAACTCTAGTGCAATATCTCCGAGCAAACTAGTCAAGGACTGACCGGCAATGATCTCTTCAATCTGGTCAGCGAGCATTGCACGTATGGCAAGCTCTTCTCTGTCTCGCTTACTAAGTTTAGTTGGATCTGCAACTTGTTCTAGCAATACATTATAAGGAGCACTAGCTTCTGCGGCTTCTGTTTGTATCTCTACCTTTGTTTCTTGAAAGGCCTCAACTGCTGAGTCTACTACGCCAGGATTAGTCTGAACAAGGTTAGTCAGAGCGTTTATATTGTTGTTTATCAGACGTTGGAATGCTTCACCTGTTGCCTCAGCACGAAGCTCTGCTCCACTCCTATCAGGAGATTCAGCTAGAGTCATGTAAGCATTGAAGATGTCTTCAGTACTGTCCGTCCCTGACTTAATAACCGCTGCTTCTAGAACACGACGATTCCTTACCTCTTTACCCTCGGGGGGTGCAGGCGCAAGGCCTGGCATAAGAGGCAGGTCATGATCTTTCTCTTCTTCTAGAACAGGATTATCAACAATCATTATACGTTTCCAAGAGTAGGAATTATATCACCAGGCGCTAAGCCAAACTGTCCAGGCAATCCCGCTACTGCGCTAAAGATACCAGCTCTAGTCTGTGCTCTACTGGATGCTTGCAGACGTTGGTTAATAGCTTGATTAAAGGCTTGCGTCTGTCGAGCGAAGCCAATGTTAGATGCAAGCTGTGTATCAGCAGCACCAATAGCTCCTCGTAACACAGAAGACCCAAAGCCGCCCTGTTGGGCTTGACCTGCCGCAATCGTAGCTGCTCGGTCTGCTCTAGAGGATGCAATAGCTTGACGAATACGTCTCTTATTTTCAATTGCAGCTTGCCGTTGCCCTATCTTCTGAGCATCTTCTTGTTCTCTAGCAGATTTCCTCTGCGAGGATACGCTTGCCGCTGTACCTGCTAGGGTAATCGCTAGTGAAACTGCTAATCCTGCTGCGCCCATCTTAATTTCCTAAGTATTTACTACAAACAATTGTAGTTTTCTTGTATCCAGACTGTTCAAGTAAGCCAGAGAAATCCCTTTCAAGATGCACATTTATGCAAATCATATCCACTCCGTGATCAGCAACCAGCTCTTCTTCACACCACTGTATGAATGAAGTAATTAACTCACCACCTCTATACTCAGGCGCTAAGTAGATTAGATCACTAACAGCAATATCGTGCCCACTATGATAACTGTGAGGGCCAATCCACCAAGTCGCATATCCAACCGTCTTTCCTTCGTCTTGGATTGTGTAGAGGATATAGTTTCCTCCGTTCGCTCCCTCTTCATATAGATCGTAGGCTGGATCGAGCGATAAGCTTTGATTAAAAGCTCCGACCTCTTTGAAGTGTCCTTCAAGATGTTCCTTAACCCCTTCAATCCATTCACTCCAATACTCTTCTTGAAAGATCATTGTTGTTTTACGCCAGCACGCACGTTAACAGCAAATCCAAGAAGCTGGAAGTCTTTACCAGTCTCAGACTCATACCGTAAACTAAACGCGTGTCCCTTCCCTCTTGCTCTTAATTGGGTCTTAACAACTTCGAATCCATAATCAAAAGGATCTGTTTCATCCTCAGGAATGTAGAAACGATTAAGTCGATAAGCCTGTTGTTTCTTAGTCCACCGTCCTACGTCTAGATCAGTCCACTCCCATCTCATCTGTGCTGTCACACCAGATGGATCATCAAATACTATCTCTCCATCGACTAGAGAATATCCCGTCTCTGTCCTATTGAAGAAGTGATTTATGTGTGTGATGTGCTTCAGTCTAGTAGGATCTCCAAAGTTCTCCCAACCAGCTTGTAGTACGCTACTGTAATCAACGCCCGTATTGGCAGGATCGTTAATGAATTGATCCCAGGTTATCCAGTCTGTAAAGGTTCTAGACTTAAACTCTGAGAATGTATACTCATAGTTAGAGTCTTGATTTATTACGAACGTCAGCATCTTCAGCTTAGCATTAGTAAACACGGGGAAAGCAATGTCTTCTACTACTTCATCAGCACCCCGTAGTACATTGTTACCAGCTTGTACCACATCATATGTAATGATGTCCTCGCTTCCTGGTTCCTTCTGGGTCATGCCTGCAACAAAAGGAGAGTTAGTAGCTAGGTCTTCAATCGTATAAGGATAGAAAGACTGTAGCGTTAGATCCAGTACCAGAACTCGATTATACTTGAAACGAAAAGAAATACCATCGTAAGCCAGCGTATCGTTGTAGAACCAGTAGAGTTTTTTATCGAAGGCGTCGTACCATCCTCGCACATATGCTTTTCCTGCTTCACTTATGTCCTCAAAGAAATCTTGGATCTTATCTCGCGTAAGCCTAACAACACCAATCTCATTTGAGATCTGTCCAGACTGTACAGCGTATACACCACCCTTGTTCCAGAAATAAAGAACACCATCAGCTTCGAGTACACTGTCAGCTGAGGTAGTCCCAATATCTGATACTTTACGTAGGGTGAAGTCAGTAGCAGTAAAGTTACCACCATCAGTACCAGAGATAGCCCATATACCATTGCTGGCTACTATAACGAGATCTTGGCCAACAGTAATAAGTTTATATACTCTGCCTATATCTGCGATATGGATCACACCACCATCAGTAGCTACAAGCGTATTTAGATCTTCTGCTGTCGGATCAAACTCTTGATAACACTTACCAGCATTATCTATATCAGTCAAACTTTGACTAAAGAATATATCCCCAGCTAAGTTCTTATCAGGGACCCCTGCATACCATACACGTCCTGCATAGAACTCGGTATTAGAGGGTCGTACAGTGGTTGTAACCTTGGTAAGGTTTGGAATACCTGAGATGCCTGTCCTATCTTGGTCAAAGGCATTAAAGATAAAGTGTCCTTTAGGTGCAGGCGTATTGCCAACAGTAACATCATCTAGGTGGAAGGGACTATAAGACCCGATTACTTCTTCGTTACCTTGCGCAGCAGAAGGTGCTGTTGCTAAATAGATAATGTCTGCATTAGATGGATAAACTCCAAGAATAGTAGTAGGAGATTGCTCGCCAATAAGTTTTTCAATAGCTTTTCCAACAGGAAGATCTATAGTAAAACTCTTAGTTGCTTCAATAGGATCAGTACCTTGAGTAACTCCAAGACTGCCGTCTCTAGAATTATTAACAGTAGCTGATTGAGGCCAACCCTGGTTTCTTAAGTTATACTTATGATTGTCAGTGAGTTCACCAGGCCTTTCTGAAGTCTCAAGATTATCCTCTACTCCATCAAAGTCTCGGATCTGAATAGTAATTGCTGTTACTATGAATGCAGACGTGTCTTCATTAAATTCTACTGTGACTGGTCGCATGTTCGGGTTCGTAAGGATCATTAATCCTTCCCCGAATGAGGAATCCATGAGAGAGTCACCTGGTATACCATTGCCTACGGCGAAGGGCTCAAGGTCAATCTCTCCTCTCTTTGTACTAGACAGAGGATCAACACCTAGATCGTGAAAGATCATGGTAGATCCTATCTGGACGCCTAAGAAGTTTAGATCTCCCTTACCGTTAATTGCTATCCACTCATGCATAGATATAGCTTGAGTATCAATAGCACTAGGATCAAAATCCTCATCAGTAAGAGTAGAACCATTTTCAAAGTCCGCACCGAGTCGGCGCTTAGCCTCCCCCGTACGAAAGATATCCATGTTATCTAGTTCAATTGCTGCATTCTCAGGAAAGTTCAACCGAGTGGAGTCAGTAACGAGTCCACCTGTGAAGTTAACAAAGAATTTTGTCTGCTCAGCTACAGCCATTTACTTATTCCAGTTCTTGCATCTTCTTAGCTACGTAAATTTTGATATCGTGACGACACATCTTTTCGTCAGTATAACTACCGCTTAGTTCCCGCGGGACTGTCCCACCAGGAGAGAATTCAACGTGATAGAAGGTTCCTATTTGGTCGTGTACTGCTTTAACTTCTTTACCACCAGGCATGAAGAACTGTTCAGTCACAGAGTCATGTAGTGGTTTGTTCTTAGGGTTGATCGACCGACCTTCCCAATCAGCAGTAATCTCAGTCTCCCTAGCTAGCGGTATTTCGTTAGCAGCCGGGCCAAGGATATCTTTTAGAAATGAAGCTTCCTCTTCAGGGCCTACTTCGTTAGTCTCATCCACTTCATCTACGTCGTCAGACGTGGAAGTGGTGGTGTCCGTGTACGTGGTCGAAGGTGCTGCTGATTTCTCTGGTTCCGGTTGTAGATCCAGATCGAGCAGGTCTTCCGAAGTGTACTTTTCCGTCATTATGATTTGTCCTAGAAGCGTCCCTCCGCAAGACGGCCAATCCTCGACGAGCACGCTGCTCGTCCTTAGGTGATACCTCTTGTCGGAAGTATACAAAGGCTGTGGATTTTACTTCCGCCAGCCATAGTTGAAAGAAGTTGGCAGTAGCCGTAGGTGTAAAGCCGTCTGCTAGTGTAAACACTGGCAGAACTTTAGCTAACACCTGTGAGTTATTGCCTTGTAGTGTAGTCTCGAAGTCATTATCGAATGCATCAAAGACTATAAACGTATCGTCGAATGAAGTCCAAGTACTAGCTGGAGAATCGTTTATGATAGGAAGCTTAACTCCCTGCTTAGACGTCACAACCTGAATGTTATCTTGGTTGGTATTTCTAGCTTGTACTCTGTTCAAGAAAGAACCCGGCGATTGCCACGCAATATTTACAATATCAAGTGGAGCAAGTGGGTCGGTTACCAGGTCAGTAAAGTCATACTTGATCTGAGTAATCCGAACTACATTTTCTGGGATTCGTAGATAGTTTGGAAAGTTAGTATCAGCTAGCGACTCAAGTTCAGTGAGTTGATGTAGAAACGGCCACTCCTTTTGGTTAAGCAGCTCGTAGTAAGCATCTTCAGCCAGCGTTGCAACTTGCTCCGCCTCGACTGAATCTGAAATAGAGTTCACTTGATCAGAACCCATCGCCTCCAGAGTCTTCTGAACTACTTGAAGAAGTGTTAGTTTCCCGCTGGCCATTATGCTAACCTATAAGTAATATGAAACGTGGTGTCTACGGTTGCATCAGAGTTACCAATCGTAGTACCGACCACTTCAATATTTGCACCACTGTTAAAAGTATTTAAGCCCGTGGCTGTAGCAGATTGCTGGTCGCCTGGGCTACCTGCGATAGCAAAAGTGATTGGAGTCGAAGTTACTAGGACCCCATCAATCCTCAGCTCGTAGGTATTACTTGCAGTAACTAGCGGGTTGTCAATAACAGCGATCCATCGTAGGATCGTACCGCTAAAGTCTACTGGTATAAAGTGAGTCTGTACTGTAGTCGAATCAAACTCTCGAATTAGAACACGATGATCTACTTCAACGAGATCACTTTGTTTAAGTCTACGATACTCGCTTATACCAGGAGTAGCTGAATCATTAGTAATGACCTGACCGCTTTGGCCTGTGCCATTCAAAGTTATGTGTCTTGGCTCATGGGCATCTGCATGCTGGAATGAGCTATGTTGTACGTCAGGCATTATTTATTCCGTTAAGAAGTTGGGAGGGTTAGCCCGTGCAAGGCCACCTTAATGAACCAGGACGGCCCCTCCCAACATGCTAATTACAGGGTCCCGATGATGCCAGTGATGACAGCAGGAGAATCCTGAGAGGGCACAGGCTCACGAACCTCAACGAGGAGCGTGAATGCACCAACAGTGGGAGCACTACCAGTTACGGTAACACTCAGAACGCCGTTATTAACGAGTTCCGTTCCAACTAGGGCACCCGTACCTTCTTCCACATCACCGTCCGTAAGGGCGGCAAGTAGAATGGCGGTGTGGAGCCCATCCGGGTCGTCGGTAGTACCATCGGGCTCTTTGAGTCCGACAACGATACTAGTCAACGCATCGAAGGTTTCCAGCACTACAATCTGAGACGAAAGAACGACAGAGCCGCTCGGAATCTCGAAGAAAGTAGTTGCCGGGTCGACGGCGTCAGCAAACAGCAAGATATTCGTATGATCCACACGAACCTCATGTTGCTTGTGTCGTCCAAGGGTATGGACGCGCGCGTCTTGGGGGTTTACGCTATCTCTAGTCCCGTATCCAACTACGAGGCCGTCAAGGATAGCAGTTTCAGAACGTGCCATTACTTAATTACCTCTTAGTCAGTCCGTAGCGTAGTAGCGGAAACGATCGTTACGAGCGATTCCGGACGCCACAGGTTGAGACCGAAACGAGCGGACAGTTGATGAAACTCCGTCTCGACATCGTGGTCACGCCACGATTCGATACGAGGAGCACGCCGCATAGCACCAATATAGGGCTTAGCGTCGTCATCAGCAACCGTCATGAATTGGTTTGCCTTGTAACCTACTTGGCCACCACCAGCGCCAGCTGGGGCAGTACCGTCATAGATCAAGAGGCCAGCTTCAGCCGCTTCCAGTGTATCGACAAAGTCGGACACGAAAACGTCAAAACCGTAGATGTTGCGAATGAATCGAATACCGTCCATAGCACCAATACCAGTTTCGATGATACCTTCCCAACGGGGGTTGAAAGAGATATCTACGATGGTAGAGGTGAGGTTAGTATTAAACTCAAAGCTGGGGTCCACAATCGCGACCAGGTTGGTCAGCGGGGCCTTAGCTTTTTGGAGCGCAAAGCGCGCAAATGCAAAGTCTTCCAGCGTCATCGTATCGTTCGGCTCGGGAATACCCGAGGCCGCGTCGCCAGAGGCGACAATACGGTGAGGTGCCGTGTTGATGGTATTAGCATCATTTGCAGTTTGTACACGCTGAAGCTTCAAAACTTGCGTTTCAAAGTACTCATCGAACGCACGCTTCATCTTGCGCGGGAGGGCCGCTACGGCCGTCGAGGCAAGGAAGTCATCCTCAAGGAAGCGATCGGTGAAGGGAACTTTAACACCAACGAATTCGTTGATGTTGAACACGAATTGTCCAGTATCCGGACGCCGCTCTGGGAGCGACACGCCTTCAGACATCTGATCAATCGGAAGTTCACCGAGAGACGAAACTTTCCAGTTATCGCCATCACCGAAGTTCGAGATCATCCGTACTAGCCCTTCGGCAAATAGTTGATCTTCGAACATCTCCTTGAGCTGGTCGTTGAATACCTCGTTACGTTTAAGGTGGTCAGAACCCCAAACACTATCCATTGCAATAGTCATTTGGTTTAGCTCACTTCAGGTTATGCGCCATGGACATCGCGTCTATATTGAGCTTGCGTTTCGATGTTCCAATATTTCTTTGGATTCTCTCTACGAAGCTTTTTATAGTACTCTCTGTCTCGTTTCTCTTGATGAGAACCGGGCGCGTTAATGATTGATATTTGATTTGTAGCTTGTCCAGCTACGCCTTGTTGAGGACCTTTAGGTGTTTCCATTTCGAATAGCTTATAAAATGCATCGGGGGTTCGTTTAGCTAGTGACGTTACTTCCTTCATACTCATGCCGAGGGCATCAGCTTTAGCAAGAACCGCCTTGTCTGCGTCTTCCCACTTTCCATAGTGGTCAGTCAGATTAGCTACTACTCCTTCCCAATTATTCTTTTCTCTATCCTCTTGTGCTTTCCTTTGCAGTCGGTCCTCGACTTGCTGCACAAGCTCGTCTGTATTAACATTCTGGGTTTCCCCTTGCTTGTTATCCAGACGATTTAATACATCGTCCAAAGCTGTCGCACTATCGAGTTTACCTTGCATCTCGGAGAGTTGTTCTCTAAGTTGCTGGTTCTCGCCTTCCAGTTGCGGGATATGCTGTTGAGCATTCTCATCGCGTTTCTGTAGTTCGGTCAGCTGTTCCGTTGTAATGTTAACTCCACCCTTTTCTCCGCCCTTATCAGACGTGTCCTGGTTGAAGTCCGTTGCTTGGTCGGGATCACCGACCTTCCCAAATTCTTCGGTCATATTAAGTCCTGGTCAACTTTTGCATTGTACGCATAGCGTATCTGTAGCCACTGCACCAAGCCATATAGTCACCTCTTACCGCTCCGAGTTGAAAACTCTCAGGGCCGTCAATGTCTTCTAGCTTACGCGCTGCTCCCGCCTCTGCATAATCATGCAATTTTTTTAGTACTCTCTTACTTCGTAAGTAAGAGCCTGTAAATTGTTTCTTCTCCTCGTCAGTCATTCCCTTCATCAGCGCCTCGTTAACGAGACCCCTTTTAGGTAAGATCGACTCCCTCGTTACCTGCTCCAAAATCTTCCTCCAATTGTGGTTGTGTCATTGATTCTTCTAGTGCTTGATCCTCTGCTACCTGAGACCTACGCTGGGCTTCAAGCCTTTCAGAGATACGAACGTATGGTTGGACTACACCAACATCGACGCCACTTAGTTCAAGCAACTCACCCCAGATCTCAGCTAGCTTCCTAGAGCTAAAGTGCTGAGCGACCTCAGGGTCTTGTAACGGTCCAGCTTGTAGCTGTGCCAGCTCTTGTGCGAGCTGCGCTTCTCTGGTGAAGTGACGAGCACCCACCGGGATGAGGCGACCATTAGCTGTTAGATCAGCTTTAGTAATACTTAAGAACTCTACAGCACCGAGATCGTCGTCGACTATTTCAATAACATCAACAGAGTTAATATTTCGTACGGAGACCTCTAGTTCTCCATTAACAATCTCTTCCAAAAACTCTTGAAAGATAAGAACCTTGTGGTTAAATGCATTATCAGCTGCGCCACCAAGTGTCTGTACTTCGAACTTAGTTTTCTCACCGGGTGATCTAACCCCCAGAGCTTCGCGTGGAGCCAAAGCAAATAGCTCCATCGTTGTTTCAAGTTCGTTGATCTGTAGATCTGCACCAAGTACTGTAGTGTCAGGACGTAGGTGAGCAACACTTCCGTTCTCCGCGATGTAGTAATGTTTAGCTCCACCCACTTGCATGATATCTTCAATATCACCAGCAAAGACAATGTCTGGATCGAGCATTTGGTCAAAGCCGTCAGCTCGTGCATTCTCTAGGTGGTTCATGCGATACTGCATCCCGACTAGATTATCTAGCGGGCCTTGAGCCCACAAATTACCTGGCCGTTCTCTCCAACCTACATGATAGATCAGAGGCTTTCCATCCCAAGTGTCGATCGGCTCGTCGCGTACGACTTGCCATCTATCGACAATAGTCATCACATGATCTTTACGAAACTCATTTGTCTCTTGTATAAACAGATCACCGTAGAAATCAAAGACCTCTACTAGGCCAGACTGAAAATACTGAGAGGGTGTAGAAAACCCATCGAACGAAAGTTCGTTATCAATTAAGATGTCACCCTGAGCAAACTGTCGGATAGCACTGCGGTTCTTCGTAGCAATCTCAAGGATATCTCTGAAGTGCTGTTGGTCAGGATTCTCCTGAACAATACGATGAAGTTCGCCAAAGGTAAAGAGGCTTCGTACAAACTTCGGTGCAGTTTTAAACGATGTGGCTGTAGGATTAAATACGATTTGTCTCGGATCTAGTCTCTTCAGCTTAGGTCCTACGTATGCAGTAGTCAGCTCGCCAGTTCTGGGATCTGTGACTATATCATTAACATAGTCAACCATGCAGAACGCATTACCAAAGATAACCCAGTCACTCTCAAGTGCCCGCATTGTTTCCCTAAAGCCTGATGCACGAATACTGTGCTTAGTCTTCATATAGGATTCAACAATACGCCGCTTCTCTTGAGTTACTGATTCGGCATCATTGCCTTTAAACTTCAACCAGTCCGCATTAGGGAATAGACGGCGATCGTAATTGATCGTCAAGGTGTCATATAGATTCCCCATCTTAGGACGGTGAGTTGTATTACTCCAATGAGTAACAGTTTCGTTAGTCGTATCGCGGGTAGATGTAGCGAATACATACTTGTAGATCTCATCCCACCTATCATTGGCAAGATTACGATTAGACTCCCACTGAACCCATAGGGCCATGAGGTCTTGAGCTATGATGGGTCTTTCCCCACCGAACGCTACGCTCAGATCAACAGCATTACCTTGATTAACACTCATGCTACTCTGCTCCTGCGTCCGCCAAATCTTGTATCATAAATCACGTTATCTTCCGTTAGGGTGTGTTGTATCCGCTTACCGGGCGGCTTACAAATGTCAACAGCAGCAATCAGTGCGTCAACTAGGTCGTCATGCCTTGGTTTGTTGAGGATGATTTGATCTTCTAACTCAGAGCTTAGTCCGCCCTTATAGTGCCAAATAGTTTTGGCGTCATATCTCCAGTGTAGTGTTGCTGCTTTTCGTTCGCCTTTGTCGCCCCTCTTCTTAGTTGTGGCGCGGCCTTCGACGATGAGTACGTTTCCGTTCTGTCTAATCAGGCGCTCTAGTTCTTGCTTTACGAACTGTCCACCTGCGTTAGTCTCTACTCGTATCTTCTTGAAGTTCCACTTGTAGTGGAGTGCTATTACTTCATCGTAGTATTCAGCAAAGTTGCTAGTCTTAAACTGAGACATATCAAGAAGGTAGATGAAGCCGTCTGAATCAATCCCTACTACCACAATCGCCGTATAGTCTGAACTATCTTTCTCTGTCCAAGCCACGTCCATAGCCGCGAAAGTGTTAAGCCTTTTGTTTCCAATAGATACTGTACCGCTAGACACAGATATATGATCGCGAGTATAATACTGAAAACTACCCCGGTTAATATTCTGTGTGTCCACAGCATTAGGGTCATTATAATATTGACAATGATATTGGACCTTCTGTCCTTTTGATTCATAGTCTGCCCGTATAATAGCTAGGATCTCTGGATCGAATCCGTAGCCTTCTCCTGTATCAGGATTAAACCTCCGTGGCCACAGGAAGTTACCAGTACCGTTTCCCTTATCCTCAACAACTTCCTCCATGATATCCCAAAGAGGAGCGTGTCCTATAAACTCTCGAAGCTCAGCATCCCACAAGGGATACTCAGCATCTATCATACTCTGATAGGCATCCGCTGGATGGTATCGTGTGCCCACAACCTTAATTTCCCCACCGGGGTTAAGGATTGACGTGAACTGTGCGAGACTCCGATTAACTTCAGACCGTCCAGTAGCAGTCTCAGCAAACTGAGGAACAACCACGTCGTCTGGTATAAGCAGATCACAGTGAAGTCCAATAGCGTTCGACTTAACCGTCTTGACGATGAGCGTATGATCTCTAATACCCCGCCGTTTTCTATCAGGATGGTCGACATTGAACGAAAACGCTGACCATTGTTCTCTGCGTCCTTCTTCATCATGCAACATCTCTGGCCAATATCGGCGGTATGTGTTGCATGTGAGCATGTTCTTAATCGCATAGATCTGGTCCTTTGCTAAGTCTTCGCCAGCTGATAGATAACATATAGTTATCCAAGGCTGCAACGTGATACGCCATACACAATACACAGCAATACAGTGAGACTTAAGATGCCCTCGAGGAAGGAGAAAAAGCTGCCTTTTGTTGGCTTGTGGGTCTGCCAAAAGCGCAAAAAACTTTTCATGTAGGTCTCCGTATTGATAGTGCGGATTGATCAGCTTTGCAAATGCAAAGAGATTAGTCCGACATATCTCAATTACTTCCTGGGTTGCCATTTATTACCAACTTGAGTCGTCCAAGATCTTCTTTCAGATCTTTAGTATGTTGAGCTGCATCTTTGGCAGCCTGTGCTACTTGTTCCTTGGACGGTCGGCCTCTTTGGGCGGCTCTACCTTCGTAGATGAGTTTCTGTGCTTGCACGTTTCCAGTCTCCGCAGCTTCTTTAAGCTGTGTGTATGCTAGTGCCTCTTCCCTGAGTCTCTTCTCCAGTCGCCATCCTTCCAAGCCCATCCACTGGTAACCAGTGTCAGGTCCCTTCAAGAACGAAGGCGACGCAAGCAGTCTCTTCCAGTGTGCCCACGACCCTACCAGTTTCATAGCTGCTTCATGCTCACTGTCTGAGTACATGAAGATCTGGTATGCGCTAGGCAATCCCAACCAAGGGTTTTCCCGCATCGTATAGATAGGCGGGTAGTCATCCTGATTAGACGTATTAAACTCGTAGAATATATTCGTACGATAACGTCCCATCACGTCTTTAAGGTTTGACCGATCCCTGTCTGGATCGGAGTATCCTACATAATGTATGTGGTAATTAAAATCCTGCACAACGATGCATCTTCGCTACGTTAGCGGCTGACCAAATGAGAGGAAATTGTGCTGCCAATGGGGTAGCTATTCCTACATCAAAGAGTCTGCCTTCAAATTTAAATGCGGCTGTCGTATTACCACGAGACCCATAACTACCTTGTCTACCAAGAGCACTCCAGGTATTAAGAAAGAACCAATCTCTGGTTGCAGTTCCAGTAAGAGTCTCAGTAGTATTACCAGTGTCCTTATTAAATAAGGTACCGTCCATAGTTATCTGAACTCCGTTACCATCGCCTCGTTGGACTAGAGTAAAGAAGTGCCATGTATCATTAGCCGGTAGGGGCGTATCTATATCAAGTCTATATTGACCAACGGTTGTAAAGTTATTATAACCTAGTTTATTAGCACCGCTTACTAATACTTCAGAGCTGACAGAATTAGCTGCATTAGTCTGTGCTATGATCATACGACCACCACCAGCACCAGCAGCGAATGGATAGAACCATCCCCAAATAGCACCAACAGATGCCGCAGAAAAGGTATTAGTTGGAGGACGAATAAAGTCAGTACTTCCATCAAATCCCATAGCACCAATTGATTGGCCTGTTAAGAAGGTCGGGCCTACCTGCGAAAAAGTTGGAGTACCATTAATGGTATAGAGATCGTTCGCTACACCAATTGCTCTTATTGGTCCAGAGGTTTCATCCATAACAAGATTAGATGATTGTCTCTCATTTGCATCCTCATCATCACCCGTATTCCAGTCTTTGTGAACGTCATCCCATGTCGCCATCCTAGACCGCATAACCCAATAAGTATTACCAGGTGCAGCTTCAGGATCTTGAGTTTGCACTACG
>SDBV01008711.1_pt1 | contig 13633 bp, 13 predicted proteins | sample 2277081 | NCBI WGS metagenome assembly SDBV01 (sample SAMN10402039, study PRJNA504765) | marine sediment metagenome | isolation source: marine sediment core GS10_PC15, 223 cmbsf | place: Arctic Ocean: Southern Knipovich Ridge | collected 2010 | reverse complement strand
GCACAGGTCCCCTCGGAAGAAACCATGCACGGACCCACGGGACGTTCAGGCGTGCAGCGCCCGGCGCAATGGGGGCATTCCGTCGGAAGGGCCTTACCCTGGATGACCCGGGCACAGAGACATCCGGGCGGTTCGTGATTGGTGACCTCGGGCATCCCGAATATGTCTTCCGCGTTTATCTCACCGAATTTCCGCCTCAAAGCCAACCCGCCGGCGCCAATCGTGCCGATACCCCGCCACAGCGCCTCCGAAGGCTCGAGCAGCCTGTCGATCACCAGGCGGGCTTTGGGGTTGCCCTGCTCCCTGACGGCGCGCGGATACGCGTTTTCCACCTTCACTTCTCCCCTGGCTTTCTGACGTAGTATCTGCAGGATGCCTACCAGCATGTCCACGGGCTCGAACCCCGCGATTACCGCCGGTATGCCGCCCCGGTTCTCGAGGAAGCGATAGGCTTGCACGCCGATTATCACAGACACGTGACCCGGCAACAGGAAGCCGCCGATCTCGTGTTGAGCATCGCTCAACAACGCTCGAAGAGCATTGGGGACCGTTTTGAAAGCCGTGTACAGCGACAGGTTGGGCAGGCCCGCCTCGACAGCTTCGAGAAACACGGCGGCTACCGTCGGAATGGTGGTTTCGAAACCGATACCCAGAAACATGACGTGCCTGCCGGCCTGCCGTGCCAGGTCGAGCAATTCCGTCGGGGAGTACACGACCCTGACCTTGCCCGATCCCATCAAACTGGCCAGTGACCGCCCATCGCGTCCGGGCACCTTGAGCATGTCTCCAAATGTCGCGACGAGAACATCCTGCTCGTCGGCGACTTTCAGCGCATTATCGATATACCCGGTGGGCGTTACGCATACAGGGCAACCGGGGCCGGACACCAGCATCACATTGTCGGGTAGAAGCGAGTGGATCCCGCTGCGCCGCAGGGCCACGGTGTGAGTCCCGCAGACCTCCATGATCTTGACATCGTCGGTGAAGCGTCTGGAAAGTATATCGATCTCCGATACGATCGACCGGGCGAGACGCGGATCGTTCAGATCCGATTTGAGGGACACCTATGGGCTCTCTGCAGATCGGTCACCCGATGGGTCCGCCGAGCGTCCCGCTTCTTCCAGCTGCCGAAACAGCTCGAGCCTCTGCTCGGCTTCCTGCAGATCGAGAATATCTATGCCGAAACCCGCGTGCACAATGACGTAATCGCCGGGTTTGGGGTCCTGAAGCAGGGAGATATCGATCTCCAGAGATGTTTTGCCCTGCCGGACCACGGCCTTGCGCTCGTCGAGCATGGTACTTATCTGCATCGGGACTGCCAGACACATGGGCTTCCTCCGCTAAGGTGAAATACTAAACTTCTTCGTACCTGTAATATAGCTCTCCGGCCTACTAGTGGCCAGCATAATAGGCCTGCCCGAGGGCCAGGCCCCCGTCGCCGGCCGGTACGACGCGGTTGAGGTAAACCAGGAACCCGTCTTCCTCGAGAAGCGGTACCAGGAGGTGCCGCAGAAGCATATTCTGAAATACCCCACCGGAAAGGGCGATGTGGCGGATCCCGCATTTTTCCCGCATGCGCCTGGCGCCTTCCAGTGAAGCCGCCGCCACGGAACGATGAAACAGCAGAGCCAGCGGGGCCCTGTCGACGGTCTCCCGGTGCCGCGCCAGATACGCCATCAAGGGGTAAGGATCGAAGCGGAAAGGGCTGCCTTCACCCGGCTCTTCCCTCACCGGCAGGAGGCTGCCCGGTGCGATACCGTCTTCCGTCCAGTGTGACCGGCCGAGCTCGGCGAGCGCCAGCCCCTCCAGCTTGATCGGCCCTTCGCCTTCGTAGCTCACATTTTCGACCAGCCCCAGCAGAGCCGCGGCCGCGTCGAATATCCTGCCAAGTGAAGAGGTGACGGGACTGTTGAGCTCTGAGGCCAGCATCTGAGAGAGAAGCTCGCTCTCCGTCGAGGTCAAAGGCAAGCGGCTCGCTGTCTCGGGGGCCGATTCGCCGGAGTTGAGGATGGCAAAAGCTATGCGCAGGGGGTTGAGCACGGCGGCCTCCGACCCGGGCAACCGGAACGGCCCGAAGTAACCCAGCCGGCGGAACCCCGTGCGCGTCGCATCGATGAACTCCCCACCCCAGATACTGCCGTCCACACCGTATCCCGTGCCGTCGAAAGCCAGACCCAGCACCCGCGCCAGACCGTGCTCGGCCATGACGGAGAGAATGTGGGCGTGATGATGTTGAACCCGGACTTTTTTCTCGAAGGGCTGACTTTCGGCCCACAGGGTCGAGTAGTACCGGGGGTGAAAATCGTAGACTACCCTCTCCGGCCGGCCGCCGTAAAGGTCGAGCATCTTGCCTATCTGCGCTTCGAAGGCGGCGTTCGTGGTCGGGTCCTCCAGATCGCCGACGTACGGAGAGAGATGCAGGTTCTCCCCTCTGGCGAATGCGGGAGCGCTCTTGAGGTCGCCGCCTACGGCCAGGGTCTGCTCTTCAAAGGCCACACGCAGCCGAATCGTGCGCGGCACGTATCCGCGAGAGCGCCGGATAAGGCAGTGAGAGGCGTCGGCCGTCGAAAGCGCGGGGTCAAAACGCAGGACGGAGTCGTCGGTACGGAAGACGATACGCCGGTTGTGGAAGAGGAAAGTATGAGCGACGCCGGCCAGCTTCCCCATGGCCTCCCGCGGCTCGGTAACTATCGGTTCGCCCTTCCTGTTGCCGCTGGTCATGACCAGGTGCCGGTAGGGGATATCGCAGTCCGGGTGATGGAACAGCAGCAGGTGCAGAGGCGTGTAGGGCAGCATGATTCCCAGGGTGCCCGTATCCGAAACGGCTCGCAGGTAATCGGGAACGTCGTCTCGCGCCGGCACTATCAGTATGGGGGCCTGCGGGGAGCTCAATAGCCGTTCATGTTCGCTCCGGAGACGGCACAGGCGCCGGGCCTCCGCGAGGTCCCCGACCATCAGGGCAAAGGGCTTGCGCTCACGCTCCTTGTCGCTCCGCAGACGGACCATGCTCTCGCGGTGGGAAGGGTCCACCGCCAGGTGAAAGCCGCCGATCCCCTGCAAGGCGATGACTCGCCCCTCGCTCAGCGCCTCGATGGCGGCTGTGAGAGGGTCTCCGGAAACGGCGGCGCCCTCGGCGGTCGCGAGAGACAACTCCGGTCCGCACACACGGCAGGAGTTGGTCTGCGAGTGAAAACGCCGGTCCGCGGGGTCCGTGTACTCAGTGAGACAATCGGGACACTGAGAAAAATCCGCCATCGAGGTAGTCTCCCTGTCAAAGGGGGTCTCTTCGACGATTGAGTATCGGGGTCCGCATTGGGTGCAGGTTATAAAGGGGTAGAGGTACCGACGGTCGCGCGGGTCGAGCAGTTCATGGCGACAATCGTCACAGAGGGCCAGATCGGGCGGAATGGGCGGAAACACGTAATCCGAAGCCAGGCTGTCGACAATCGCGAATTCCGTCTCGCCCGAGGGCACGACGGTTTCCGAACCCACGCTCTCGATGCACGCGGCCCGGGGAAGCCCGTCCCGCAGAGTCTTCAGAAACCGGTCGACTTTTTCAGGCTGGCCCTGCACTTCGGCAACGACGACGGACCGCCGGTTCTGAACGAACCCGGTCAGTCCGAGGGCCACGGCACAACGATACACCGCCGGCCTGAAGCCCACGCCCTGGATGACGCCGCTAAAGGTAAAACGCCTTCGCACCGGGCTGCCGCCCCGCGCCTGGACACTTGCTTCGTTTTTGCCGCCGCTTCCCCCTTGATCATGCGCTTCGCCCTTGCTGCCGTTGGACTGCCCCATAGTGTTGATCCCAATATACAGTCAATGGGCTGCGGAGGGTCAAGTCGGAAACGGTATGCCAGGACTTGTGAGATGTGATATGCTGTCAAGCGAAGTTTCGCGTCGGCTTTTCTTTCTCGCCTTTCATCGGCATTTCCCTACATCTTCCCGATAAAAAGGAATGTCATGATTGGAAAGTGCTTTTTCTTGGCCCTCCTCACAACGCTCTTTCTCGGCGGATGTGATTACTTCGATCCCTATGCCGCCGCGTGGTTTCCTGAACCACCGACCGAACCACTCGTTGTGACAGCCCCTGCCAAAACCGGACAGACGACGAGCTACGCGGCAGGAGACGACGGCGACCTGCAGAAAGGCATTTCATGGCCGAGCCCAAGGTTTGCAAACAACGCCGACGGGACTATCACCGACAACCTGACCGGTCTTATGTGGGACCTGAACGGGAGTCGATTTGGCACACGAACCTGGGTGCAAGCATTAGACGATTCCGGCAGCCTGTTTTAGCCGGCTACGGCGATTGGCGCCTTCCCAATATCAAGGAACTGGGGAGCCTCATAAATTTCAGTCAGGCAGACAATGTGGCGTGGCTGACCGGGCCGGGCTTCAGCAATATACCTGGCACCACCTACTGGTCGCCTACGACGTTCGCGCCCGTTACCAGCAATGCATGGATCTTCGGCATGTCCATTGGCAATGCGTATGACTCTAACAAGACATTTGGCTACTACGTGCTGGCTGTGCGCGGCGAATGGTAGACTCCCCGCAGCCTTGACGACGGTCTCGATATGGTTTAGGGATAGCACATGCACGAGTGGGCCCTTGCGGAATCAGTAGTGGAGACCGTAAAGAAACACGCGGCGGAACACGCCTCCGCGCGAGTGGTATCCGTGACACTGCTCTTCGGAGAGCTTCAGAAGATCGATCCCGATATCTTTCTGTCCGGCCTCGAGATGCTGCTCCAGAAGGAGGCGTTTCAGGCGGACACATTCCACCTGGAAACGGAGGAAGCGTCTTTTCGATGTCGCGCCTGCGAGACGGAGTTCCGCTACGCCGACCTGCCGGCAATAGGAGGGGAAGAAAAAGAGGCTATCCACTTCGTGCCGGAGCTGGCCCACACCTACATCCGCTGTCCCGGGTGCGGAAGCCCCGACTTCGAGGTAGCCAGGGGCAGGGGCGTCACCATCAGGGAAATACTCCTCGAAGAGCATGATTGATCCACGACTCTCGATCATCGACAAGAGGCTGGCAGCGGCCGGCAGAATTCTCGTGTTTGCCGGCGCAAAGGGAGGCGTGGGCAAGAGCCTCTGCTCCGCCGTCTCTGCCGTTGTCCTGGCCCGAAGGGGACACCGCGTCGGGCTTCTGGACCTGGATTTTCAAGGCGCTTCGGCCCACATCATACTCGGCGCCCGGCTTCGGTTTCCGGAAGAGCACCATGGCCTCGTGCCGCTGCCCCTGGAAGAGCGCCTGTGCTTTATGAGCATAGCCGCCTTCACCGGCGAGAAAGCGGTGCCTCTACGAGGCCGGGACGTGTCCAATGCGATCATCGAGTTGCTTACGGTTACCGTGTGGCCCGCGCTCGATTACCTGGTCGTCGACATGCCCCCGGGCATCGGCGACGAGGTGCTCGACCTGTTCCGATTCATGCGGCGCAGCGAGATCATCCTGGTTTCGGTGCCTTCGGTGATCTCTGCCAGAGTGACAGAACGTCTTCTGCGCATATGTCTCGATCTGGGCAAGACCGTACTCGGCACGATCGAAAACATGGTAGGCAGAAGTGGCGTGCCGTCGGGACTGCCGAGCCTGTCCGAGAACAGCGGTGTGCCTCTTCTCGGGGCCCTTCCTTACGACCCGGCCGTGGAACCTCGGATCGGGTCCCCCGACGCCCTCCTGGGCAGTGATTTCGGCCGGGCGCTGGCTCGGACCGTGTCGAAGCTTACCGACGAGCCCGTCTGAAATCGGCGCTCTAGCGATCAGCGCTCCGGCGAATGCCCGCTCCCGATTTTCCACCGTAATCTGCTAAAATGCACGGGCGGGGCCTTGCAAATTTTCGTCAACTGTATATACTTCAATCAACGCGTTGCATATACACCCTCCTTCTTTGCAGAAAAAAAACCCCAAGGTAATAAAGCCCATACTAAATCGTGAATGGAGTAGCGAATGAGTAACGATCCAAAGAATGCAGTCAAGGATATCTGCGGTACCCACGACAATGACAAGCTCTACATGATGGATATCCTGCGGGAAGTACAGGACCGGTTCGGTTGCGTTTCTGACGAGGCTATCGACAGCATAGCCGAAAGCACTTCCACCGCCAGAGTCCTGGTGGACGGCACCGTGTCCTTCTATTCCTTCCTCTCGAAGAAGCCAAAAGGCAAAATCGTCATACGCCTCTGCGACGACATAGTCGATCGTATGAGCGGCTTCGACCTGGTGGCCAAGACCTTCAAGGAAGAGCTTGGAATCGAGTTCGGAGAAACCACCTCAGACGGCACCTTTACCCTGGAGCGCACGCCGTGTATCGGCATGTGTGACCAGGCGCCCGCCGCCATGGTCAATTCCGAGGTAATTACCAATCTACACACGGACCTCGTGCCGGGAATTGTCAAGACTCTCCGCGATACCGGCGACCCCAAGAAGCTGGTACACCGTTTCGGCGAACGCAACAACGCCCACCCCCTGGTCAAGTCGATGGTCAACAACAACATCCGCGGAATGGGCGAAGTCATATTCGCCTTCGCCGACTTCAAGCCCAACGCCGGCCTGGAGAGGGCGCTTTCCATGAGCCCTGTGGAAGTGATCAACGAGATGACCACCGCCCGTTTGAGGGGTAGAGGCGGGGCGGGTTTCCCCGCCGGAATGAAGTGGCAGTTCACGCGCCAGGCCGAAGGCGACACGAAGTACATTATCTGCAACGCCGACGAAGGCGAGCCGGGCACCTTCAAGGACCGTGTTGTCCTTACCGAGCTGCCCGACAGGGTTTTCGAAGGCATGACGGTGGCCGGCTACGCCATAGGCGCCGCGAACGGCATCCTGTACCTGCGCGGCGAGTACGCTTACCTCTTCAAGTTCCTGGAGAATATTCTCGAAAAGCGGAGAGAGGCCGGCCTGCTGGGCAAGAACGTGATGGGCAAGCAGGGCTTCGATTTCGACATCCGGCTGCAGATAGGGGCCGGGGCCTATATCTGCGGCGAAGAGACGGCGCTGATCAGCTCCTGCGAGGGCGAGCGAGGCGATCCCAAGAATCGACCGCCCTTCCCCGCCCAGGAAGGCTATCTCAAGCACCCGACCTGCGTGAACAACGTCGAAACCTTCTGCGCCGCTCTCAGGATAATGGAAAAAGGGGCGGGCTGGTTCCAGGGAATCGGCACCAAGGACAGCGCCGGCACGAAACTGCTGAGTGTGTCGGGCGACTGCCAGCGCCCGGGAGTGTACGAGTACGCTTTCGGCCTTACCGTCAACAAGCTGCTCGAGGACGTCGGCGCCGAGGACGCCAAGGCCGTGCAGGTAGGCGGCCCGTCGGGGCAGCTAATCGGCCCTGATGACTTCGGCAAGCGCATCTGCTACGAAGAGCTCGCTACCGGCGGCTCCATCGTAATCTTCGGCCCGGACCGGAACATCCTCGACGCGGTGCATTACTACATGGAGTTCTTTGTCGATGAGAGCTGCGGCTACTGCACGCCCTGCCGGGCAGGCAACAGTCTGCTCAAGCACTACCTCGAGAAAGTCATGGCGGGCAAGGGCGAACCGGCCGACCTGGACATGCTCAAAGAATTGGGCGAGGCCGTCAAGCTGGCCAGCCGGTGCGGGCTGGGACAGACGTCTCCCAACCCCATCCTTACGAGCATGGACAAGTTCCGCCCGGTCTACGACTCCCTGGTGAAAGAAGAGAAGGACGGGTTTCAGCCGTCCTTTGACATTCACGCCGTTCTCGCCGAATCCAGCGCCATTGCCGGCCGCAAGTCGGTTCATTTCACGGAATAAAGGAACAATCATGAGTGACACGATTACTTTTACTATCGACGATGTAGAAATTGAAGCCACGCGCGGTCAGTCGATCATGAAGGCCGCGGACGAGGCGGGGATCTACATCCCCAGGCTCTGCGCAAAGGACGAGCTCGAGCCATTCGGGGCTTGCCGGGTGTGCACCGTTCTCGTCAACGGCAGACCCCAGTCGGCCTGCACCCAGCCCGTGGCTCCCGGCATCGTGGTGGAAAACGACACGGAAACGCTGCGCAATACCCGCCAGCTGCTGATCGAGATGCTCTTCGTGGAGGGCAACCATTTCTGCATGTTCTGCGAGAAAAGCGGCAACTGCGAGCTGCAAGCCATGGCCTACCGCTTCGGCATAACCGCCCCGGGTCTGCCCTACATGTTCCCCAAACGAGAGATCGACGCCTCGCATCCCGATGTCTTCATCGACCGCAACCGGTGCATACTCTGCGCCCGGTGCATCAGAGCTTCGCGCGATCTGGACGGCAAGCATGTCTTCGAGTTCATCGGGCGCGGCACCGAGAAACAGATCGCGGTAAACGCGCGGGTACGGCTTTCCGACACGAAGCTGGAGTCGACGGACAAGGCCGTGGATATATGCCCCGTGGGCGCCATCCTGCGCAAAGGCGTGGGCTTCAAGGTCCCGATCGGGCAGAGGCTCTACGACAAGCAGCCCATAGGCTCGGATATCGAAAGCAAGCGGTCCGCACAATAAGGAATTAAGGAGCTAACTATGGCAAAGCCAAAAGTCGCAACGGCATCACTGGCAGGCTGTTTCGGATGTCACATGTCGCTTCTGGATATCGACGAAAGGATACTCCAGCTCTTCGAGCTGGTCGATTTCGATAAATCTCCGATAGACGATATCAAGGAATTCAGCGCCCGTTGTTTGCTCGGCCTAATTGAAGGCGGAGCCGCCAACGAGGACAACGTTCGGGTGTTGCAGGATTTTCGCAAGAACTGCGATATCCTCATATCCCTGGGAGACTGCGCTATCATGGGCGGCTTGCCGGCCCTGCGCAACAACATTCCGTTGAAGGAATGCATGGACGAGGCCTACATTAACGGTCCTACGGTGTACAACCCCGAAGGGTTGATACCCAGCGACCCCGAGGTCCCTCTGCTGTTGGACAAGGTCTACCCGCTGCAGGAAGTCGTCAAAATCGACTATCACCTGCCGGGTTGTCCGCCGTCGGCAGACACGATTTGGGAAACCCTCGTCGCGCTGCTCAACGACAAGCCCATCGACCTGCCCTACGAGCTAATCAAGTACGACTGAGACCGACACTAAGGAGACGATAGATGGAAACGAATAATCTGAAACGGGTAGCTATCGAGCCCGTAACCCGGGTCGAGGGGCACGGCAAGGTGACCCTCCTGCTCGACGAAGACAACAACGTCCGGCAGGCCCGGTTTCACATAGTGGAATTCCGTGGCTTCGAACGCTTCGTGCAGGGCCGGCCTTACTGGGAAGCGCCGGTATTGGTGTCCAGGCTGTGCGGAATCTGTCCGGTCAGCCATCACCTGGCGGCGGCCAAGGCCATGGATGTTATCGTAGGGGCCGACAAGTTAACCCCTACGGCGGAAAAAATGCGCCGCCTCATGCACTACGGACAGTTCTTTCAATCCCACGCCCTGCACTTCTTTCATCTCTGCTCGCCCGATCTGCTCTTCGGGTTCGAGGCCGACCCGGCCATCAGGAACATTATCGGAGTGGCCAAGAAGTATCCCGATCTGGCCGTTCAAGGCGTAATGATGCGCAAGTACGGACAGGAGATCATCAAGGCCACGGCCGGCAAAAAGATCCACGGCACCGGCGCCATTCCCGGGGGAATCAACAAGAACCTCTCGATCGAAGAGCGCGATTTCTTGCTCAAAGACCTGGACCAGATGGTCGAGTGGGCCCGGGGCGCTCTGAAAATCGCCAAGGATTACACCGTCGACAACCTGGAGAAAATGCTGAAATTCGCCGCCTTTCCTTCCAACCACCTGTCTCTCGTCAGGGCCGACGGCGCCCTGGACATCTACCATGGTGTTCTTCGGGGCATCGACGCCGACGGCAACAAGGTCCTCGACGACGTAGACTATCAGGATTACGTCGACTATATACAGGAAGAAGTGCGCAACTGGTCGTACATGAAGTTTCCCTTCCTCAAGAGCCTTGGGCCCGAGAACGGTTGGTATCGCGTGGGACCGCTCGCGCGGGTCAATACCTGCGATTTCATCGACACGCCCGAGGCGGAAGCGGAACGTAAGGAGTTTATGGCCCTAACGGATGGCAAACCCAACAATCTGTCCATGGCTTACCATTGGGCCAGGATGATCGAAACCCTGCACTCGATCGAAAAGATCAAAGAGCTTCTCCACGACCCGGACCTTCAGGGGCAGGACCTCGTTGTAAAGGGAGACCGCCGGGAAGTAGGCATCGGGGTCATCGAGGCGCCTCGCGGCACACTCTTCCACCATTACCGGGTGAACAAGGACGATCAGATCGAAATGGCGAACTTGATCGTTTCCACTACGCACAACAACGAGCCCATGAACCGCGCCGTACGGGCAATCGCCAACGACTACCTGTCCGGAAAAGAGGTTACAGAAGGCCTGCTCAACACGATCGAAGTAGCCATTCGAGCGTACGACCCCTGTCTATCCTGCGCAACCCACGCAATGGGACAGATGCCGCTCATCGTGGAACTGTACGACTGCGAGGGAAATCTGCTCGACAGGAAATCTAAAGGTTGAGCGGGGAGAAGGTCCTCGTCATGGGCTTCGGCAACCCGGCCCGCGAAGACGATGGGTTGGGCCCGGCCGTGGCCGAGGCTGTGGAAAAACTCGATATCGAGGGCGTGACGGTGGATGTCGACTATCAGCTCACCGTCACCGACGCCGCGGCCGTTGCCGAGTACGACGCGGTAATTTTCGTAGACGCCTCTACGAATTGCACGCAGCCGTTTACCTTTGCACCGGTCGAGCCCAAACGGCTGGAGAGCTTTTCCAGCCATTCCGTAAGCCCGGAAGGGGTGATGGGCCTGGCCGAAGAGCTCTTCGGCGCAGACAAGAAGGCCTATCTATTGGAAGTGCGCGGGTATTCATTCGCCATGTTCCGGGAAAAAATGACGGACCGGGCAACACAAAATATGGAAAAGGCTGTAGATTACCTCTCGAAGGTTTTACGGTCGCGGCGCGCCGAAGCGAGCTTATTCGAACGAGGAGAGTCATAAAGATGAAAGATGGCAAGCACGTAGTCCTGTGTATCGACGACGATCAAGACGTACTCATGTCGTTGCGCATGATCCTGGAAAAAAACGACTATATAATGGCTGAGGCAGACTCGGCCGAAGCAGGTCTCAAGGCCTACAAGGAGCACGCTCCCGACTTTATCATAGTAGACCTGATGATGGAGTCTATCGACGCGGGCAGGAATATGGTCAAAGAGCTCATGATCCTGGGAAACAAAGCCCCGATTTACATGCTCTCTTCCGCCGGTGACACGCTGGTACAGACGGTGGATTTCTCGGAGCTGGGCCTGACCGGCGTATTTCAGAAGCCGATCGTCATCGACACACTGCTCAAGACGCTGAAAACGAAACTTAAATGAGTGCGGCGGCCAGTGCGGCGGCCAGTGCGGCGGCTCACCGTTCCCAGAACAGGTAGCCGCCTTCGAGCACGAGCAACTGCGTGTAGCCCCCGGTGATCAGGTGCATGTAGGCTTCGTAGGCCCCTGAGGAAGTCCTGCTGTAGAGCACGATCGGCTCGTTTTTTTCGAAGGGCAGCCGGTCCTGTCGGATGTTTTCAAGGGGCACGTTCAGGCTGCCGGCTATCGAATTGAGAGAATATTCGGACCAGGGGCTGACGTCCACCAGGTTCAAATCCGCGCGATTCTCCTCCAGCCCCGACACGCTAATTGTAACGAACAGCCCATCAATCTTGTTGTTTAGCACCAGGCAGGCGGTCTGGGCCATGTCGATGGGATTGTTGAAGGCCGGAGAGTAACCCAGGTCCAGCTTGAAAATCTCGTCCAGGGTCATCTGCCACGTGATGGCGCAGGCCAGGATGTCGATTTTGCCGACAGTCTCGCCCCTCCCGTATCCTTGAGCCCCGAGAATCATCCTGGATTTGCGGTCAGCGATGACTTTCAGGAAGATGTGCTCACTCTCGCGGTAATAGTGGACCCTGTCGAGCCCGGTCACCACGACGGACTGCGCATCGTAGCCGTGATCCAGGGCCTTCTCGCAGGTCAGGCCCGTGCGGGCCACATTGATGTCGAAGATGCGGAACATGGCCGTGCCGATATGGCCCTCGAATTCAGATTTGCGGCCCATGATGTTGTCCGCCGCGATGCGTCCCATTTTCGTCGATATAGAACCGAGCGGCCAATAATCGTGCTTTTTCGTAATAAGGTTTATGCTTTCAGCGCAGTCTCCTACGGCGTATATCTTCTCATCCGATGTCTGCAGATAGCGATTGACCTTTATGCCTTGCGACTCGCCGATTTCCAACCCGGCATCTACGGCCAGCTGCGTGTTGGGTCGAACACCGGCGGAGAGGATCACCAGGTCCGCCGAAGACGGGCCGCCGCCTTGGGCCCTGCCGTAACTCCCCCGATAATTACCACGTGCCGGCGGCTGTCCAGGTTACGGTCCTGCTTCTGCAGCCTGGTATAGGGTAGATCGATCGTGAATACCGAGCCCTTGTTCTCCTCCGATTGCACCCTCACCGTTCCCCTGTGCTGATCCACGATCCGTTTTGCGATAGCCAAACCCAATCCGGTGCCGGGTGTGTTAGCCTTGCGCTTGATGGATCGGTAAAAGGGATCGAAAATCTTTTTGACCTCATCTTCTGCGATGCCAAAGCCCGTGTCGGCGATCTGCAGGCGACACATCTTGTCCCGCTCGGATACGCTGAGCTTCACCGACACATTGCCCTGAGGCGGCGTGTAATGAATAGCGTTCTCCAGAAGATTGCGAACGGCGTGTTCCATTCCCCGGCTGTCGCCCCGTACGTAGATTTTGCTGCCACCCGGCAGATCGGAGCGCAGTGAAATGGATTTTTCCGAAGCCATCGATCTGTAAGTGGCCGAGAGTGACCCCACCATAGCCGCCAGATCGTACTCGCCGGTCGGCAGTGCGCCGTCCTGCGAGTAGAGCTCGTACGCGAGCAGGTCGCCTATCATCTCCTTGGCTTCGGACGCTCTGGTCACGGCCCTTTCGACGAGAGACAGGGCCTGAGGGCTTACCTCCCCCGCATACCCCTCGGAAATCGTGCTCAACAGGGACTGGATCGTATTGATCGGAGATTTGAGCTGATGGGAGAGAACCCTGATGTACTCCTGGTCGACGCCGGCGTCTTTTTTGTCGTTCATAGTATTTCTGGAAAGACGATCATAGATTACCGGACAGCCCGTTGTCAGCGCACACAGCTCTGGCTATATTATCTAGCATCGCACCTTGCATCGCCCCTTCGATAATCATCGCAATAACGGGCGCCCACAGCTCTGTAGGGAAGACGACTCTGGCCAGAATGTTGAGCAGGCGCCTGTCGGGCAATGTCCGCATCGTCAAAATCGGTCACGGGATCGACAAGGGCAAGTCCGAAATCCTTTGTCACACGGTGGAGGAGGCCAGGCGTCTTGTCGATAGCCTGCGCCGGCATCGGGGAACCGACGATTCCCTCGCCGGCAGACGGGAGTACACGATTATCGAGAGCAATCGGGCCTTCGCCGTTCTCGACCCGGATCTTGCCGTCTTCATCGAGGGCAGCGGCGAAAGGCAAAAGTCATCGGCACCCAGAGCGAGGAAACGCGCGGACATCATTATCGCACCGAACGCCCAGCTTCCCGAAGTAGAGG
>SDBV01008710.1_pt1 | contig 13635 bp, 13 predicted proteins | sample 2277081 | NCBI WGS metagenome assembly SDBV01 (sample SAMN10402039, study PRJNA504765) | marine sediment metagenome | isolation source: marine sediment core GS10_PC15, 223 cmbsf | place: Arctic Ocean: Southern Knipovich Ridge | collected 2010 | reverse complement strand
GTCCGGCTCAATGTTCAGGATGATCGCGATAGAAGGGTGCAGGTTAATAAAGCTCCTGTCAAACTCACACGCCTCTGCGATGAAATGTTTCCCCGTCCCCACTCCGCTTGAGTCCGATAGCTGCGGGATCTCAGCTCCGACGATATAGCTCGGATCCGCCCCAGCCTTTTGCATCGTACAGGCAAGCCATCCGCTGGTCGTGCTCTTGCCGTGTGTCCCTGCAACCGCGATACCATCATAGCTGTCCATTAGCCTGCCCAGCATCTCGGCATATTTATAGATATTGCATCCGTTATCGAGCGCTCTGGTAAGCTCCGGGTTGCTAAGACGTATCGCAGCCGATATAACCACCGCCTCAAGTCCGTCTTTGATATTGCTGGCGGTGTGCCCGATACGGATGTCCGCTCCCAATGCCCGCAACTTGGCTGTTACGTCTGTCTCTTCCATATCCGAACCGGTGACGATACCGCCGTTTTTGAGAACGATCTTAGCAAGTCCAGACATACCGATACCGCCGGCACCTATGAAGTGATATTTTTTACCCGAAATTGATGCGTTAGCCCCGACCATGATCGTCCAATTGCTAAAAAGAAGTCCGTTTCAATACCAATCATCGGATTATAGCACAAATCTCAGATAAAACAACCCCAGCAGATATTTGTTGTTTTCATTTGCTATTTAACGATTTCACCATCCCGGACATGAAATTTAAGCTTTTTGTAGTGTTTACCTTCAAGGTATTCTGATGATACTGAGTTCTCCGGGTTAATAGTCACCAGTATCTCGTTTTCTCCATCTTCAACCACAAAAGGCATTGAACCTTCCCTCCAGCTCTCACCGGCTTTGATAGGGCCGGCATTGTGATGCATTTTTTTGTTGTTATTGATTTTGTAAATAACATCTAAGCGAGGCGATACCGTACTGCCCGTATTCTTAATAGCTATCACTGCTGAATATGCTTTTTCAATATCCGGATAAGGCTTAAGTTCAATATCACCAAGGACAATATCGTAGATGCTTAGCTTTTCGATCACCGATCGCTTCCTGTCGTTTAATTCTTTTGACGATCCACTTGGCCTGTCTTCTCCATAATCGCTGCGAGTCGTGTATATCGCGATAACCTCATAATCCAAGAACCAAAGCCGAGCATCACTTTCTGATCGTCCGTAATAACAATGCCCCTTATTGCCCTCGATGTCCATATACAGCACATTATCTCGGAACTGGTTTTCCTTACCTTCCACCGTCTCGTCCGGCATCCCGAAAACATCAAGCACTTCTTCCAACGGTGTTCCCACTTTTATCTTGCCCATAAACGCATAATTCGTCCCAGGCCCTTCGTGACGCACTTCGACCACCTTGCACTCGCTCATGAAAACATTAAAGTCTGCCGGGTACTGCATGATATATCTGATCGGCAGCTCAGGTGGGTCAAATGTTTCCTGTCCCCATATATATCTTATCGGATAGCCGAAGGTATTTATAACATCTTCGAGATGAGCGTTATCAATGTCAAAACCAGCAAGCTTCTCATCGAAATTCTCAAGGAATGTCTCACTGTCAACAGAAGCACGCTTGTTCGACTCGCCTGAAAAGTGAGGCATCACTATAAAAATAAATACCAACGCCACAGCTATAAAATCAAAAATTAAAAAATAGAATAACCAGCTCTTGCTTTTACCGCTTATCGCAACAGGCGATTCTCCGTTAAGCAGTTCTGCATAATCCTCCGCAGGACCCATTTCGGTAATGATCTGCTGATAGCCTTCCCACGTCTTGTCGTCTTCGCCAAGCTCGGCATACTTTTGATCCAGATGGCTTGCAACATCTTCCAACACCTGTTTCTTGGCAGGGTGCTTTACTTTCATCAAACACTTCTCAACCTGATAAAGGTATCCCTCCTTAATATTATCCCACGTCGTATCCCCGCTCCCTTCGCTAACCTGCATCTCATCAGCCGTCCCGTCCGATTCTGTTCCCGTTACCTGTCTAAACACAACATACGAATAAACGATAGAGATCGCCGCCACCGTCAGCACCGGCACAATAATAAGCCAGATGCTATACTCTGGAAAGAACACTCCGCTGGTCGCGATAACCCCGCTGCCCATAAACAACTTCCCCGAAATCTCATGCGTCCGCTTCCAAACGGTTTCATTGCTAAGCGTCCACGGCGTACGGATGCCGATAAACCAGTTTCGCTTGATGTTCTTCATGATATACCCCATAAAGAAAAACAAAGGCCCTATCACGATCGGCATAATAACATTAGGGCTCATCTTAATGCCAACATTCCAAAGCATCATCCAGCAATGAAGACAAAACAGCAGCAGGCATTCAGCGATAATAAAGCCAAAATAGTAGCTCTTAAACTTCTCAATGTTTTTCTTCAGCGGATCGATCTGCAGTATCACAAGAAATATTGCTGCCGTGATCGCCATGATAGCAGGCATTATAAACGCACCAACTTCCTTGCCCATAGTATCGTCAACTTGCCCCTTTGCATTCCAGTGACTTGCGATTCTCTCCGGCAGTTGCGGGTAATAATAAAAACTAACCGCAAAGCTGGCTATGATAAGTCCCGTGATAATGATCAAACTCGTTTTAGTCTTCATTGAGTTGCCCCTTTCCTTATCTGCTCTATGCCTTGTTGTATCATTCCCCAGTGTCCGTTCATTTCGGTTAGTGTTCCCTTTCCCTTTGCGGTCAGTTCATAATACTTACGCGGCGGCCCGTCCTGTGACGGCTTAGTCTCACTCGTTATAACCCCGTCAGTGCCCAGCCGAGCAAGTATCGGATAGATGTTCCCTTCCCGGATTTTCATCCCCTCGATCTGCTTTAGCGATTGCACCATCTGATACCCGTGACAGGCCCCGTCCCGAAGCATGTTAAGGATCACAAGCTCCAATAACCCTTTCCGCAACTGCGTCTGCCAATTCAATAAATTCATTTTGTGGCTCCATAAGATTTACATTACCAGTATACTGTATACTAGCATAGTCGAAAGTCAACAGAACATCTTAAATTTTTCTATGAAAAGAGTCCCATTTCGTGTTCGTTTTTGTTCATATTTGTTCATATTTTGTTCTTTTTTGCTCTTTTTTGCATTTTTTCGTAGCCTTTTTTAGCTTAAAAACGCATATTTCTTTGTTTTTAGTCCAAAAACGGGGGCTATTTTTAAATTAGCTATTTTTTATTGTCAATTTTCTATTTTCAAAGATCCAAACTGTACCAAAACTGTACCGTTTTTGTGCCATTCTGGCGGGAACTTGCGACTCTGTCGCTGTGACGTGATCTCCTGATCTGAACCTGACCAATCTTGGTCTATGCCTGCCTCTTCTGAGACACTTATATTATACACTAAAAACAGAACAAGTCAAATAAGTTTTATAAAAATCTAACATTTTTTTAAAAAAATAATATGAGGTCGAGTTTTAAATTGTCTAAACCCGGGAAAGCCCCAGTGGGCTTTATTTGTTTCTTTTGGGCTAAAATCCGCTAAAATCGATAATTATGATTTTATTTTGAATTATTCGTCCCCAATTGCATCTGTACTGGTGATACGGGAAAGTTTTAAGGACATATATGGATCTTAACGGACAACTTCAGCAGATAGTCTTTCGCTGTAAGGGCGGCGATCGCGATGCCTTCGAAGAGCTCTTCGGGCTATATCAGCCGAGGCTGAAGTACTACGTCCGCCGTTTGGATGGCAGCGACGGTGCCGACGATCTGCTCCAGGACATCTGGATCACCGTCTTTAAAAAGATCGGCAAGTTAAAAGAGCCTAAAGCCTTTAATGTATGGCTCTACCGTATCGCAAGGAACCGGGTTTTCACAGGTTTCAGACGCAAAGAAAGGTTTCTCTCGCTGCCGGAAGAAAATGAGCTTCCCGTATCGAACAGCGACGAGTCGGCCTTCAGCGCAGACGACGCCGAGAAATTGCATGCAGCATTAGGCAAGTTGAAAACCCACCACAAAGAAGTGCTGACGCTAAGCTTCATCGAGCAGATGCCGCACCAGTCGATAGCAGACGTCGTCGGCTGTAAAATTGGGACAGTTAGATCGAGAATATATTACGCAAAGCGATCTCTTCGCAAAGAAATGGAGAGAAATAATGGATAACGATAAAAAACTATTCGAAAATTTATTAAAAGCAGACGGCATTGAACCTTCAAACATCACAGACGATGAACGCATGGTTTTTAAGGCAATGCTTGATAGTGAACAAAAACGCCATAAGCGTCTTTCGTTGCAATATATTGCCGGGGTCTGGATAGTTGCAATGGCCTTTCTCGGATTGCGCTTTTCCGAAAAGATCTTAGATGCATTACATATTCCATTTGTCGTCGCTTTTGGGCTTATAATTACAGCCGCATTTATCATGATGATTCTAGTTGGTAGAAAGCTTTCAAAAGGTGACAGGAAAGTCAGGCGCTTGCAGTACCTGACTAATGACACTCGCAGAGGTGTCCTTCTGGTCGGCAAGAAGAACGGCAGGCGTTTTATCTATTGGCCGCGTGTTATAGCTTTTGCTGTCAAGTCATGGCTGGTCGTATCATTAACCTTCGCAGGCCTTCACTACCTGTATTACCGACAATGGATATATTCCTCATCATCGTCGCGGTATTACATTTTCTTGGGAACAATGATGAGCTTGTCACCTGTGGCAGCTATGTTGCGTCGAGGATTAAAAACTCCCATCGAGGAACTCGTAGAAGTAAAAACAAAACCAAAAACGCTTAGCTATGCTAAGCCTGATGTATGGAGAATAATAATGAACAGTAAAATCACAAAATACGCAGTAGCAGCGATGATATTAATAGCAGTAGGGCTATCGATAACAGTTTTTGATAAGACTATGCCTGTAGCATATGCAACTCAAATACTTACCGAGGCCATTGAGGCCAGCCATAGCGTTCAATATTTGCATATTAAGAGTTTTATGGCCTCCGTTCCAGATGTGCCTATAGAGTGCTGGGTTGAATTTGATACATCCGGACAGATAAAAAACGTGCGAATCAATAAACCTGCATGGATGGACCCTTCGGATGGAGACAGCGTGATAGTATGGAAAGACGGCAAGATGAAACTTTGGATTAAAAAGAAAAATTTTCTTGTCGTCATGAAAGATCAGGAAGTTGCCGCGCAAATACTTGGCATGGTAGAACAGTTTGATCCTAAAAACGCAGTTGCGAATGTACTAAAAGCACAAGAAGAAGGTGATACTAAAATAGAGATCGAAGAACCCGAAAGCAAGGCTGAACCGATTATGATAACAGCTACCTCTCTGGTAGAAAACGATCTACCTTTCCAGCGAGTGGTCCTGTTTGTTGATCAGGCCACAAACCTTTTGAATTCAGCCGAAGCATATCAACTAAAAGATGGAGAATACATTCTTTTTTCGACAATAGACTTTTACGATTATAATATACCGATTGATTCCAAAATGTTTACTTTTGACAACATCCCCGATGATGTAATGCGAATGGATCAGACAACACAGGAAGTAGGTCTTGCCCAGGGAGACCTTACTGATAAAGAAATTGCTGTTGAGGTGATCCGCCAGTTCCTGCAGGCCTTGATTGAGGAAGATTATTCTGAGGCCGGCAGGATGTTTTCAGGTGTGCCTGCTAAAAGAATGAAGAGGGCTTATGGTCAAATCAGGTTCATACGAATTATTTCTATCGGTGAACCCCAACCGAACACTAGAATGAGTTGTCTTTATGTGCCATGCACAGTTGAAATCGAAGAGAATGGGAAAATCAGTCAATGGCATCCGGAACATTCATACGTTAGACAGGTCCATGGTCAACCGGAACGCTGGGAAATCATTGGCGGATTCCGTGGAATCTAAAAACAACGATCAATCCACAAAAGGCCGAGCTTTTTAGCTCGGCCTTTTTTATGTTTTCCCCAAAACTACATCGGTGGTCGAGAATCCGTTAAACACAGATTAACCAACTCATCTATATTTGCCGTCCCCGCACACATCACAGTGTCCGCTCCGCCCCAATACAGCTTCAGCGTCCCGTCATCTTCCGGCACCGCAGCACACGTAAACACCACGTTATGCACATACCCCACCAGCTCCCACGGGTCCTCCGGCGTAAGTATCCACCTGTCAGAGACGCCAAGTATAACCGACGGATCGTCCAGCTTATGCAAACACACGCCAAGCCGATATACGCTCCCGTCCATCGTCGGGAACACGCCGTGATAAATATTCAGCCACCCCTTGTCCGTCTTAATAGGCGGAGCCCCGGGCCCTATCTTCATCTCGTCCCAGTGATACATCACCGGCTTCATGATGATCTTAGAATCTCCCCAGTGTATCAGGTCCGGCGAGTACGCGATCCATATCGCCCACGGGCTAATATCAGAGTGGGGCCGATCAAGCTTAACATACCGCCCGTCGATCTTTTCCGGAAAGATAACCGTGTTCCGATAGTCCGCCTGCGTAATAAATGCGATGCGCTCGATATTTACAAAGTCAGTCGTCTTAGCCAAACCGATCCGCACCCCATGCTGCGAGTAAGCGCTGTATGTAATATAGTAGGCCCCGTCATCCAGCGGATTGATCCGCGGGTCCTCGACGCCGAACGCTTCGTACTTTGCAAAGTTACCCTCGGTACTCGGCACCATAAACGGCTCGGGATCGACGCTAAAATTAAACCCGTCATCGCTGACCGCCTTACCGATGATCGACCGCCCGTTGTCCTTATGCGAACGAAACAGCATTATGTATTGCCCGTTGTGTTTTACCACGCCGGCGTTATGCACCGTCTCAACCTTATACGGCACATCCGCTTTGGTCAGGATCGGATTGTTCTTATACCGCGTTACAAATTCTTTCCGCATCGTAAGGCCCTTTATCTCAGAATACAAAATCACTGTATCTCTATATAATCGGAATCTTAGCACATCATCTTAAGCAATAAAGAACTATTATTTTTTAAGAGGTTCGCCTAAGTATCGTGTACGGCTGTAACGGAGCATCCAGCAGTACGAACTGCGAATTGTTCGCAAAGTCCGCCGCCTCACCGTTGCTAAGCTCCAGCGGATCGGCCATCGTTATCGTTCCAATGCTCCCGTCCGGGCTAAGCGTCTCTAAGCTATCCCCGGCATGTATCTTATTGCGTATCTCAAGAACGCATTTACCGTCCTGTGTTTCTTCGGTCACGTTAGCTACGAATATAGTTTCAGATGTCGATAAACTCTCATCGATAGAATAGTCATCCGGGCCAACCCCGCCTTTCATAAACCCTTGCGAGTACCCGCGATTGGAAACGCGGTTAAGAAGCTCAAACGCTTTGTCAGCCGTAAACTCCTGGCCGTCAAGCATCCGCCGGTAAAACGAAACAACCGAAGCGATGTAGTGTATTGATTTCATTCTCCCTTCGATCTTGATCGACGTGACACCCGCCTCTTTAAGAGCAGGTACATATTCAAACAACGCAAGCTCCTTCGAGTTGAACAGGTACAGCCCTCTGTCATCTTCAAACACCGGCATATACTCGCCGGGCCGAGTCTCTTCGACAAGAGCATACTTCCACCTGCACGGGTGCTTACATTGGCCCCGGTTGGCCTTATACCCCGTCAGGTAATCGCTGATCGCGCACCTGCCCGAGTACGAAAAGCACACCGCCCCGTGAACAAATATTTCCGTCTCGATCTCGACGTTTATATTTTTTTGAATATCCCGTACCTTCTCAAGCGACAGCTCGCGTGCAAGGTTCACACGTTTGGCCCCAAGCTCTTTATATGCAAGCGCAGCCTGATAGTTTGTCGTGTTCGCCTGCGTGCTAATGTGAAGATCGGCGTTTAGGCCAAGCTGTTTTAATTGTGACAAAACCCCAAGGTCGGCAACGATAAACGCGTCCGCGCCATACCCGTCAAGCGTCTTAGCCGTTTCAAGAAGTTTATCGAACTCATCGGAATACGGATATATATTTAAGGTGACATAACCCTTTTTGTTATGTGCGTGCAGGTAGTCAAGCCCGGCTTTGGCATCGTCGAACGAAAAGTTTCCCGCAAAGCTCCGCAGCGACCCGAACTCACACCCGAAGTACACCGCATCGGCTCCATAAACAACGGCCCATTTAAGTTTTTCTAAATTGCCCGCAGGCGCCAAAAGTTCCATATTTAGATCAACTCCGTGATTGCATCGTCCATCGTCTTTGCAAGCGTCGGCCAGTAAAACTTCTTCATCGCTTCAACGCCCATCTGCTCGTCACTCCACAGCTTACCATCCTGCGTCCGCTTTATCAAATCATACAATTTGTTCGCAAGCTGTTTAACCGTTCCATCATAGAAGAACTCACCTGGCCGATCCGTTTCAATGTTCGCAATTATCTGCGGATACGATAATCGTTTAGGCAGCAGCGGATACGCACCCGCTGCGATCGCTTCTACAACGCTAATCCCGAAGAACTCATGGTTCGCCGTCGAAACAAAAATATCCGATTCACCCAGAGCGCTTATATAATCTTCGCGATTTTCCTGATACCCCCAGTGATCGATTCTGTCCGCAAATTCGGTTTTAGCCGTTTCAAAAATCTCCGGCGAATCTTTAAACTGTTCGCCGATAACGCTAATACGAAAGTCAACCCCCTTAGCTTTTAATATTTTGATCGCCGCAAAAAAGTCTTCCGGGTTCTTATCGTGTTCCCAGCGTCCTGCCCATAGGATCCGTGTAGGCCCCGGCGCCCGTTTGCTCTTTACATCCAGCGGATCTATCCCCGGCGGATGGATCGAGCACTTGGCTCCTATCGCCGCAGGCGCACCGTTTAGCTCATTACCCGGCATACGCTTTAGGAACTTTCCAAGCTCGGCAAGAAACTCATCCCGATGAAATTCACTGTTAAACCACACAGCATCCGCTGCCAGCGCTGTCGTCGTGTTGGTAAGTACGAATTGGTAGTCACGATCCGACTCAAACCGATTCGGATAAGTAAGCTGGTTTTCATGAAAGTAAATAACCGTAGGTATTGCAGCTAAGTTTGGCGGCAGTAATCCCTTGAATTCAGCAAGGTTCAGCATATCCGAACAAAAGATAACGTCATACTGTTTTTCTTCGAGTTTAAGCTTATCGGCAAAGATAGGGGCCCCCGCACGCATACGCCACTTCCAACTGTGAGCAGGAAGTGTAAACAGCGTAAACTCATGACGGCTTGATCCCACCCACCCGTCAAGAAACGCCTTATGCGACCCGCCAAAATATGGTTCCAATCCTAATATCTTCATGCGGTGAGGATAATACAAAAGAGGTGGATTTGAAACAGAAAAAATCTCGCAGTTATTTTAGCGCATAAAAAAAGGCAGGCTCACAAACCCGCCCTTGGGAATTTTATTGTTGCTTACTTATGCAACGTCGATGTGTACCTTTTTGCCCTGGAACTTTACGGTTCCGTCCTTAAGAGCAAACAGCGTGAAGTCCCTGCCCATGCCTACGTTAAAGCCCGGATGAAACTTCGTTCCGCACTGACGAACGATGATCGAACCAGCCTTAGCAACCTGTCCGCCATACATCTTTACGCCGCGATATTTTGGATTTGAATCGCGACCGTTTCTTGTAGAACCACCTGCTTTTTTATGAGCCATGACAACCTCTTAAATACATCTAATAATAAATCTAATTTTCCAAGCCCCGTATGATAGCAATCCAGCCGGCTCTTGTAAAGAAAAAATCCATTTTAATGGCGATTTTACACTGTTTTTGTGCCAAATCGTCGAAAAATAGCCAAAAAGCTCTCCCTACCGGCATTATATTATAAGCATCGCATCGCCGTACGAGTAAAATCTGTATCGTTGCTCGATCGCGTGCGCATACGCTTTCATGATTTTGTCAAGCCCAGCCATCGCCCCGACAAGTGCCAGCAGCGTCGATTTCGGCAGATGAAAGTTCGTTACCATCGCATCGACGACCTGGAATTCAAAGCCCGGCCGAATAAATATCTGCGTCCTCCCCTCGCCTGCTTCCACCTTTCGCCCCTTAGCCACCGACTCAAGCGTCCGCACCGTCGTCGTCCCCACAGCGATCACTCTCCCGCCTCCCTCAATGCACCCGTTGATAATCCCAGCCGTCTTTTCGCTAATGCCATACCGTTCCGAGTGCATATTATGGTCATCGAGGTTTTCCGCCGTCACCGGCTTAAACGTTCCCGCTCCCACATGCAGCGTCACATACACAAGCTTGACACCTTTTTGCTCGATCCGTGCCAGCAGCTCATGGCTAAAGTGCAGCCCCGCAGTCGGAGCCGCCACAGCCCCGGGCTTTTCCGCATACACCGTCTGATACCGCTCCAGGTCCATCGCCGCCAGCCCCTTATCGGCGTCTCGCTTAATATACGGCGGAAGCGGCGCATAACCGATCCGTTTCAGGACATCGTCTGTCCCCGCTTCCGATTCGACCTTTATCAGCCACGCCCCCTCATCGGTTCGTTCTATCGCTGTTGCCATGCAGTGATCGGCGCCGTTTATATCGCTAAGCACGATCGATTCGCCCGCTTTAACCTTGCGTGCGTTCTTCAGCATCACCTCCCACTCGCCGCTTTCCGTCTCATCAAGCATCAGCCCTTCAAGCTTTGCCCCGCTTTGCCGATGACCGAAGAACCGAGCAGATAGAACCTTGGTATTGTTCAGCACAAGGCAGTCGCCCGCAGAAAGATATTCGATAACATCCCCGAACCGTTTGTCCGCAAGTTCATCGTTAGCCGGTGACATTACCAGCAGACGCGACTCGTCACGTTTGCTCGCAGGCTCCTGAGCGATCAACTCTTCAGGCAGTTCATAATTTAATTTTTCAGTCAACATTACTTAACTTTCGCAATTTTGTGTACGTTTTAGTTTATTGCCTGGCATCCATGAGAATGGATAACAAAGAAAAGTACGAGATCGTAACATTTTAGTAAGCTTAGCAAAGTTTCACTTTATTTCCAAAAAAAAAACGAAATGAAAAAAAATCGCTTAACTCACGCTTCTCTTTTTCCGACATAAAACTTGTCGCAACGCGAGTGCTTGGCGATTAACCTAAGTTGAAGTTGACAATAATATAAATTATCCGAACATTACGCCCCGAAAGGGCGTAGGACTTTTGAAACAACAGTACGGAGGTAGTAAGTGGCACCATCAATCGAAAAGCAAATGTCAATGATAAGTTCTATGGGCAAATCTGAAGTTATAAACCGGATTCAGGGTTTCAAGGGGCGTCTCAACCTTGATTTTACTCAAGCCTATCTTAACGGTCAAAGCGTTGACAAACTCCGCCATATTCTTGTAGCAGCCATTATCACAATATCAAAATAATGATTTTTCGCCAACAATCCAAAGCATAAATCCCAGGCTGATCGGAGATCAGCACCGCCAAAGGCGGCCTGTCCGCTATACGCTGCCCGCTATGCACTAGTAATGCGCATAAAAAAAGGCCGGCGTCTAAACCGGCCTTGTTGAGACAACAAAACATTAATATAGATATCTAGTTTATAGAAATCGTCCCAACGTACTACAAAGTTATAAGAAGAAAAAGAGCTATATACTTACATCATTAGTCTACACTAATTATCGAAAAATGCAAGCTTTTTTCTGTAATTTTTTTTAGAAATGCAGTTTAAGCGGTGTAAGGGCGGTTTTTTTGCAAAAAAATATTTTTTCGCAGAAACGCCAGGCCCGGCTTTTAACGGTTTTCTAAGCGTTTACATTGGTTTTTTTGCCGGTTGTTCCCGCAAAATCATCAGCGGCGTTTTGAACATCGTTTCCAGCCTTGCTGCTCCTGCGCCGGCGAGTCGGCTTCAGCAACTTCTGGATCTCGTCAAGTTCTCCAAGAAGCTGATCGTTTGTGATCGGTTTTTGCTTCTTTTCGTCTTTATCTTCTGGCTTGGCGGTTTTTTGTTTTTCATTGGCAAGCAGCCATCCGCCCGGCTGGTTCAGATCAAGTTCGATCATGTGAAGCTGGTTCAGCAGATCGTCAGAAAACCCGGTTTCCTTCTGAACCGAAGGCCTCGCCAACAGACCAAGTTTGCTCTTGGCTTTATCCAGTTCTTCCTGATACTGCTGTTGAACAAGCTCTGCCTGTTCGTTAAGCAGCTCCAGTTCAAGCCTGAATTCTTCTTTTGTTTTCGCAAGAAGGTCGTTTACCTGTGCGGTCCTGGCTTTCTCGTGTTCGATGGTTCCCGTTTGATCTTCGATCTGTTTTTTAAGATCCTCGTTTTCCTGGCCAAGCTGAAGCCATCTCTTTCGTCCGCGCTCAAGCTGAAGTTGCTTGTTGGCTTTTTTAATACTCAGCCATTGGTTTCTTCCTCGTTCCGTCTCGACCTCAGCCTTCTTTTCTTTCAGTTCTTGTTTCAGATCAAGGCATTGTTTCGCCAACGCCGGAAGATCGGTCCGCGCATTCATAAGGAAGTGGTAATTCTGCCAATCCGTATTATGCGTCTCACCTGCCAGCATGCACACAGCCGTATCGTTAGATGCAGAGTAAATGGTTTTGGGTTTGGAGCCGCTTCGTTCCCACGGGCCTTCGGTGGCCTTTTCGCAGTATTTTATGACTAATCCGATTTCTTCCTTGTTCATCGTTGGTACCTCGAAATTTCCTTATCCTATAAAATATAAAGGCCGAGCGGTATCTCCCGCCCGGCCTTATTGTGCTTTTAGAGATAACGCTTATTTGCGTTTTCTTTTAGCTGATTTCTTCTTTGCGACTTTTTTCTTCACAACCCTCTTTTTAGCAGCTTTCTTCTTAGCTACTTTCTTCTTAGCGGGTTTCTTCTTGGCAGCTTTCTTTTTCGCAACCTTTTTCTTCGCCACTTTCTTCTTAGCCACTTTCTTCTTAGCCACTTTCTTCTTAGCTACTTTCTTCTTAGCTACTTTCTTCTTAGCTACTTTCTTCTTAGCTACTTTCTTCTTAGCTACTTTCTTCTTAGCTACTTTCTTTTTGCCTTTCTTGGCGGATTTCCGCTTAGTGACCTTAGCTTGTTTCTTGGCGGTTTTCCGCTTACGAAGCTTTTTAATCTCAGGATGATTAGGGATCATCGCTTCGATCTCATCGAGCTTCTCAAGCATAAAGTCATAGTTCGTGCAAAACCCCATGTTTCCGATACCCTCGACACTATCATCCGAGTAGCTCTCATAATCGCTCAGGTCCTTATTCGCTTTTCTCAAAAGATCCTGAGGAGTCGAATCCTTGTAGTCCTGCTTGTAGTACGCATTGACGCTTTTATAGTACTTTCGCAATTTTTCGATTTCTGTCATACTCATTGGTCGTTCCTTTTAATTTTCTTCTTAAACGGTTTCATGCTCGGCCGATTATTCCGGCAATAAAACGGCTCTGCATTTAGAGTTTCGGCATACAAAACACCTTACTTAACCCAATTAATACTGAAAACTTGACTTTCGCAGTTTTTTTTTACATTCGTGGAAAAAAGCCCAAAAGGGCCGATATACATGAAAACGGATAGCGAACAAAACTGCGAGGTCGTACCTTAGAATGGGAAAAAACATCCAATAGCTTCGACAGATGGTATTAGTATTCGACGCCCGATAAAAACTTGGTTTTTCTTGCTGTAAACCTTATTAAAAAGTGATCGGAAAAAATTATGTTGCGAATAATCAGGTTAAGTCGATGGGTTTTTATGACGAAAAAGG
>SDBV01008709.1_pt1 | contig 13635 bp, 9 predicted proteins | sample 2277081 | NCBI WGS metagenome assembly SDBV01 (sample SAMN10402039, study PRJNA504765) | marine sediment metagenome | isolation source: marine sediment core GS10_PC15, 223 cmbsf | place: Arctic Ocean: Southern Knipovich Ridge | collected 2010 | reverse complement strand
CCGGGCCATCAATGCCTGTGCCATCTGTTCCCCTAATCGCTGGCGTAATTGCAACACAATCTCTTCTATCTGTGTCATGTCTGGCTTTGATGTCTGCTCGTCCCATACCATCAATTGATCAAATAGCTCTTCCGCTTCCGCTACAAACTCGGCTTTTAGCTTTTCTCGGTTTTTCTTCATCGGCCACCTCGCTACCTCATTTGGCCTTATTGTGCCACACTTTCCCCCCTAAACTGAAATACACCCAATGATGAGTAATTGATCATTAATCTATGGTTTAATTGGTCTGCCATGAAACATAAACGTGATCTGTATACTCGTCTGGTGTATGCACGGACAAATCCGATCTTTGGCCGCATAGCTTACTTCACACTAAAATTATTAGGACTTGAGATACCAAACTCTGTGATGATCGGAAAGGATTTCGAATTAGCTCATGGAGGCTTTGGAGTTGTAATCCATCCAAAATCCGTGCTTGGTGATCGGGTGAAAATGTATCCCGGTGTCACTTTAGGTCGCGCTGATGTCCATCTCCCAATTGAGCGCTCCGAGTTCGATGGCATTGTGATTGAGGATGATGTGATTCTAGCCTCTGGGGCAAAGGTGTTGTGCAAATCAGGAGCGCTGCGCGTCCGTCAAGGTACAGTTGTAGGCGCAAATTCTGTCCTGCTCACCTCCACAGGTGAGAATGAAATTTGGGCGGGGATTCCAGCGAAGAGAATTGGTGAACGCGAAGATTCTAGTAAGAAACCGGATTAATAGATTTTATAGGAGCGCATAATTAGGAATGCCAAGACCCGCAAGGATTTGTCTCATCCCGCGATTATCCGGAATAGGTGGCATGGTCTCTTTTCAAGGAAAGCTGGCCGCCGGATTAAATGCACGCGGTATCGAAGTTAGTTTTGATTTGGGGGATACACCTTATAATGCAGTTTTGGTTATCGGGGGAACCCGCCGTTTGTATCGGTTGTGGCAGGTGAAGCGTAGTGGTACGCGGATCGTCCAGAGATTGGATGGGATGAATTGGATTCACCGGGTAAAAAAAACTGGACTCCGCCATTGGATGCGAGCGGAGTATGGAAATTTCATTCTATCGTCTATCCGTTCATCTTTGGCTGATAAAATCGTATACCAGAGCAATTTCTCACGCGGCTGGTGGGAGAGGGTGAAAGGGGTAACTAACTGCCCGAATGAAGTGATCCACAATAGTGTCAATCTTGCGGAGTTTTCACCAGGAAACGGCGCGCATCGTCCGCATGAATTCATCCGTTTGCTTTTGGTGGAGGGTAGCTTACTGGGTGGTTATGAATTTGGCTTGGAGAATGCAGTAAAGCTATCCTCGCGCCTTGCGCATAGCCACTATTCCGGCCAGCGGGTAGAATTAATGGTCGTTGGAAAAGTATCGCAGGTAATCAGAGAGCACTGGGAGAATTGGATTACTCGGCATGGGAAGAATGGAAGATTAAATATCAATTGGGTAGGGTCAGTGCCTCACAGCCAGATAGCGGAAATTTATCGGAGTGCACATATTTATTTCTCCGCGGATATCAATGCAGCCTGCCCGAATTCAGTGGTTGAGGCTCTCGCCTGTGGAACCCCTGTAACCGCATTCGATACAGGTGCCCTATCTGAACTATTGGGTGGTGAGGGAGGGATCGCTGTACCGTACGGGGGCGATCCATGGCAACTTGATTCGCCAGATATCCCTGCCCTTACTCGCAGCGTATTAGAAATCCTGAAAAATCTCGCTCATTATCAGGGTACAGCTCGGAAGCGAGCGGAATCGGCTTTCAATCTAGATCGGATGGTGGACCATTATCTAGAATCGCTTCTCGGTTGATCGGATTTATGCTTTTGAATTTCAAGGGATTAGGGTGTTTTTATGAGGGCTCGGAATCTCATTTTATCTTTAGCTGGCTTTCTTGCTCAGGTTCTTCCACAATCGTCTAAACGCGCCTTATACAGGAATAAACCCCTCGCGAATCTCATCAGGTCAAGATTGAACCGAGCAGCACCGGAAGGGTTAAGCGAAGTCACGATCGCTGCTGGAGATAACAAAGGGATGCACATGCTCCTGGACCTGATGGTGGAAAAGGATTATTGGTTGGGGACCTATGAACCTGAACTTCAGGCCGCGATTTCAGATCTGGTTAAACCAGGACAAATCGTTTACGATATTGGCGCTAATATCGGTTTTATTACACTCCTTATTACCAAGAGGATTGGTTCCCAAGGTCATGTATATGCCTTTGAAGCGTTGCCAGCGAATATGATACGTTTAATCCACAATATTGAATTAAATGATGTTGAAGAAATGGTCACTGTCATCCAGGCTGCGGTCCAGGATCAATCAGGTGATGCTGAATTTCTGATTGCTCCTTCAACTGGAATGGGAAAGGTGGATGGCTCAGCTGGCCGAGATTCCGTTGATTATGAGGAATCGATCCAAGTCGAGGGAATATCAATTGATGGTTTTATTGACGACACTGGAAATCTATTGCCGGACATTGTCAAAATTGATATCGAAGGTGGTGAAGTTCTGGCGCTTCCGGGTATGGTTAAACTTCTTCATGCTCATCATCCGATTCTATTGATTGAGCTGCATGGAAATCAGGCAGCTCAAGTCACCTGGGATCAATTGGTGCAGGAGAATTACCGAATTTGCAGAATGGAACCTGATTACCCTCGAGTGAACAAAATTCAGGATTTAGATTGGAAATCATATCTGGTGGCTTTCCCAAATGATTGAAATGCGAACATTTTTTCCAGGGAGATTAGCTCTTCAACAGCGAGTACTTCCATCTTATCGAGCAAGTTTTTTTGATTCCCTGGCTGAGGTCTGCGAAGGCGGTCTGAGCATCTTTGCCGGGGAGGTCCATCCAGATGAATCTATTCCAACCACTGACCATCTCCAAGTTGCCAGGTATTTCCAATCTCGTAACCTCCATTTTTTTAATGCCCAGTCACCGTATTATTTCTTGTGGCAAAAAGGATTCGTAAAATGGTTGGAGAATTGGAACCCAGACGTATTGATCGTAGAAGCAAATCCAAGATATCTCAGCACCAGTAGAGCAATCCGCTGGATGCATAAACAGCAGAAACCCGTCATCGGATGGGGATTGGGCGCTCCTCCAATTGAAAGCCAATCTTCCCCGATCGGGCGCTTCAACGCAAGATGGCGAATTCGCTCAAGAAAAAGCTTCATCAGTCAACTAGATGCCATTGTTGCGTATAGCCACAGAGGGGCCAGCGAATACTTATCGTTAACAGATCCTCATCAGCAAGTTTTTGTGGCTTTGAATGCTGTTGCGGCACGTCCAGCTGGGCAACCACCAAAACGATCTCCTGAATTTGATGAGCGTCCAAAGGTGCTTTTTGTCGGTCGAATACAACCTCGTAAACGGATAGATAACCTCTTGCGTGCCTGTGCCTCCCTGCCTGAAAATTTGCAGCCGCTACTTTGGATTGTGGGTGAAGGGCCTGGACGCGCTGAATTACAGGAATTAGCAGATGAAATTTACCCTTCTGTAGAGTTTCCTGGTAGGAAACATGGTTCGGAGCTTGAAGAATACTTCTTGCGAGCGGATTTATTTGTTTTGCCTGGGACAGGTGGGCTGGCAGTTCAAGAAGCCATGGCTTATGGTCTGCCGGTCATAGTAGCTGAAGGGGATGGCACGCAAGAGGATCTGGTGAAATCTGGTAATGGTTGGTTGATCCCAGCTAATAATGAACCGGAACTGCGAAAGACGCTTCAAGAAGCTCTTATTGATCCCATTCGCTTACGTGAGATGGGCAAAAACTCTATCAAAATTGTTCAAGAAGAGATCAATATTGAACAAATGGTGAAGGTTTTTGTGAAAGCGATAAACTCCTTCGGATCCATAGCGGAAAATAGTCAATGAGATTATTGTTTGTTGCTGACGGACGCTCACCGATCGCGTTAAATTGGATAGCTTATTTCATTGATCGTAAAGATGAAGTTCACCTTGTTACAACGTTCGATTGCAAGCCAGATCTAGATTTCGCATCTGTTACTTTTGTGCCTGTTGCTTTCAGTCAGGCGAAGAAGGATGAATCTCTTGGATATCGCGGCAATCGTAGAGAAGGGTTGTTTTGGAGCTCGTCCTTTGTGAAGTTAAGGACCTCCGTGCGAAGGATTCTCTTCCCGCTAACCATCCCCTCAGCGGCCAATCAATTAAGGAGATTAATAACGGAGATCCAACCAGACTTGGTGCATGCCCTGCGTATCCCGTTCGAAGGAGTCTTGGCAGCTCATGCACTGCAAGTAACAAAAAAGCCAGCCTTGATAATCTCCGTTTGGGGGAATGATTTCACATTACATGCCGGGGCGACTCCCTGGATGAAGAGCTATACCGAACGAGCGATAGCCAGAACAGATGGGTTGCTCACCGATTGTCTCCGTGATCTCCAATTGGCTTATCGGTGGGGTTATGGGGAGGATCGCCCTGCGATAGTAGTTCCTGGCAATGGAGGGATCCAAACTGATTTATTCTACCCACCGACCGATGCTTCGAACTCAAGATCGAATACGGTGATTAATCCACGCGGGGTTCGTTCATATATCCGTAATGACACCTTCTTCGCGGCGATTCCGCATGTTTTAGCCCGTCTACCCCAGACAAAATTTATCTGCCTGGGAATGGAAGGTGAAATGGAAGTTCAAAAATGGATCGACAAATTCGAAATCGGGTCAGCAGTTGAGTTGCTTCCTAATGTACCCAGAGCAGAGATGGCTGAATTGTTCCGCAGTGCGGCAATCTCTGTATCTCCAAGCATCCACGATGGAACCCCAAATACGCTACTGGAAGCGATGGCTTGCGGTTGTTACCCAATTGCTGGAGATTTGGAATCAATTCGTGAATGGATCGAACCCGGGATCAACGGCTCATTGATAGATCCTGCTGATCCGGTTGTTTTAGCAGATGCCGTGATCAAGGCATTGGAGAATTTAGAATTGCGTAAAAAGTCGGCTGAATACAATCAAGCGCTGATCTCAGAAAGGGCGGAATACCGGTCAGCAATGGCGCGCGCCTTGAAGTTTTACCAGACCTTTACATAGATTAAAAATGAGGGAGGCAAGTCACCTCCCTCATGAGCATTAGATGTTGATGTAATGTCCTTCAGCCCCGTGAGCAGCCTCCATCAGGATCTCACTAAGGGTTGGGTGTGCGTGGACGTTACGAGCGATCTCGGCTGTGGTGACCTCCATCATTTGGGCTAAGGTCAGCTCTGGTAGCAATTCTGTTACTTCAGGACCAATCATATGGGCTCCCAGAATCTCCCCATACTTCGCATCTGTGATGATTTTTACCCAACCAGCTGATTCACCCAATCCAAGTGCTTTTCCATTGGCTTGGAATGGAAATCGACCGACTTTCACCTCATAGCCCCGCTCCTTTGCCACATCTTCAGTCATTCCAAATGAGGCCACCTGGGGATGAGAGTAAGTGACCTTTGGAAGCATCTCATAATCCAAGGTGATGGATTCAACCCCAGCTATATTTTCAGCACAGGTTATCCCTTGAGCTGAACCAACATGCGCCAGCATCAACTTCCCAGTTACATCGCCAATCGCCCAAACGCCCGGTACATTGGTTGCCATACGTTCGTCAATTGCTATCATCCCCTGTGGAGATACCTCGATACCGATGTCTTCTAAGCCAAGATTTTGGCTGTTTGGTTTAACCCCAATTGCGATTAATGCCTGTTCTGCTTGTAGTTTGTTACTTTCGCCATTGTTTTCAACGACGACTTCAACGCTCCCATCTTTTGCAACCACTGAGGCAACTTTATGATTTGTCAACACATTGATGCCTTGTTTTTTAAAAGCTTTAGCCAGCTCCTTACTCACTTCTTCGTCCTCCAACGGTACGATATTGGGAAGCATCTCCACGATGGTGACTTCAACCCCGTATGAGTTCCAGATAGTTCCGAATTCGACACCGATTGCCCCGGAGCCAATGATGATTACGGATTTTGGAAGCCGTTCTTGGAGGATCGCTTCGTTATAGGTAAGGATATACTCGCCGTCAACCTCCCATCCTGGGGGGACAAAAGCACTGCCGCCAGTCGCCACGACGACATTCTTTCCCTGGATGGTTTCTGTCTTACCATCTGAATCAATGAGTTCAATCATATTTTGAGCTGTAAACTTAGCTGCCCCCATGTGAACATCAATTTTGTTTTTCTTCATCAAGAATCCGACACCTTTTGTCAGGCGGTTGGATACCTTGCGGCTGCGTTTTACCGCGGCACTGTAATCTAATTTGAGATTCTCGAACGAAAAGCCGAACTCCCTGCCTCGTTCACGCAAAGTGTAAGCGACCTCGGCATTTTTCAGCAATGCTTTTGACGGGATGCAGCCGATATTCAGGCATACTCCTCCCAGCCATTGCTTATCAATAATCGTGGTATTCAGCCCAAGTTGAGCTGCGCGTATCGCACATACATAACCAGCCGGTCCCGCGCCGATTACAATGACATCATAGCTTTTCATGCAGTTCTCCTGTAGTCAGATGCTCTCTTTATCGATTTTTCTTGATCTAAATTGCATAGAAATTATGCCCAATTCTGCAAAGATTCTACCACTTTGCCCAAGAAATAATCAGCGATAGCGCCGTCCAGGACGCGATGGTCGAACGTCAGTGATAGATACACCATTGGGCGGATGGCGATGGCATCATCGATCACGACCACACGCTTCTCGATAACACCTATGCCGAGAATCGCAGCTTGTGGTTGATTGATAATGGGGGATGCAAAAAGAGAACCACTAGTGCCATGGTTGGTGATGGTGAATGTGCCGCCTTGGACTTCATCTGGTTTTAGCTGGTGGCCCCGGGCGCGATTCGCCAGGTCGTTAATCGTACTCGCTAACCCAAGTAATGATAACCGGTCAGCATTCTTGATCACTGGGGCGATCAATCCCTCCTCCCCAAGTGACGTGGCTATGCCAATATTGATATCTTTTTTAATCAAGATGCCCTCATCGGACCATGAAGAATTGACAATGGGATATCTTTTTAATGCTGTCACAGCGGCTGAAATAAAATATGCTGTGAAAGTAAGATTGACCCCATCCTGGGAGAACACTGCTTTATTTTTTTGACGATGGGCTACAATGTTTTTCAAATCCGCTTCCATTACGGTGGTCACATGCGGGGATATTTCCTTGCTTTTTACCATGTGATCAGCAATAGAGCGCCGGACAATTGTATGCGGCAGGATTTCTCCAGGGACAATCTCTTGTGATGGTTGCGGCGTTCTTGAAGGCGGGGTTTCAACTGGTGAATCGATCTTTCCCGTCACCCCACCAATTTGCATCGCTTCCCTTTGCAACTCAAGATAGGCTAAGACATCTTTTTTCGTGATGCGACCACCTTGCCCGGTGCCCTTGACCCGAGTTAAATCAATGCCTTCTTCACGAGATATTTTTGCCACGACAGGGGAAATAAATCCCAGTTCATTGTTACGACCTGCTTGCGGAACGGTGGGTGATGGTTTAACATGACCCATGGCATCTTGTTCTGATACAGATTTCCCAGATTCACCCTTCACAGATACAATTTCTCCACCTACTGGGATGGCCTCACCCTCTTTTCCTATCCATGCTAATAAGGTTCCGGCGTCCACCGTAATACCTTCTGCAACCAGGATGGTGAGGATTGTTCCTTCCCCGGGACTAGGTATTTCTGAATCGACTTTGTCTGTAGTGACCTCGAGCAGAGGTTCAAATTCCTTTATCTCATCGCCGATGTCTTTCAACCACTTGCTCACAGTACCTTCGACGACAGATTCACCAAGCTGAGGCATTAATACTTGGATAGCCATATTTCCTCCAGCTTTTAATCGTACACTTTAAAAATAACTTGGGTAATTCGTGGGATCAGATTCACCCATGATCTGATACACCATTTCAAACACTTGATCAGAGTTGGGTTTTGACCAATAATCCCCATCGGATCCATAGGCTGGCCGATGGGCTTTTCCTGGGAGAGTTCGTGGCGGTGAGTCAAGCCAGTAGTAACCGCTTTGTTTTTCGATCACTTCCTGCAGCATATAGGCTGTTGTACCACCGGGGACATCCTCGTCAACGAAGAGTATATGACCGGTCTTTTTCAAAGATTCAAGAATTGCTGCATGAATGTCAAACGGTAATAAAGATTGGACGTCAATCACCTCGGTATCGATACCTATCTGCTTCAGGCGTTCTGCTGCTTCCAGCACAATCCGGCAGGTAGCCCCGTATGTGACGACACTGATATCCACCCCTGGGCGAATTACCTCGGGAATACCTAGTGGCACAGTAAACTCACCCACATTGTCCGGCAGGGTTTCTTTTAACCGGTAACCATTTAATACTTCAATGATTAATCCGGGTTCATCAGAATGCAGCAGAGTATTGTAGAAACCAGCTGCTTGAGTCATATTTCTGGGAACGAGCACGTACATCCCACGCACCAGATGGATAATGCCGGCCATAGGAGATCCGGAATGCCAAATCCCTTCCAATCGGTGGCCACGAGTACGGATAATTACGGGGGCTTTCGCGCCCCCCTTTGTCCGCCATTGCAAGGTTGCCAGATCGTCGGACATTATCTGCAATCCATACAATAGATAATCCAGGTATTGGATTTCAGCGATCGGTCGTAACCCTCGCATTGCCATTCCGATAGCTTGTCCGATAATAGTAGCTTCACGAATCCCGGTATCTGAAACCCTCAACTCACCATATTTCTCTTGAAGGCCACGAAATCCCTGGTTGACATCACCGAGTTTTCCAACATCTTCTCCAAAGGCAATCACGCGCGGGTCCCGCTCCAGCGCTTTATCAAATAAGGCATTCAACACCTCAAAACCATAAACTTTAGGTGAATCTCGGGAGTAAACTGGCTCAATCAGTGCTACATCAAGAGCTGCCCGGGAAGATTGGCTGAATTGGTGAGAGCTGATTCGCTCTTCATTCACTGCCATTTGGGAGTTTTTCCATTCGAGTAGTTGTCTTTTTGAGGGTAACGTTTCATCCCTGATCAGGGTCAATGCTTTAAGTGCCGCGGACATCGCATCCCGGCGAAAGGGTGTTGGGATGGCAAGAAGATTCTTTCGAATTTCCTCAAGCTGATCAGAATGACCTGATTTTTCTGCGAGGTCAGCGATGAGATTGGCAAGTTCTTCCCGTTCATTTTGAATTGGTGAAATATAAGCTTGCCAGGCTTTCTTACGGTACTCTTCAACAAGATGTCGCTCTTCCTTTTCTAATTGGTCTAATTCTTGAGAAGTTGCGAGATCTCTGTCAGTTATCCACTCTCGGAATTTGACCAGGCAATCGAATTCGGCTTCCCAGGCTAGCCTCTCTTTGCTTTTATAACGCTCATGACTCCCGGAAGTAGAATGTCCTTGGGGTTGGGTTAATTCAATGACATGAATGATGGCAGGGATATGCTTGCGCCTGACGGTTTCAGCTGCCTGTAGATATTTTTGCATAAGGGATGGGTAATCCCATCCCTGGACTGTAAATATATCGAATCCCCTGTCAGATTCCGGTTCTCGTCTGAAACCTTCGATGAGATTGGAGATGTTCTGCTTAACTAATTGGTGTTCGCTAGAAACTGAAATCCCGAAACAATCATCCCATATGGAAATTAATGCTGGTGATTTTAGAACGCCAATCGCATTTACTGCTTCCCAAAACATACCTTCTGCAGTGGCAGCATTTCCGATTGTTCCAAATGCAATTTCATCACCCCCTTTAGAGAACTCTTTATAGGGATGCAGCTCTTCAAGTTCCCGGTATAGACGCGATGCATACGCTAATCCAACCAGGCGAGGCATTTGGGAACCAGTTGGCGATATATCTGGTGAGGAATTGTAAATTTCCATCAGGTTCTTCCATTTGCCGTCAGGATTCAAGCTGCGCGTTGCAAAATGGGCATTCATCGATCGACCAGCAGTTGCTGGATCAGCTTCTACATCTCCATGGGCGTACAATTGGGCGAAGAATTCAATCGTACTCAAGGCACCAATCGCAAACATAAAAGTTTGATCGCGATAATACCCTGAGCGAAAGTCCCCTTTGCGAAAAACTTTAGCCATCGCAATTTGCGGCAGTTCCTTGCCATCCCCGAAGATGCCAAATTTCGCTTTCCCGCTCATAACTTCACGCCGGCTAACCAAACTCACCTGTCTGCTATGGTAGACCAACCGATAATCTGCAATGATCTGCTCGGGATTAACAGTAATTTCCTGACTTGTGTTTTTAATGTCCGTCATGGGTGCTCCTTTAACTCATTCTAGTTGATCCTGAACACCTCATAAGTGAGTCCTTAAACAAAAAAGGGAGTGCCCCGTGCCGCTCCCTAGAGTATAAACTTAAGTTCAATGGGAAGGTTTAATATATATGGACGGGAGTGTAGGTTTTGTCTTTGTACCTGTTTTTCTCCAGGAATGATGGTTATGCATGCTTGCAGGTGATTGAGGCTGTTACCAAGAATTCGAAGTTTCCCCAATTTCATGATTTATCTATCGATTGAACTATTATCTCGGCAATATCGAGAACTTCCATATTGCTGTTGGCATCCTTCTTGGCATCATTGAGCATGACCATGCAAAATGGGCATCCAACTGCAAGCTGATCTGCCCCCGTTTTTTGCGCTTCTTGGAAACGATCAGCATTGATTCGTTCAGTTCCTTTTGCTTCTTCTTTCCACATTTGAGCCCCACCCGCGCCGCAGCAGAATGATTTACGACCATTCCGTGGCATTTCCACTAGATTGGCTTGAGTAAGAGTTAATATCTGGCGAGGATCGTTGAAAATATCGTTTTGTCGTCCAAGGTAACAGGGGTCATGGAAGGTTAATGTATGGTTATTTTCCGTTTTTAATTTTAATTGACCCTGGTTGATTAATTCATTAATCAGTTGGCTATGATGGATTACTTGATAATTCCCGCCAAAAGCTGGATATTCATTGCTAATGGTGTGCAGACAATGCGGGCAGGTGGTGACGATCAGTTTTGGTTTAACCTCGTTGAGCAGCTCTACATTCGCAAGAGCCAATTCGTTAAACAGAAATTCGTTCCCAGCCCGGCGTGCTGAATCCCCTGTGCATTGTTCATTTTCTCCTAGGACCGCGTAATTGACTCCAGCTGAATTTAGAATTTCAGCGAATGCTCGGGAGGTTTTTTGAGCCCTGGTATCAGTTGCCGGCGCGCAGCCAACCCACCATAGCAGATCTGCATCTGGATTCTGATCAACCGTCGGAACTACCAAACCCTCTGCCCATTTCATCCGTTCAGTGGGGGGAACATTCCAGGGATTTACAGTACGTTCCATGCCTCGGAAAGCTGTCTGGAGTTGCTCTGGGAAATCATTCTCCATCAACACCAGTGCTCGGCGAATATCGAGAATATCTCTCATCGGTTCATTTCCCACCGGACAGATATCATTGCATGCGCCGCATGCAGTACAGGCCCAGACTGCTTCAGGGGAGATAGCAAATTCAGTCAGCGGTATTTGACTCCTCTCCCCGCTTGCCAGTCTCGCTCCTTCGCTGTTCAGGAAATAGCGCTTATTAATCTCCATCGCAGCAGGTGATAGCACTTTACCAGTGTTGTAGGCCGGGCATACATCCTGGCAGCGATAGCACATGATACAGGCATAAGCATCCAGGATCAATTCCCACTCAAGGTCTTCGATATGGGTTGCACCAAATTGCTCTATGCTTTCATCGTCAAAATCCAACTTGCTCAATTCACCGGTCGAACGTCTTTCCGGTCGAATTAGAAAATTTATCGGGGCGACAATCAGGTGCAGGTGCTTGGAATAAAGAAAATAGGGGATGAATAACAGAATCGTACCGAGAGCAAGCCAGAAAAGTATGTGAAATCCAATTGTTAAGAATGACAGGCTAATACCTGCCCAAAGATTGGCGAGAGCATTTGCGAATGGCTGCCAGGGATCACTACCATGTATGGCAATTTTATAGGATTGTCCGGTGAAACGCGCGCCAACATGAATTAAGATAAAACCTGCCACAAGGGCGGAATCGCGTGGTATGCCTTGCCGCGCTTTCTCTGAGATCAATATATCTTGCCGCGTAGTTAAATTATCTGGTTTGATTACAAAGCGACGAATGATTAATGCCAACATTCCGATAATTGCTGCCACGCTTAATACATCAGCAGTTAATCGGAACAAATTTCCCAGTGTGCCAACCCCGAGGAATTCAAAATTCGAGATAAGTCCTTCCAATACATCACCAAAATTGACTAGAAGATAAAAAATAAATGCCCACCCGACAAATGCATGGAAAAGACTCGGTAATATCCTGAAGCGGAACACAGGTTGAAATGTGCCGGTCTTAAAGATCACCTCGATTAATCGATTAGGTATTACACTCCAATCCACACTTCCCTGCCCACGACCGATAACTCGTATAATTCGCAGGCTGACCCGATAAGCTGCATATGTTGAAAGCAGGATTGCCACGATGAAGATGATTTTTTCAATTGTTGTCAGCAAGATGGCCTCTTCGTGATCTCAAGTTATTAAAATTGCGTAAATGAATGTCTCTATTTGGAATATGTCTGAAAGTGTACCATAGCCATCATATAGGTTCGAATTACCAACAGTGAGATTCGATAGGTGATTTTTTTGGGTGATCAGATTGAACGTCAATGAGTTCACAGATCACTGGTCAGCGTTTGGTAAATGCAATTCAATCCTGGTAAGGCTTCCTCCCCGAAGTTGATCTCAAAAGGCATCCATGTCTATAAAGGATATGGACTCGGTGATGGCAGATAAACGAGTTAATCAATGCGGGATCAATATCGATTAATTGTTAATGTTACGCGCCCCCGTCACCATAAAGCTCAGGATCTGTCGGCGTCTCTCCGGATGGATCCACCACATAAACCCAATCGCCCACGTTTGCCCAATCATAAAGCCAGCGTGAATCACCGACCGACATGTTCACACATCCACGTGAACGAGGGGTACCAAAACCATTATGCCAGTATGTCCCATGTAGCGCATAAGATTTATCGTAATACATGGTCCAGGGGACATCTTCTAAATAATAAGCATCTGAACGGTCAGCTTCAAATGCTCCTCTCATTGGAGTAGCATCATATTTTTGGTAGATTTGAAATAAACCGGGTTTGGTCCAAAATGGTTCTATCCCACTGGCGATCAAAGTGGCGAATACCAGTTGACCCTGATCGTAAACCGCTACAGTTTGGTCTGTGAGGTTTACTTCGATCCACCTTCCATTGTCGACACCTTCGGGTGGATTCAGGTTGGGGATCACCCGTCCAATCAATCTTTGCCAGCCCCGTTTTTCTGGGATCCATTCATCCGGACCGATCATATACCATTCGATCTCATCCACCAGTTCTGTTGCATAAATTTGAACTTCTTCGTAACGGTAGACTTCCCGACCTGTGTAATCGTCAGCAGAGAAACCTGGGGTTCGCTTGGTTTGGGTCGGAAATGAAACCCATCCAAAAGATCTTTCCGGTGTCTGGCTAAATGCCTTTCCCTGGAACAATGATGGGGTACCGATGCGGGAGATATCGTTGGCTGTCATCCAGCCGCCAAAATCGACCATATAATATCGC
>SDBV01008708.1_pt1 | contig 13636 bp, 16 predicted proteins | sample 2277081 | NCBI WGS metagenome assembly SDBV01 (sample SAMN10402039, study PRJNA504765) | marine sediment metagenome | isolation source: marine sediment core GS10_PC15, 223 cmbsf | place: Arctic Ocean: Southern Knipovich Ridge | collected 2010 | reverse complement strand
ATCCCTTTTTTTGCCCCAAAGAAATTCACTACGTTTGAGGCGTTATCGGCAGCTAGTTCAAGAGCGCCTTCTAAATTTTCATATTTTATAAGTCCGGCTACAAAACCAGATGCAAAAGCATCCCCAGCTCCAGTCCGATCCAAGGCTGGATTTTTGTGAGTACCGATATGGTAGGTAAACTCCTGATCACAGGCTGTCGCCCCTTTTTGAGCATCAGTCACCACCCCAACTCCTCTGGTGAGAAGACACATATTGTGGACTATTTTTTCTTTTTTGTCATAGGGTATACCAGTCAAACTAGCGGCTTCTTCCCTGTTCATTATGACTACATCTGATTTGGCGAAGATAGGGGTCAGCACTTTGGCCCCATGGGAAAGTTCACCACCACCGGGAATAACGGCGGTTTTTAGACCACTCTTGTCTGCCCAATCTACTAGTTTTCGCAACAATTTCACATTCCCACCAAGACTTGAAATAAAAATCCATTTTGTGTCTAGCTTTGATTTTGGAATCATGTCTTCGGAGAAATGAGCGCTGGCTCCTCTGTAAACCAGAATTGTCCGCTCACCACTAGCTGTTACGAGAATTATCGAATAAGCAGTAGTGTCTATTTTGTCGAGAATAAAAAAACCGGTATCAATGCCTTCTTTTTTCAGTAGTTCTGTTATGGCCTGACCACCAAGGTCGTTACCTACACGACAAATGCTGGCCGTTTGCAGGTTTTGCCTCGCAAATGTAACCGCCGAATTGGTAGCCCCACCGCCGGTTTCGAATATTATATTTTCTAGATTTATTTTTGATCCAAGAGGAAGAACTAGATCCTTATCAGTAGGAGAAGAATGGTCCTTTTTTGTCTTAAACTTTTTTGAGGATATAAATACGTCACGAGTGGCCGCACCAATCGTAATTACATCATGCATGGGCAGATATTTCCTTTACCATTTAAGTATATATTCCGTGTGGGTGTTTGTGAAGTAAGGGAATTCACAAAAGATGGTTAGTGACTTCCTTTTATCTTAAATTGTCTCGGTAAATGATGGATAAGCTGTTCATCCAATCTAAAGGTAAAGATATCGAGGATAAACAACAAAAAACTTATCGATATGTAGATAAGGATCGTACTAGTTAGTGCAGAGCCAAAACCTATGATAAATAGAGAGTAGAGAAAATATATTCCTACAAATCCTATCAAAATTATACCAATAAGCGATGCATAAGCTGAAAGTTTTCTCATCCAGGCAGAGGAAAACATAAACAGACTTATACTGTCTATCAAACTAATGAAGATGAATGAAAGTAGCGTAATTTGATATGTGAGAAGAGACCGATCATAAGGAAATCCCAAAAATGGTTCGGCGGCCCGTATGTAGGTGGGCATACGGATGATATCTAGAAAGGGCTTGGGTACGGAATGCATCAGGACAATGGCGAAAAAACCAACTAAAAATACTCCCAGATATACCCATCGTAGTATTTTTATGGCAAGCAGTTTGTCCATACTATTACTCAGTTAATTTTTTGGTTCATTGGTACTTCGATTGCCCCAGGACCCATTCTAGAAGTAATATCTTCAACTATCTCTCTCCCTATTATAAACGCTAAGATTAGACTCATCAAAATTATCGGAATAAAATATATTTTATTTTTCTGAACAAGAAAAGCAGAATTAATTGCGGAAACTATGAAAACAATACCAATTAGTAAATAATTTACAATCGGGGTGAGAGTACAACTTATTAGTAAGTTGGGATCACGCGGGCAAGAACTCGTTAGGTTAAAATCGTATAGAATTGTACGCCAAGAAGTATTAGCAAAATGATTTAGCCACACAATCAAAATCGCTCCCAAGAGAACGGTAACGATAAAAGTAAAAATCCGCAAACTCCAAAGTTTTATCATTTATTTGTTCTGATCAGTTTAAGAGAAACCAATATGGAGAATAACATAACTACCATTAAAAATAGGTTAGAAACCCAGTCTTCACACAATAAAGATTTCTTCACAGGGGGTAAGGAAAATGTCTCGCGAAAACAATAAAGTTGTGACTTAATAATCAGAGTCAAAAGCCATATTGAAAGCAGTATAGAAGCTACAAATATGAATCTATAAACCCAGATTTTCATCATTGTTTCTTCTTTGACTTTATCACTTTCAAAGGTATGACAACAGAAGAAATAAAAGTAACGAGCAATAGCATTGATTTAAATTCGTTTTGGCAAAAAATTAATGTTGGCTTTAAATAAATCCAAGGCGGAGCCCAAGACGATATCTCAATATTATCATTGGCTATGTAAGTTGCGGTTTCTGCTGGGGCTTGAGGAGCCACCTCAACAGGTGGCCAAGAACAGTTGAGATTGAGGAACACATATATTGCAAATCCAATTGCTATAGTAACAAAAAAAGTTAATGTTCGATGAAACCAAATCTTCATTTCTTTTTAATTAATTTTATAGGAAGAAATACTGAGACAAATGAAATAATAGCTATCAAGGATAGGTTTACCCAACCATTAAGTTGACATGAAGGAGCAAATGGTATTGGCCCAGCATCTTTATAGCTATAGCAATGAAGAAAGATAGAATTAGAGTATGTTGAAAAATCTCCCATCGAATCTCTTGATATAAAAAAATTGACGAAAAAAAGAATGCTTGTTCCAATTAAAAACAGTAAAACTCCAGTCACTACCCTATAAATCAAAATTTTCATCTATCAGAGTTTGTTTGCGGATCCAAATACGTCATTTTTATGCTCTACAACTCGCCAACTTATAATTTACCTTCGGAACCAAACACCTCTATCTTATGCTCAACCACAGCCTGAACCGCAGAAATAACCTGAGGCATAATTTTTAGCCCACGAAGTGGTCGCAAGATTATGCGGTTTCTAATTTACCTTCGGAACCAAATACTTCTATCTTATGTTCTACAACCTTCTGTACAGCGGAGATAACCTGAGGCATGATTTTATAAACCGCGTATTGGTCTGGATTTTCTTTGAGGGCTTTTTCCAGATTATCTCGAAATGCTTGGCGCATCTCGGTATTCACATTTATCTTGGCTATTCCACCCTCCTTTACTGCTGCTTTTACCTCCTCGTCACTTATACCACTGCCGCCATGCATAGACAGAAAAGTGTTTGGGAGCGCCTCGCGTATCTTTTTTACGAGTTCTATATCTACACTTGGTTGAACCGGGAAAACACCGTGTACGTTACCAAAAAATGCGGCGAATATATCCACTCCAGTTTCGACTACAAATTCTTTGGCTTTCTCTGGTTTGGTGAAACCTCCTTTTATTTCCTCAAGAGTGATTTGTTCTTTGTGGACGTTTGAAGAACCCGCAATATGATCTATTTCCCCCTCAACAGTTAAACCTTTTGCGTGGGCTTTTGGTACAAGGACTTTGGCAATTTCGACATTTTCTTCATAAGGTTTTTTACTCCCATCAAAATGAACCAGCTCAAAACCAGCTTCAATTGCTTCTTCCACGCTGGCTTGCTCGGGAGAATGGTCAAGATTTAGAAGTATTTCTATTCCGTGTTCTTCTTCAGCATTTTTTACCAGGTCAACTATGTTGTGAAGTTCCAAAAATTTGACTTCACCGTCGGAAAACTCCATCATCACCGGTGATTTCTTAGCCACCGCCCCAGCCACTACCGCCTTGAATATCTCAAGATTGTCCACGTTGAAGGCGCCAATGGCAAAACCTTAATCTTGTGCTTATTGTAACCATTCTTTAGCTTTCATAATTTAGGTTCCAAATAGGCCTATCTCTAAAAAATACTTAATATTTAACACCTAACCCCACGAAAAATATCAGGAAGGTAAGTATAGTAATAGTAAGAAGCAGAAGCGTCAAAATCTTGCTATTTAAAAATAAAGCTATTTTTGATTTACTTAGTAAAAAGGCTAACACAGGTAGTACAATAATTGAAGTCACAAAAGCAATTGGTACATAAAACAAGAACGCAAATCCGCACCAAGACTCTGTTGGTTGGTCCAAACAACTAATGTAGGTTGCTAAGTAACCACCCCAAATACCAATTGTTATCGATAGGAAAATAATGTTTACTAATATCATCCCAAACTAGTTAAAACGGCCCTTTTGTTCCAATGCTTAGGACCGAGTATTATAATTTTAAAACTTTGCAGCCGCCTGGACCGAATTTTTACTCATCTAAGTAATAAATCTTTTCTGGCGTAATCTGATAGAACTCTTGATCATGCAGAAAATCGTCTGCCCAGTCAAATCTTTGGCGGTAGATTTCTAGTTCCTGCTTATCCTTTTCTTTATTTAGCATAATTGCTTTTCCCTCGATCTGCAAACCGATTGTAAATCCTTTTTTGTAAACATACTCATTGATCGCAACTGAAACCTTTGGATTTGTGGCTATATTTTTTGTTTTTCGAGAATCTGGGACAGAGATAAAGTAGAGGTTAAAATCACTATCATATGCAAACATCACCGTCGACGCCCAAGGAACATTATTTTCGCTGGTAGCGATGGTCATCCGCCGGTTTTTTTCGAGGTAATCGAGGATGTATTTTTGAAGCTCTTCTTTAGGAATTTCCATTTTGTACTTTTTATAACTATTTATTTGGATTCATAAGTATCTACCTAAAATGTTATCAAACCAAGATTTGAAAGAATAGCCACAACAATCGCATATAGGATCGAAAAAATAATAGCTAGTACGAAAAGAGCCAAGGGTATAGTAAGAACTCTAAATAAGTATCTAAAAACCTTGTACCTCCTAAAAAGGAATAAGATAATGACGCTAATAAAAATAGAAGGCCCAATTAGACCTATGGTTGATTCTGTACCCACCCAACCAGGTTGAATCCAATAATCTGAAACAACAAATATTACAGCAGCTACAAGTCCACTAGTCAATAAAAAACCATCGAAAATTTTCATTAGTTCAGCTACTTTTTCGTGATATGACTGTCTTTGCGGATTCTTTTATATGCTTTACGCTCATGCCATATTTCTTCCTTCGACAAGCTCAGGATAAACTATTTATATCCAGTTTTTACAACTACTTTCCCAATAATAAAACCTAAAGCTGGAAATGATAATAGAAGTACTATCAATGGGAATATACCCCTAAGATCGATAGCCAGAAATATTGCGTTTAGAAAGAAAAATAGGGCACTCAAAGCTGTACCAACAGCTGCTAGTACGAAAGGAAGATCATTGGTTTTTGATCCAATACCTGCAATCCGTAGTCCCAACAATGCCAGTTGTGGGCTTAAAATCAAACTAATGAATGGCCAATAAAATAGCATGTCCCAACCTCGAGTGTCCGCGGCCCTATTTTTTACAATCTCCCAAGCTATAAAATGAGAAAGGTACACTCCAATTATAAATCCAAGCATTGTAAGCATAGATTTAAAAAGTATCCTAGCTAAATTAGTTTGCATGGCCTTTTTTCTTTACCTCAGTCTTTACAGTTTCATTAATTTGATTTGTAAATTTCACTTCTTTCGTGAAATAACGGTTTTTGCGGATTCTTTTATATGCTTCACGCTCATGCCATATTTCTCAAGAAGTTCATCGGGGGTGCCGGACTCACCAAAACTATCTGGCATACCGACACGTTCTATGGGAGCAGGATAATTTTCGGCGAGTACTTCGGCTACGGCACTACCAAGACCGCCGATAATCTGGTGTTCCTCTACCGTCACCACGGCGCCGGTTTTTTTCGCACTAGAAGCAATGGCTAGCTTGTCTATTGGTTTTATAGTGTGGTTGTTTATCACTTCGGCACTTATCCCATCTTTTTCTAGTTCTTTGGCGGCAATCATCGATTGATAAACCAGAGGGCCGCAGGCAATTATACTCACATCAAAACCGTCACGAAATATCTCGGCTTTTCCTATTTTGAAAGGGGTTTTGTCAGTGGTGATTACCGGTGTCTTTTCTCTGGCAAAACGGAAATACACTGGTCCTTTGTGCTCACCAAGAGTAATGGTAGCTTTTTTGGTTTCATTTACATCACACGGAACAACAATAACTAAATTTGGAAGTGGTCGTACCGACCCAATATCTTCTAGGGCTTGGTGGGTGGCTCCGTCTGGTCCTACACTTATACCAGCGTGAGCCCCGGCTACTTTTACATTTGCATTTGAATAACAAACACTCACCCGCAACTGATCCCAACATCGGCCCGGGACAAATACTGCGTAAGATGAAACGAAAGGGATTTTTCCGGATAACGCCATACCAGCCGCGATTCCCATCATGTTTTGCTCGGCGACTCCCACCTCGATAAATCTTTCGGGAAATTTTTCTTGGAATTTATTGGCCCGGGTAGACCCAGACAAATCTCCGGTAAGAACTACCACATTTGGATTTTTCTCACCAAGAGCTACAAGACCTGATCCATAACCATCACGAGTCGGTACTTGTTCTACTTCTTTATCAAATAATTTTGGATTTAGATTAATACTCATTAATATGATGTATAAATATTCACCCGAGTTTTGGATTTTTCTTCATTTAACGATACACTAATAGATCTCTCAGAGCCACCGAAATCACCTAAATTTTTGCGTAGTCTGTTTTTTTCTTTCTCTTCGAATCCTCTAGCAAGATAACGAGTTTTTACATTGTCGATACTATCTCCCGTTTTAAACACCATACTTTGTCCTTTTTGCGTAAAGGTTGAGTCGTCTTCAAATTCATATCTATTCACATCATGATACTTTATCTCATTAAAAAACAGTTCTGCTACCTTATAGTTACCGCTAATATAACTATTCGTTCTCTTATTCAAATTAAGTTGGTTTGAAACCCACACTATTCCAAAAAGAATAATTAAAATTATAGATCCTGTTGCAATAGTTTTTACAATACTTTTTGCTGATAACCAATATGTTATTAAAACTCCCGGGACTCCTACCCAGATAATTATTTCTATTGGATTTAATAAAGCGGAGTTTTCTGCCGCTGTTTCATATATTTCTTTTAAACCTTCAATATCAGAAAAAGTTCCTTGGAATGTATACTCAAAACCTAAACCTGAAAGAAAAATTGTATAGGCATTATAAGAAACTAACATCAGTAACGATCCTACAAATAAAATAGTTTTTAAAGTGCTTTTCTTCGTTCCACTTACCTCAGAAACTTTTTTTGAATCTTCAGACGAAACAGTTTCATTCATGCTCACCTTTTATCTTCCCTCGCCCAGAGCCACAAGACCAGCACCATAACCATCCCGTGTGGCAATAGCTTCTACTTCTGGTTCATAAAGTTTTGGATTTAAACTATTACTCATTATTATAAATAATCTCCTCTTTGTAGGATCCGCTTACTTTAATTATGTTCTTTTTCTCCTCAAAATAAACTTCGTAAACCCCTCTATTACTATCATTAATATTTATACTTTTATTTAGTAGATTTTTTTCCTTTTCAATAAATCCTTTATCCAAATAGTACTTTTTAATTATTTCACTCTCGTCTGTAGTCTCAAATAGAAAGGACCACGCTTCTGGACTCACAGGACTCCTACTATACCCCGCTGTATAATTAGCGGCATTATTATATTTTAAAGTTTCAAATATTTTTCCCCATACGCGGTTTTCAACTCTCGTTTTCTCAAAACTCCCAAGATAGTTTGATCCGTAACCTATTATTAAAAAAACACTAAATAATACGCTGATTATTATCAATAACTTTGTCCAAAATTTTTTCCTAATCCAAAAAGTAGTTGCCGCCGCTATCAATAAAGCTGGGAACAGTACCCAGATTCCTATTTCTATGGGGTCCATAAATATCGAGTTTTTTATATCCCCCTCAATAAACTTTGACAGTTCCTCTAGATTGGAAATTTCGGTTTGATACCAATAAGAGAAAGATCCGCGGCTTCCCATTATATTAAACCAACTGTGGACAACAAGAAAAAACCCCGCTATTATTACTAACACCCCACTTGTAATAACTTGTGCTATAAATGCTGTTTTGCTTTTTATCGGTATTAAAGTGCTATCCTCTATTTGTACTTTATCCACTGGATTACTTTGAGGATTATTGTTTTCATTCATGCTCACCTTTTATCTTTCCACGAAGAGTTCGTAGTTCTTCCAGGGCTGATTTTGCCTGATCTTTCTTCGGTGGGTCTCCCTCTAGCTCTAAAGTTCCGGGTGGGTTTCCGTGCCAGCGGTAATCGTATTCCATCCAGCCAACTCCTTTACCGGCAATGGTGTGAGCGATGATCATCACTGGTTTTTCGATTATTGCTTTGGCTTCGTGACAAGCAGCAATTATCTTTTGGATATTGTGTCCATCCACGTCTATCACATGCCAATTGAAACTTTCGTATTTTTCTCGAAGCGGTTCCAGCGGCATAATATCTTCGGTCATGCCGTCTATCTGAATATTATTTCGATCGGTGATGGCAGTAAGATTGGCTATTTTATTTTTCCCGGCAAACATGAGCGATTCCCATACCTGGCCTTCATCCTGTTCACCATCACCCAAAATACAATATATCCAGTTTCTTTTTCCATCCATCGTTGTGGCCAACGCTGCACCAATAGCTTGGGAAAGGCCTTGTCCTAGAGGGCCACCACTATTTTCTATTCCAGGGGTAGTACCAACATGGGGATGACCCTGAAGACGAGTGTTCAACTTTCGCAGTGTGGCCAACTCTTCCTTGGGAAAATATCCAGAGTGAGCCAATGCTACGTATTGAACAGGAACTATGTGTCCGTTGGAAAGAAAGAGTTTGTCGCGTTCATCCCAATTTGGTTTTTGAGGATTATGTTTGAGAACTGCAGAATAAAGAGCAGCAAAGACATCGGCCATACCAAGCGTGCCAGCGCTATGACCACTTCCGGCCTCGACCAGCATTTTTATGAGATCGACACGGATATCATTGGCAACTTTTTCCAGTTCCCCAATATGACCGTGCTCGATGTGTTCGGGAGCGTGTATTTTATCCATGGAGCAGACTTCTTAACTCTATTCTACAGTGATTGTGCCACCTTGACCAGAATTCAAATGATTGTGGTAATCAAATGAACCTACTTTTTCTACAGTCACAGTAGCCTGTTCTCCTGCCTTCAATGTAAGTACAAATCCTCCACCAGAAAGTTCCTTGTTTCCGGTATGAACCGGATGGGGGTTGGCCCCGATCTGGATCTCGCTATCACCATCATTCACCCAAGTGATAGTTCCGCCAGATTTTATCTTGACATCCGCAGGAGAAAAACCAGAAGAAGTGCTGGTGATTGTCACGCCAGAGGTATTGGTTTCTGCCGCAGTTGTCGCACCATCCTGCTTTTGGGTCACTTCAACATCGGATTTTTGGGTAAACCCCTTGCCAAGTATTACAATAACGGCAATCACCGCTATTGCCACCGCTGCAATTATAATTTTTTTAATACTTCTTCACCTCCCTTGAGAATTTTATTTTTAAAGAGAAGGAACAATTCCTTCTACGTCTTCCCTTAGAATAGCTAAAGAGTTCTTTACTTTCTCGTGATATGTGTCACCTTTTATCTTGGTATTTTCGAAAATGAAGCTTCCACTTATGAGTATATTTGCACCCACTTCAGCGCATTTTCGAGCCGTACCAGGCTCTATGCCACCGTCTACTTCGATAAATATATCTGGTCTCATCTCTCGGATCTGCATTATTTTGGCTAGAGTACCATGAACAAAATGTTGGCCAGAAAATCCCGGATGAACTGCCAGAAGCAAAACAGAGTCCAATTTGTCTATCAAGTGCTGCAAACGCTCCACTTTTGTATCGGGGTTTAGAGAAAATCCTACCTCTACACCGTGTCTTTTTATATGTCGGATGATACTGATAGGATCCCTGACTGATTCGATGGGGACAATAATTCTAGAAACATTTGTAGTGGGACGCATTTTTATAAAAGGGTCCACCCAGTCCTCAATATAGGCTACCATCAAATGAATCTCTAACTTTTTTCTGGTTCTTATCGCCCCGACTGCTTTTGGTCCCACGGTGAGATTACGGACGAATTTGTTATCGACTATATCTACCTGTATCCACTCAGCGAGTGGCTCGATAGCTTTGAATTTTTTATGATAATCGGTTGGATTTTTGCTAAGAATTGCTGGGATTATTTCAGCCATTTTCGATTTTTCCTATCTTTTCAATCCTTCTTTTATGTCTTTCTGCACCGGAAAAAGGTGTCTCGAGCCAAATAGCAACGATTTTTTTAGCTTCATCGACAGAAAGCCCGGGAATCGGATTACGGGTTTTGCCCCCAGAAAGGCAAAGAACGTTTGCATCATTGTGCCCCCGACTTTGCTGAGCGTTTGTCGGCGACCAAACGGCTACTGCTCTTATCCCTTTTACTTTATTCGCTACCACACAAATCCCTTCAGCAGAACCACAAAATAAAATGCCCTTATCTTTACTACCTGAATCGGCAACTGCTTTTGCAACTGGATAGCCGTAATCAGGATAGTCGTCATCCTTATCGTAAGAATGAGCCCCCATATCCTCTATTTCGTAACCCTTATTTTTTAGATAAGGTTTGATGCTTTCTTTTAGATCAAAACCGGCGTGGTCACTACCAAGATATATCATAGTTAAATAACGAGTGAAAGCTGTTGATCCGAGTGGTTTAACGCTAGTTTAAACGAGAATCAATAGCCGAACTCGTTCGCAATCTAACCTTTAATTTGTTTTCCTGCTCTTATTACTTGTTCAATAAGTCGGTGAGAATACCCCATCTCATTGTCGTACCACGCAAATACCTTTACCATATCCCCATCTACTACCTGAGTAAGAGAGAGGTCAACAATCGAACTCTCTGTCCGTCCCACAATATCGCTACTCACCAATGGATCTTCAGTTACTGCCAAGACGCCTTTGTATAGCGGGTTTGCAGCCGCTTCCTTGAATACTTTTGAGATCTCCTCAACAGATACTTTTTTCTTAAGTAGAAAAGTAAAATCTGATATTGACCCCACTGGAGTTGGTACCCGTATTGCGGTGCCGTCAAAAAGTCCTTTCAGCTCTGGGATTGCCTCGGTGGTGGCAATGGCTGCCCCAGTGGATGTGGGAATTATATTCACGGCCGCAGCCCGAGCGCGACGTAAATCTTTGTGGGGACCGTCTTGGAGATTTTGGTCAGCAGTGTAACCATGGATAGTGGTCATCATCGCCTTGGCCACCCCAAAGCTTGCATTCATCACCGCCGCCACTGGAGCAATACAGTTGGTGGTACAAGAAGCATTGTTTATGATCGCCTCTTCACCGGTATCTTTATCGGCATTTACACCGATAAGATACGTTCCTACACCACCGCCTTTGGCGGGAGCAGATATCACGACTCGTTTGGCTCCGGCTTTTATATGACCAGTACTACCCTCTTTATCGGTGAATCTTCCGGTAGATTCGATGACGATATCAACATTTCTCTCTCGCCACGGCAATGCGGCTGGATCCTTTTGCGCAAAAACTTCGTAATTTTTTCCATCTACAACTATGTTGTTTCCACTCGCCGAAACTTCCTTATCGTAGGGTCCATAGGAAGTATCGTATTTGAGAAGATGGGCCAAAGTTTTAGCATCGGTGAGGTCGTTTATACCAACTATTTCTACTTCGTTTTTATGATGATCGAGTGCAACCTTGAACGCACTTCTACCTATCCTACCAAATCCATTTATGGCGATTTTTAACATGATTCCTCCTGATCTTACTATAGACAAGAATAGATTCTAAAGCAAGAATAAACGATAGGTATTTAGGGGTATGATTAAAAAATTTAAAATCTTGGGAGTTTCTGTATTTCCAGCTCCCGATCGAAATTACCGTCTAAATCATAGACAAGAATCTTACTATCATTAACTCCATATAGTAGCAAAACATTTTTGTCGCTCACTTCCAAAAAATCGGTAGAAACCTGATGATTTCCATCAATAGTTTCATTTTGTACGGGAGCTCTCGTTATTATTTTCATAGTTTTTTTATCCATCACTCCAATTTGGAACGTAGTTTTACCACCTGCTGATATCGAAATGTATGGGTCTGTGATAATAAAAAAGTAAAGTTTATCCAATGATTGGTTTAGTACTCTCCTTACACTAGATTTTTGACCCCGACCAAGTACTTTAAAGTCTCTCAAATCGACCTTAACGATGTCTCTATCTTTACGAATGCTAGATTCGGAATAAATAATATTAGGGTTGGAGGAATCCAATAATCCGGGTAAACGAAATGGTGCTTGTTTAGGACCGTCTAAAATTTCCAATTTTTTATTCAAGCGGGCTATAAAATTACCGTCCATCCCAGCCCATATTTCTTTGGGATTAAATATAAAACTTGTTATAAAACGGTCGCTAATTTTTTGGTCTCGACTAGTGATTAGATTTAAATTTTTATCTAATAGAGATAATTTATCGCCTCCCTGAACTAACATTGTATCTCCTGGTGGTTGGGAACCTGTAAATGTTGAGTTATAAAAATCAATTGATTTTTCCAATTCTTTGATTGTGCTTTTTACTTTATCAAACAGATAAAACTCACCGCACCTAATTAGAATCGAATCTGCAAACTCAATCAACTCGCCACATCTACTATCACCTCTTTCTGATAAAACGTGGGGTCGTATCCTGTCAGTTGTAAGATCCAATTCCCAAAAAGTCGGTTTATGATATGCGTAAGTAGTATGGTCCATATTCTGTGAGATAGGTACACTCCAACCTCTATCCAAAATATAAACTTTCGATCCGGAAGCTAAAATAGCAACCGTATTGCCACCAATTTTATTGCGATTTGCAAACTCTTTAAAAGGGGCGGTAAGTGCTGGGAAAAACAATGTACTTATCCAAATAAATCCGACTACTATTAAAACAAGGAAAAATATAAACAACAATAGAAATACTTTTTTCACTTTACCCTCCGAAAACTATCTTCAATTACCTTTCCGGTAGATGCTTCTACTAGATATTCGTAGGTTTCCCCTGCACCGTTTAGTATTTTTATCACAAAGGTATCGTTATCAACCCAACCATTAAAACTAGTTCCACATTGACATTGGAACTTTTCTCCATAACCAATAGCATCTGAATTTGAATTAACCAAATCCTCTACTACCACACTACCACCACTATTCTTGACGGTAATTTTATTATGGTCAGCTAGTTGTTGCTGGGTAACTGTATATGAACCATTCGAGGACGTTTGAGAAGTGGAAACTATAGTGTAATTATAGATAGGAGTATTACCAGTTTGATCTGATTCTTTTTTTGTTGGTTCAGTGGTATTTACTTGTATTTTAAAGGGTTCTGTAGAGACTTGTGGTGTTTTGGTAATATCAGTATTCACTGGAACTTGCCCAGGCGAAGTTTTCGTAGGTTTTGAGCCAGAGAGATTCATCAAGTATACGATTGGTAAAATCCAAAGTAGAACCGTCCCTAATATAAATATTCTGATCCAAGCTTTTTTCCTAGTATCTGGTATTTTACTAAATAGATACTTGCTAAAAACCACAACAACACCCATCAAAGAGCAAACAACCGCACCTAATAAAGTAAAAAATGATACTACGATTATCGCACTAGTCAAATTAAAATAACCGCCCAAAACCACTATTTCAACGGTACTTAAGAAAAACATCGAAGTTGCACCAATAGAAGCCATAAATAAAATA
>SDBV01008707.1_pt1 | contig 13636 bp, 17 predicted proteins | sample 2277081 | NCBI WGS metagenome assembly SDBV01 (sample SAMN10402039, study PRJNA504765) | marine sediment metagenome | isolation source: marine sediment core GS10_PC15, 223 cmbsf | place: Arctic Ocean: Southern Knipovich Ridge | collected 2010 | reverse complement strand
CTCTCTCTCAGTTGTATACAACCATCAACACGTTTTCTCCTATGTGTTGGGCAAAGGCCCGTGCACGGGCCGACAGGACCTTGCCGTCGCTGTTCCTGGTCATGCGCATAAGTTCATCTTCCGACTGCCGCTCCATCATGGTGTAGGCCTGTCCATTCATGGAGTGCCATTGGTTCTTGTCTTTCCGGCGCCAGAGTCGGTCCTTGAGGTCGACGCTCCGATCGTGAGTCACCAACAGGACGTAGGTGCCCTGGCCCTGGTCCTCCGCGATCAGGCGGTGAGGCAGGGAAGCTTCCGACTGCTTCGCCGCCCTCTGGACGGCCACCATCCTCTTGGCCTGGAACGCCAAGTCGAGTAAATTGTCTCGGACCGCAGTCATCTCCACCAAGCTCATGCCGGCCCGAACAGCAAATTTCCGGCGGCCACCCCTCAGGATTCGGATCGGGACCTGTGCGTCAAATCGCGTCAGGAAACCGATGAACATGGGCTTCAGAATGCGGTGGATCAGCCACCAGAAGAGATCTACGATTGACCGGTCGGGGATCAGAAGCCTGCCGGCCCGTGTGTCCTTGACCGCCAGTTTGCGGGCACGTCGCAAGCCATTCCTGCTCCCTGCGGCCCTCCTGGCGCGTTCCACCAGAAGTACGCACATCCAATCTACAGCTCTTTCCAAGGCTCTGTCCTGCGCCTTGTCTCCTATCAGGGCCGCCCCGATGTACACCGGCCTCGGGTTGGTGCCTTCCACGTCCGCGCCTCCACGAGCCACGATCGACCGATTGATCGACTGGACCAGGGATTCCCGGGGTTCCCAAATCCGTCGCCCGCTCTCCCATTCCGGATTCGACAGGGTGTACAGGGCAGTCTTTAGATTGGGGAATGAGGCCACGGTTTTGCTCGGGTCCGGTTCGATCCCGAGCTCGAAAATGTTCTGAGCCAGGTAGTGCAGCAACATCGTGATCTGCGGATTGGTGAAGGTGCCTACCCTTCCCGCCAGGTTGCGAGACACGTTCACGACCACTTCTTGGATGGCTGCATTTCGCTGATTCGCGGAGGCTTCCATGTCGGCCAGGATGTTTGCGAACTCGACCAGTTTGGGGTAACCTATGCGGGGATGCCTCAAGGTGCGAGTGGAACCGTACCGGATCCCGATCTCGGCCAGAGCCTGGATCGACGGCGTGTGGTCGCCGTTCTGCTTCGAGAAGACGTGGACCCTCATGTACCCGATGGCGTTGGCCACGCGGTAGGTAGCGCCCCCTAGACAGGGTTGACCCTTCAACAGGTCCTGATACAGAGCCTCGTCCCAGACCAGGTCCCGGAGGGCCTCTGCATCGGTCAGAACGTCCAGCTCGAGGTCACCATCCCAGAGAAGGTTTTTTGCATGGACTTTCAACAGGGGACTGATCCCCGGAAGGGGATCCGACGGTTTTGCCAGACGAACTGCCATTTGCTTCGATCGAAAAAGGAGGAGGTTTATACAACGGACAACACGTTCTGGGCCAGAACCTGAGACCTGGCCCGCTCCCAGAACCTGATCATGCCTCGGTTTCCAAGGCATCTGGCTAAGCGGAAGTTCTTCATTGCTTGGTTAACCGATTCTATTTATGTGTGAATCGTGGGCAGGCCCCGGACCCCGCATAAAATGTCAACCCGCCGCCAGACCGCCGTGGGCATCCAAATTCGAGATCGGGCCTTCTACGACACACAACACGACGACGCCGAGGATAAGAACCACGTCGACGAGATGGAACGCGACGCCATGAGCTACCTCCAAGGAATCCGTTACCGCGATCAAGAAAATCCAGCGATCAAGGAAGACATCAACCTGTATAAATCACAATAAAAGACTGCCCTACGAAAAATGAAACGCTCCGACCATCCAGGTGGTCCGAAGGACGAACTTCAGCGCCTTCAAAGTGAGGTCAAACGAATCCGCTCCGATGTCGATGCACTCAAGACCGCGTTGGGAGTAACCCCACCCACACCCACCACGCTTCCACAGGAGTGGGGCGACGTGTTTTCAGGACTGCCGCCGCCGCAGCAGGGATTGCTCGCCATGTTGACCGAAATTGCGGCCGAGAGGAAGAGTTCCAAGGTGGAGGCGGCTCGGTACCCCTACCTGACCATGACGAAAGAGTCGTTCGGAATCAAGGTGGTGCTGTGGCTGTCCGCGAATCACAAACGTGTCAGGACGGCCTCCCACTATCCCCAGCGTCCTCACAACCACAGACTGGTCCACACCTACCTGGGCTTGTTGACGCAACTGGCTTCCATGGTGGGCGCTTCCTGTCCCTACACCATCTCGGGGTGGGGATCCCCCTACGCCAAACATGGGTCGGGGGATCCCATCCTTCGGCACCTCGGCGACGGATCGACCGTGGGATTTGTCGATGACAAGAAACGGGAAACCATTTGTGATGTGACGCCGGAACTCAAGGAGATGGCGACCTCTGTCCTCGGCAGGATTGGTAACAGCAATCTCTGCTACCTGTTCCAGTCTCCACCCTCCAGTCCTGATTAATAAACGCGATCGTCGGGCGGGCCCGACGCGCGACGATAAATTGTCCGAGTAATCCGTTTCTTGTTCGCAGGGCGCGATCCCGCCACCAGGCCACACGCACACCAGTCTCTTTCTCCCATGAACCCTACGGATCGAGAGATGCAAAATAATTTGAGTCAACCCCTGGACAAAGAGGACGACGATATCATGGGCTTTCTTGCGCAAGACATACTCGAAAGCATGGAGAACCTGGATGAAGGAACTGAGGAAGCCGGGTCGGACATGGATGACGCCATGAGAGACGAGGAGGAGGAGGAGGTCGTCGTCGCCGGGAGTCTTCTGGACGGGATGGAAGAAACGTTGGCCGGGCAGATTCGGACGCTCCAGAAAGCCAAGTCCAAACCCAGGCGCACTTCCTCGATTAACGCAGCCGCTAAACTGCGCCATACCCCGATCGAGGAAGAAGATCCCCCCAGCGCCGCACAGGACGAGGAAGGATTCTGTGAAGACGACGAAGGCGAGAAAGAAGAGGACGGCACGCTCCGCCACTACGGCCACGAAGAGGAAGTCCCGCCCGACGATGCCGCCGACCAGGATGACCAGGACTTCGTGGTCAACGATCCGGAGGGCCTGGTCCTGGACCAAGACGACGAGGAATTTGTGGATCCCGAGCACCGGAGGGAAATGCTCCTGCACCGAGCCATATTTCTCGCGTCCATGCAGAAGCTGCGAGAAATGCTTCCGAAAGACACCATCATCCCGGACGCCAGCACCATAACCACCGAACACCCGGACCTCAACATCCTGTTTGCGGACGAGAGGGACCTTGGCGACTTCTGTACGATCTGCACCAGGACCTACCATGAGTTGCTGTTGAACATCACCTCCTCGACCACCCGCAAGACCACCGCCATCGACAAGAAGGTGCAGGACCTCTACAAGGAGGCCGACGCCCGGTTCAAGGCTCGCATGATGGTGGTCGGGAGAAACGTGATGTTGCGGGTCTCCGATCGTCACTTTGGACAAGTCCGGACTGAAGTCCAGGGCGTCCATCCCTGGTACTCGACTTGGGACCGCTTGCGTCACTCGGTCGACCTGCGAGCCACCCAGGATCCCGTCTCGATCCCTGCCGACGGCTACTGTTGCGTGACCGGGAAGAAACTCAAGAAGAACCAGGAGGCCTATCTGGTGGGCTTGGTACGAAAGCAGCTCAACGATCGCGCTTCCAAGGGGCTCTACCCGTACTACATGTACGTCAGTGTCCACCAAGAACCGGTCAAGGATGCCTACCTCCGGTTCGTGCAATCTGCCTTCACCCTGTGGAACTACAAAGCCCGAATCATGGACTGGATGAAAGACTGGAAGGCTGAACATCCCCTGGAAAACTCTCAAGCCGACGTCGGGCCTGGGAACCTCATGGGCAGCGAACGCGGACGCTTCAAGCTGGGACATCACTACCTCGTGTTAAAAACACACGCCGCCTACGTCGAGGCCTTGTTGAGCAAGGAATGATAGTTTCATTCTTCTAATATATTTTCAAGTTTTTTACGGATTGGCCTGGCCTCTTTCTCGATCTCGCGATCTACAGCGTCCTTGATGTCGGGGATTGCCGGGTCCTTGAGTTCCTCGAGCCTTTGGTGGAGCCTCTTGATCTTATCTAACTTGGTCTCCGGAAAGGACCATTCGAACATTATCCATGCCGCACCCGCCACCACGGACACGCACAAGACAAAGTTCCCCCAATCCAACGGTAGTCCTTTCACGCAAATCGCCGTGCCGAAGCCGAGCGTGACCACCAATAAAATAAAATTGATCCTTGCATTGTCCCGTCCATTACTGAAAAACATTGTCGTAGGGGGGTCTTGTCCTTGCTTGACGCGTCCGCTTTCCGTGTGACGTCACACGATCGGTTCCCTGCTGGATCGATCGTGTGACGTCATAGAAACCCCCGCGCGCAAAAGAATTTGGAAACCACCGGCGAGGGTGTCGTGGAAAAAGAGAATCCCCAGGAAATAAAAGCCCTCCCTCGCCCCCCTCATCACCACGAAGATGTTCAAGATCCTTGTCATCGTGTTACTTGCGATGGCAGCCCTCGGTGTCGCCAGAGGGTATGTAATGGAAGACGACATCGACGTACGGGCCCTGAGGTACCTAGCCGGCATACCGGCGAACATCGAGAAGGCTCGCCATGCCTCCGTCGCGGCAGAGGTGGAGGCAGAGATGCAGGCAGCCGTCAAAGAACTCTGCTCCGCGGGCCAGGAGGTTCTGGGGGGAGATTTTCATCGCAGATCCACGCTCCATGACGCAAGAGATCCGAAAGCTGCAGACCCCAGCGACGGATCCGAAACTCAGCGTGGTCACACCCATGAACCACCTCCATTGGCGTAAACCTTCCAGGTTCTGAAGCGCGATCCCCCGGTCCGGGATACATTTTTCTTTAAAAAACAAAGAATAGTTTTATTCTTCTAATACATTTTCGGGTGTGGCCCGGCCTCTTTCTCGCGATCTACAGCATCCGTGATGTCGGAGATTCCCAGGGCGTTGAGTTGCTCGAGCCTTTGATGGAGCCTCTTCATCGTATCTACTAACTTGGTCTCTGGAAAGAACCACTCGAACATCATCCATGCCACACCCGCCACCACGAACACACACAAGACAAAGTGCCCCCAATCCGACGGTAGACCTTTCATGCAAATCACCGTGCCGACGCAGATCACGACCACCAATAAAATAAAATTGATCCTTGCATTGTCCCGTCCATTACTGAAAAACATCGTCGTAGGGGAGGTGTTTTAAAGAAACGAGAGCGAAACAAAAAGACTTATGTATAACAACAACTACGATGACGTCATACGGTCCAGCAGGGCGCCGAATTCCATGGCATATGCCAGGCAGACCCGTTGAGCGTACTCGTATTGGCTGCGTCGGGGGCCCAGTTGCTTGGCCAGCTTGATGTAGAGCTTGGTGCATCGCAGGTGCATCATCCATAGGAAGGCCAGTTCCTTGGCACCCAGGGACCCAAAGAACTCGGTGACCTGATTGGCGTTCTGTTTCAACTCCTTCCAGACACGTTTCTTGTCGTCCATGTTGCCGGCAAAGATAGCATTGGCGATCTGGGCTTCCTCCAGGGCGTGTGCCAGGGCGAGGCCGCGCCACTTGGGCCAGTCCAGGCCGGCTGCGGCAATCTTGGCTTCCCAGTCCGCCACCTGATCCAGCAGATCCTTCTCGGCACCGACCCTGGTGTCGTCACTGCCGGGTCGGGCCAGGGCCTCCACGTAGATGATGGCCAGGTCGGTCTGGTTCCACATCAGGTTCTGGAAGGTTCCGACCGGCTGAGGCTCGTCCTCGGGGCTGAAGGCACTGCGGTAGTGCTGGGTCGGCAGGGCCACGAACTGGTGCTTCAGGTCCCAGTAGGACTGGCCGACCGACTTGGGTCGGGTCAGCTCGGCCTCCTCGACACAACAGTCTGGAACTCCACCATGCCGCCTCCTGCCGCGGCGTCGGCCACGGCGTCTGGTCCTGGTCGCACGTAGTTCGGTGGGAAGAGCCTTGCTTACAGTGGGGGTCCTGGTACTGTAGTAGTCGCGGACCATGTAATCGATCTCAGCCTGGGACTTGGTGTCCCGGATGTCCTGCGCAAAGTCGGAGACCTCATCGGGCCGAGAGTCGAGTTGGTTCCCGTAGGCCAGGAAGATGTCGGTGTCGGACCAAGGCGGTTGGGCCTCCCAGTGGGCATCAATCTTCTTGATCCCCACTGATTGTCCTTGAAGAGTCTTGCTTACAGCGGGGGTCCTCCTGGTACTGTAGTATTCGCGGACCGCCTCGTCGATCGCCTCTTTCGAATAGGTTCTCCGGATGCGACCCACAACGGCGGTGACCATCCAAGGTTGAGAATCGAGTTTGTACCCATAGGCTAAGAAGATGTCGGTGTCGGACCAAGGCGGTTGGGCCACCCCGCGTACCCAACGAACACCGACCTTTTGGGGCGCACGTTGTCCGGCCGACTTGGGGTTGCTGAGGCGGTCCAACAGGGCCCCAAACTCCATGCCGTAGGCCAGGCAGACCCGCTGGGCATACTCGAAGCGGCTGTCCCGGACGTTGGTCTCCGCCGCCAGCTTCATGTACTCTCGGGTGCAGAGCAGGTGGCGGTCAAAGAGGTCGGCCAGGTCCCCGTGGGGATCCTTCAGGGGGGCCAGGTAGGCCTTGAACCGGACCGCGTTGTCGGTCAGGCCCTTCCAAGCCTTCCTGGCACCCTCCTGGTTCCGAGCCAGGTAGGCGTCGATCAGGTCCTTGGCGGCCAGGGTGTGTTCCGTGATGATGGGGACCAGGTCCTTGCCCGGCAGGCCTCGGGCATTCAGCAGGTCGACCCAGTCCTGGAACTGGCGGACCAACTCCGCGACCGCGGAATCCTCCCCCTTCTTGCGCCAGGCCGCCTCCACGTACTGGATGGTAAGGTCGACGTGTTCCCACATGACGGCCTCCAATCCTCCGGCGGTGGGACGGGGCTGTGGGTCCCAGCGGGACCGGTAGCGGATCGGGGGCAGCAGGATGAACTGGCGGTGGATGTCCCACCAGGAAGCGGTGATGTCGATCGGTCGTTCCAGAGGAGCGAGATCCCGCCCGGCCACGGCCCGCTTGGCCTCCTTCTTGGCGGCTCGGGTCGACAGGATCGAGTCGATCTTCTCGATTTCCTTCTGGAGTTTGGCCCTCTTCTTTTCGGAGGGTGCCTTGCTCAGCTTCGTCTCCAGGCTCTTCCTCCTCCTTCGGAGCATTAAGGTCGGGTAGCGCTTCAGGACGAACTTGGGGACTTCGATCTTCATGGGGGCAGCGGCGTCCCCGATATTGGCTCGGACATCGGATGGCTGCGGGGCTGCGAATCTTCGGTCCTGGAAGCGTTCCAACATGGCTGCCAGGAACACGTCCTCGCTGTCTTCCACCGCGTCGATCTGGTCTTGCGACCAGCCATGGTCCAGTAGAATTTCTTCCGCGGATCGGTACATGATATCGTCGTCGGTCATGCGGTCCATGGAGACGCCTCGGGCTCGGAGAATTCTTTGTGCGTCTTCCAGGTCAAACCCGGGGCCGGTCGGCTGACCGATCGACGTGTGGTTGCCATAGAACTCGCGGACCCTTTTCTGGACCTCCCCCCAACCATCTCGGGCGATCAACCTCCTTGCAAAGGCTCGGCGCGTCGTAAAAGACCGGGAGACCCCGGCCAGCCCGTAGGCTTGCAGGATCCTCTCCACCTCGACAATGCCGAGGGCTTGGCCGATCGGCTCACCGATCTCAGAGGAGCTGTAGTTTCCAGGGTTCCCGGGTTGCCACTCCAGGCGGAGGGCGTCAATCACCTGGCGTTCGTCGCCCTTCCAGATGCCGGTGTAACCCAGGAAGATGTCAGCCAGGGCCTTGATCCCGAAGCGGGCCCGGACAAAGTTGATGATGGTTTCGGCCACAATCTCGGGCTGGTCGACCCCGGCAAGGTGCCCGGCCCGGTCTATCTTCCGGATGTCGACCCCGCTGCTGATCGCGTTGGCGAATCGGTGCACCTGCTCCGCCGGCATCATGTTGTCCTGGGCCCCCCACATCACCAGGGTGGGGAGATCGTTCATGCGTGAGTAGCGAACGCCCTCCGGGTTATTGTCGTGGTCGTAGGGGAGCAGCAGGGCCGGGCTCAGGATGGAAGCACGTTGAGCCAGGACCCGGATCGCATCGAACTTGAGGCGCATGGTCTCGGAGGTGGCCGGTCCCGGGAAGGAACGGTGGTAGTCCACATCCACATAGGTTTCTTTGATAGCGCGCAGGGTGTACTGGTTCCACTTGTTCATGTCGAAGGTCATGGTTTTGATGATCTGGACCAAGGTCTGATCAAAGGCGGCCATCCCGGCCTTGAACTGGGCATCCGAGAGCCTGGCAGTCCTGCCGATGGCTTGGATCTCGGCCACCGGGTAACCATCGAAGGCAATTGGGTCCAGGTAGATCTGGGCCAGGAGTCGGTCCGGGTACATCTCGGCGTATTTGGCCAGGATGCCACCACCTGTGAGGGGGAAGGAAGGTCAGGGAAAGGAAAGGGGGGACGGGAGCGACGGCGAGGTACCCCAGTCGTCGGCCACAAAGATGAATTTCTGGCCGTCAAAGAGATCCTGCATCAGGGATTCGATGTAGGGGACGTCGTAACGCCATTTCCAGCGTTCAAAGTCTTTCCCTCCGTAGGTCGGGGGTTTGGAGCTCTTGCCCATGCCCAGCATGTCTATCGATATGGTATCAAAGAGGGGGGCGCAGAGTCGTTGCACCGGGTACCATTGGCGCTTGTTGGTGGGGACTCCGTGCAGGAAAAGCATGGGAATCCCACGGTTTCCCATCCGTGTGTAGGAGATGTTGAGGTTCTTTCCGGTGGCGGGGTCGGTCCCCGCTTTCCACACGTAGGTCCCTTCTCGGGGTCGGCCCCATTCCCGATAGATGGTCGGGTCGGGTTTGTTGGACACGAGCGGGTCCGGGGCCTTGGAGAAGGCCGCATAGGTGTCGGAATCCCGAGGGGCGGCCTGGCCGATCACGTCCATGGAGGCCTCGACCGGCCTGGAAAACACCAGGCTGTCCGGGTCCTCCACGGCTTTTGCAAACACAAACTTTTTAGGGTCCATGACTTGCTATTGGGGGGACCGGGACCTGAAAACATATAGGTGGAAAGGTTCGTTTATTCACCACGACTCATGCTACCTTGTACTGTTCGTATTTCCCGTCCAGGTCGCTGGCGATCCGCTGGTGGCCCTCCACGTTCAGCATCAGGGTAATGACCAGATCGTCCCGGTTCGGGCCGAACTTGCCGTGGTAGAAGATCTTGGCGTTTTGCCACGGGTTTTTGGCCGGGTGGACGATTCTCATAAAGCTTCTCAGTTGCCTCGTCAGGGTGTTTCTCAGGTCCTCGGCAGTCTTCTTCTGGTCACAGACCACCATATCGCGGTGGAATCGGATCTGGTTGCGTCGGACCAGCTCGTTGGTCGCCATGGCCATGGTGTGTTTCGCGCGATTATCGGTACGGAAACCGACCCGGCCTCGGTCCTCCTCCATGATCACGATGTTTCGGATTCGCTGTGCCCGGAGGTAGTTCCGGTGATGGTGGGCTTCGTTGCCCAGGTTGCTCTCAACCAGGACAAAGGCAGTCGCGTTTCGAAGGCCGGGCACCCGAAGTCGAACCGCTTTGATGTGGTTGGCCAGTAATTCGAGTTGAGGAAGTCCAGCTGTGGGAGGAAGGGTTAGACGGACGGACAAAACAGAATGGGAGGATAGCAGCACGATTGAAACTAAACGATTCTGCCCCTACGATCTGCGAAAATGGAGGACGAGTTAGATGTGATACAACAAGTGGGATTGGCGGAACACGAGGAAATGAATCAGCTGCTGCGAAGGGCCCTGAGCCTGTACTCGTCCATGGGTAAACGAGCCACGTTTGCGGTCGAGAAGCTTCTGCGGCGGGACACCACCGAGGCCCTCGACATGAAACGGGCAGGTTTTGTCTACTTCCTGATGTACAACCGGGAGATGCAGCAAGCTGCGTGCGCCGGTCGGTTCGGAGACCGGAACTACCACCCGATGGAACCGGACCACCTGCGACAGTTCATCGAGAAGCTGGCGGAGGTGCGCCGGGACTACGTCTGTCGCATCCCGGGTCCGGAACCAGGAAACAGACCCCAGGACACGGCCAGGCGATTCATGGACGTGGTGCGAGCGAGCGTGGAATCTGGCGGGGTACGCGGGTGCGTGGAGATGGACAACACACTACGTACCACCATCGACGAGTCTTGGTCTGGGTAGACCGCGGTCATAATCGCGTAGTCGCTGCCGGTACCACCGCCGGAGGGATCGACGGCCACGACTATGATCCTCTGGACTCCGATATCGGACACCCATCGGGTGGGATCCCCCAGTTTTTCTATACCATTTGAATCAAAGGCCGGCGTCCTAGTTCGATCGCTTTCGAAACCCATGACTTCTCTGAGATACGTGTCGGCGTGCCCTTTCATGATTTGAGCGAGTTTCGCATGTTGCTCGGCGCTCTGCCACCAAGGCAGGTCGCCGAGTTTGTGTTTACAGGTCGTTTCGACCCCAGCCAGACGACATACATCGCACACCAGGCTGTACCGAAGCACCCGGAAGACGGGGCGGCCGTCCGGGTACTTTGCGAGCATCATCTGGCCCCAGAAACTGGTGGATGGATCGTCCAGGGTCGTGATCCCTATCAGGACGACTCCCTTCCTGGCCAGGGTCGGCAGCACCGTTTTGTAGAGCACCTCCGGGTCCATGTGGGCCATTTCTTCGCACACCAGGATTCCCTTGGTACCTGTGCCTCTAAGAGTGTAAAGAAAAGGGGTAAGTTGGGAGGGAGAGGGGAGAGGGTGTGTGAAAGGAGAAGGGCCGTTCTACCAGACACACACACACGCACTCCGACACGATGTGATTCAGGAATACGATCTATATTCTAAGTCTTACAACGGGGCCTTCCTCCGTTCCGCAATGATCTGTGAGATGCGACCCAGGCCCACAATCACGACGCAGCCTAGAACTGAGCTTAGGGTCGCCATGAGAAACGCCAGCAGATGTCCACCCAGCATGATGACGAAGAGCAGGTAGACCACGATTGCAAACACCACGAACACAATCACGATTTCCTCGGGTCGGGGGATGTTGAGCCACAGCACTTGGGGTCTGCGGGGACGTCCTTCTTCTTCTTCTTCGGCTTCCATTTTTGGTTCCGTAGGGTGGGGGAGGCGAAAGTCTTCTTTAACCGACAATCGGACTGTATGACCTTGCCAGGTCGATTTCTCAGACTTTTTTTTTCTCGGACGCTTTGTGTCCCCAACCCTTATAGAGTCACCGACCGATCGATCACCATATCACACATATCGCGAGGGCTACGGATGGATGTTGCCTTGAAACAGGCGGCGCCATCCTTTGTCAAACGGAGCAGGATCGGTAAGTTGCCGGAGGATCTCCGGCCAAATCCGAGGGAGATATGCCGGTTCTTCCAGTTCTGCGACAACATCTCCCCCGGACTCGACCGGTGCATCAACTGGCGGGGTCATTTCAATGGGCGCACCAAACCATACCCCCAATTTTGGTTCCGGCGTAAGAACCGGAACGCACGTCATATGATGTGGCTCTGGTTTGGGGAGGGGAAAGTGGACGATCTGGAGCGTTTTATGATCAGAACTTCCTGTGGGGCCCTTACCTGTATGAATCCCCTGCACCTCAAGAAGCACATCCGGAAGAAACGCCGGCGATGTCGGACAACGAAGAAATCTGGAGATCGTACACCACCGCGTTGACCCAGCTTCGGAAACGGCACGCCACCGAGGTGAATCAGCTGCGGGGCCGTTACTGGCATCGTCTGAAGCACCGTGCCCCGGCCGGAGTCACCGAAAATAACTGGTTCCAGCCTCCGCCAGCGAAACGACCCAAGCGGGGGCACGTCCGTCGCTGGAGAATCGCAGGGAACCAATTTACCACGTTTGGGGGCGGAGCCGCGTGCACCACCATCAGTTTTATTGCGATCTGTCGGATGTCTCGGAAGTCGACGGCCGTCAAGATTCGGACCGAGATCCGGTGGAAAGATGTGCTCCGGAGAGGCGCCAAGCTCTGGAATGACCTGTTGGGGCCCGACAGGAGTCTGGATGGTCAACGGTTTCTATCGCTACACGACATGAAGGAGCTTCCACAACTCCAGCACCTCCCCGAGATGTTGAAGATCCTGGGACAGGCCAAGGAACGGACCGGCAGCCTGGACAACGCTGTGAACACCCACATGAACGAGGGGAACAACAAGGCCATGTACCATCTCGGGGAGAGCCTGGCCAAGATGCACAAGATGGCACCCTCGGTCGGGACCCTGACGATCGGTGCCAGCACCGTCAGCCTGTGGCACCACGGTCAGGAATGGTGTCTCTACGACAGCCACCGGGGCAGTTCCCCAGGATCCTCCCTGCTGGTGACCGTCGAAGGTGCCAGCGGGGTCAGAGAAATAGAAGAAGTGATTCGAGAACGGTACCGAAGCGCCAGCTCACAGAAATTAGACTTTCTGATCGGAGGCCGTTCCAGAACGGTGTTCTATAGCATTTCCCTGCTGCCGGCGGAAGCTGTGGCGGGGTGTAAGAAAGATTAAAGACCAATTTTTTTTATTTCAGGACAGGTTTCTTTCCAATAGAAGGTGTCGGTTCGCATCGTGGAGGCCTTCCGAGCCAGAATCGGAAAGGCTTGCATTGATTTACCAGTTCAATTTCATCCTCCAACCGACGATGAAAATGGCGCGTTGATGAAAAACTTTCAGAAAGTCACAACGACCAAGATCAGAAATCCAGGGCATTTCCACTGATACAATCGACACGGCCCTTCTCCTTGGCAAGACAGCGCTTTCGGAGTCGTCAAGGAAGCCACTCTTTCCACCGTCTGACGTTTGTTGCGACTCAGAATGAATCGCATAATTGTAGTGTTTTTTTTCTTAGTCCCCCGCAACACTAAAGATGAAGAAAAGACAAAAATCTATTTGGGTGTTACGGGGGACTGAGAACCAATGTGCATGGAAAATTTATGAAGGGGATGGTTTGATTTTCATGGCCTTGGCTTTCCGGACAACAGCGGTCCTGGTCCTTCCCTTCCCAAACCTTTTGTGAAGCACATCGTAGAAGTCTTTCTCGGACATCGTGTTTGTGATCGTTAGAGAACTTTGAGTCAGTCGCACCATGTCATCCAATGACCAGGGCTTGGATCTCGCGGTCGTGGTTTTGGCCCGTTTCTTGGCCCCCGCCGCCGCCGCCGCCGGTTTCTTCTTCTTCGCGGCGGCGGGGGCCCTTTTTCTTTTCTTGGCGGCGGGAGCTTTTATGGATTGGATGAGTTTGTAACACTGCCGCGACTTTTTGAGTTTGGCCTGAGACGCGGCCAGCTTTTTCTTGAGTGCAGCCACTTCGGCCGCGTCCTTGGTGACCTCTTTCTTGGCCATGGTCGCAATCTTGGTGGAAGTCATGGCTATGAAACCGACGGGGAGAGCCTGGGGCGAATGGGGGTGAAAAACAAAGTTTATTATCGACGAGGCCGGTCGGCCCAAGCGAGCTGGATGAATTTGTAGACCACCCAGGCAATCGCGACCAGCAC
>SDBV01008706.1_pt1 | contig 13636 bp, 13 predicted proteins | sample 2277081 | NCBI WGS metagenome assembly SDBV01 (sample SAMN10402039, study PRJNA504765) | marine sediment metagenome | isolation source: marine sediment core GS10_PC15, 223 cmbsf | place: Arctic Ocean: Southern Knipovich Ridge | collected 2010 | reverse complement strand
AGGTATGCTGCCTTAGCTGCTGAAAGACTAGCTGAAGTCCAAGCTGTGGTAGAAAAAGGGAAACCAGAATTTGTAGAAAAAACTCTTGCAAGATATGAGAGTCAGTTAAATAACAGTATAGCTCGGGCAGAAAGGGCGCAAGTCAAAGGTCAGAATACTGAACAAGTTATGGCTAAAGTCGGCCAGGCAACTTCTAAGCATTTAGAGGTTTTGGCTGAAGTTTATGAGAAAATTCCTGACCAGGCAAAACCAGCCATTGAAAACGCAATGAAAGCTTCAGTAAAAGGACATGAAAAAGCAGTCGAAGCATTAAAAGCACAAGATGCTTTGGGTGAAGTTCCAGAAGAAGTTCCTTTGCCAATGGAGGTTCCAGTAGAGGTCAGAGAGAGAATCCAAAGGCAAGCTCAAGAGGAATTAGAGGAAGAGAAAGCTGAACTTCAAGGTTCTGAATCGTTTGAAGTTTTTGAAGCTAAATGTATAGAATCGGGAGCGCCATCAGAGGTTTGTGCATCGCTTAAGGAAAATCTTCAGAGTTCTAAATCGATCAAAACTCTCTGTGCAGAAGCGGGAGGAACGCCAGAGATGTGTGATCAACTTCCTTCTCAGAGGTTTGAATCGTTTGAACAGATTAGAGCTTTCTGTGTAGCAGAAACAGGAGCAACGTCAGAGATATGTGTATCGCTTGAGGCTAAATGTAGAGAATTTGGAATAACAACAGCAAATGAATGTTTTCTTTTTCTTTCAATTTCTTCAATAAAGGCTTTTACCAACATTGAACTACAGCCTGTCGCTGTCCCCGCACGTCCTTTATCAGAAGAAGAAATGGAGGAAAGGAGGCAAAGAGAGGAGGAGAGTAGAACCTTAAAGTACCAGACACCCGAAGGAACTATAGAGATACCTATAGAAAGCTTAGAAGAAGGAGTTATAGAGATACGTAGGGTAGAGTCAGAAGGAGGGGAATAAAACTGATACAAGATTTATCTTTATTTATTGAGACATATATTAAAAGTTTTAACAAAGTCCGTCTACCGGAGTCACTAAAAAATCGCCAAGAAGGCGATTTTTTTACAATAAAATTTCCTGCCTTTTCTCCTTAGATTGAAGCCGCCACAAGTAAGAATAAAGACCCTTTTTCTTAATTAAGTCATTGTGTTTTCCTGATTCAATAACTTTTCCTTGCTCTAAAACAATAACTTTATCAACTTTTCTGATAGTCGAGAATCTGTGGGCAATGATTAAAATAGTTCTATCTTGGCTGATTTTCCATAAAGAATCTTGGATTAAGCGTTCAGATTCAGAATCCAGATTACTTGTAGCCTCGTCAAAAATAATGATTTTTGGGTTTACCAAAAGCATTCTAGCAATTGCCAGACGTTGTTTTTGACCTCCTGATAATTTAATTCCTCTTTCTCCAACAATTGTTTTATATCCCAAGGGCAGGTTATTAATGAAACGGTCAAGATTAGCCATCCTCACGACTTGTTCAATGTCTTGTTTTCTTGCTTTAGGATTGCCGTAAGCGATGTTAAAACCAATTGTATTATTAAAAAGAATTGGTTCCTGTGGAACAATGCCGATAAAAGAACGGAGCCGGCTTTTTGTAAAATCACGTACATCAATTCCGTCAACTAATATTTTTCCTTTACTAACATCGTAAAATCTCAAAAGCAGTCTAACTATAGTTGTTTTTCCTACACCAGAACGGCCCACAAAAGCAATTGATTCTCCGGGTTTAATGTGTAGATTAATGTTATCCAACAAATTTTCTTTATTATCTGGATAGCTGAAACTTACATTGTTAAATTGAATTTCTCCCTTGATTTCTTTTACTTTGATTGGTTTTATAGGGTCTTTGATTAGAATTTCATCGTCAAGAATTGAGAAATAACGTTCAATATCAACATAGTTTTTAGCTATCTCTCTTAAGCGATGGAGTAAATCAAAGAAACGAAAATAAAAAGCAGTAGTAAAACTGATAACCATTATTAAGTCACCAGTAGTAATGTCGCCATTTACTAATTTATTAACAACAATAAGAAAAATAGCTAAAATTCCAAAGTTAGACAAAGTGCCTATAGAAATTTCCATTAAACGAAAGCTTTTCGAATATCCCCAGAGTTTTTTAATCCAATCTTTAAATTCTGCTTTTAATCTGCTTCCCTCTCTTTTTTCTTGGGCAAAAAACTTAACAGTTTCATAGTTAATCATATTGTCAGTAATAATGCCTGAGATCTTGTCTTCAGATTTTAAGAAAGATTTTCTTTTTTTAATATTGAATTTAATTAAATACCAACTGATAAAAGAATTAATTACAAAAATCAGGAGCATTAAAAATGAAATCAGGGGAGTGATCCTGTTAAAGAAAAACGTGACAACAATCAAGCTGATTATCATATCAGCAACATTAAAATGTAGGTTGTGAAAAATATTGAAAAAAGCACTATCTCCTCTTTTGAAGGCGCTTATTAAAGAACCAGTGCTTTTATTGACATGAAAAGTAAAATCTAAATCTTGGATACGTTCAAAAACAAGGATTCTAACATCTTTACTTGCAGGAATAAGTACTTTATCTCCGAGATAACGACTTAGAGTTTGCAACCAATTAGCAATAAGTCTCACGCCGACAAACAGGATTACAATTTTTACTAATAGTTGATAGTCATAAGAAGGAATTGCATCAACTAAAATTTTATAAATAAAAGGTATAAGATTGCTTGTAACTGCTGCAGCAACCATTACAAAAACAAAGACAATATATTGCTTTTTATAATTAAATATAAATCTAAAAAATCTTTTAAAAATCTTAAGCATAAATTATAAAATACCTCGTCAGGAGGTTTATTCTATACTATACAATAAGAACCAGAATTGTAAAGAATTATTATATCAATTTCACACCATTCCCTTTTTATTTTCCTTAAGAGTTGTTATGATTATTGCCGGTTTGACCATTAATAGCGAAAACTTTATACTTAAATAATGGCAAGAAAAAGAAAAAAAACAAAAATGCCTCAGCCTGGAGAAACTATCTCAAAAAGGAAAAGGGGAAGACCTAGAAAAAGGGGGAGACCTAAAAAAATAGGCGTACTTAGAAAAAGAGGAAGACCTAGAAAAAGAGGAAGACCCAGAAAAACCAAACTAGAGAAAGGCCAGGAGCAAATCAAAAAAATCAAGATTAGATTGATTGGTATCGGTGGAGGAGGCGGCTCAATAGTTTCTGAAATTGCTCAAAGAATAAAAGGAGCTTCTTTTTATGCAGCTAACACAGACGTTAAGGCCCTAGGTGCTTTGTCAAAAAAAGTTAAAAAGTTTCAGTTTGGTAAAGCTTTAACTGGTGGTTTGGGAACTGGTATGAATCCTGATATAGGAGAGGAAGCTGCCCGAAATGAAAAAGACAGGATTAAAGAAATATTAGAAGGTCAAGACTTTATTATTTTAATTGCTTGTTTGGGTGGAGGTTTAGGTTCTGGTGCAGCTCCGATTTTCGCACGGCTTTCAAAAAACTTGAATAACCTAACTTATGGTATTTTTACTTTACCTTTTAAATTTGAAGGAGAAAAGAAAATGCAGACAGCAAAGAGTTCTTTAGAAAGCTTAAAGGTGGAATTAAATGCTCTTTCTATTATCCCTAATGAAAGAATCTTTCAGATTATTGATAGAGGTGCGTCACTTAAAAGAGCTCTTTCATCTATTAACAGAAATCTATCAAACAGCATTCAGGGATTAATTGAAATAATTTACAAACCAGGAATAATTAATATTGATTTCGCTGATTTAAAAACTATTTTTGAAGGTAAAGGAAAGCTTGCCTATCTAAATGCAATAGAGCTTTCAAAAGATGATGACAAGGATGCGTTTGATAAAATAATCAACTATCCTCTTTATCCTTATAATCTTCAGGGCGCCAAAGGTGTATTGTTTAATATTTCAGGCCAACGCGATCTTTCTCTTCTTCAGGTTAATGCTATTTCTGAAACTATTTCCAAGCTAGTAAGTAAAGAAGCAAAGATTATTTTTGGTATTTCCAAAAACAGTAAGGGTTCAAAAATAAAAATAAATTTACTTGGTACTGGTTGTAACGAAAAAGATCTTTTTGAAGAAACAAAGCCTAGTTTTAGAGATAAGTCAAAAGTTAAAAAGATCATTAAACCAAAAACAAAGAAAACAAAACAAGTTCAGAAAATTAAGGTGAAAGTTAAAAAAGCAAAACCTTTAAGACAACAAATTTCATCTTTAGCAGTTCAGCCAGTTAGACAAAAGAGTGTTAAAATACGGAAAAATGCTCTTCAGATAAAAAAAGAAATGGAAGAAGAGGAGGCAGAAATAGTTTTAAAAGAAAAGTTGTGGGAAACACCAGCTTTCTTAAGAAAAAAAACATCACAAGATTAATAATTTATTAGTCATGTACGATTTAATCATAATTGGCGGAGGTCCAGCTGGCATTACGGCAGGGATTTACGCGGCAAGGCAGAAAGTTAAAACACTGCTTGTTACTAAAAATTTTGGAGGACAGATTATAAAAAAAACTGTAGCTATTGAAAATTATCCTGGGTTTGAAGAAATCTCGGGTTTTGATTTGATTAAAAAATTTGAAAATCATTTAAGAAAATTCAAAGAGCACATTGAGATTAAAATAGAAGAAGTAATAAAAGTTGAAAAGCAGGACAACCTTTTTTTAGTTCATACAAGGAATAACATTAAATTCAAATCAAAAACTGTTATTATTGCCACAGGAGCTAGCCCCAGAACTTTAGGTGTTCCGGGCGAAAAAGAATTTACAAGTAAAGGTGTTAGTTTTTGCGCAATTTGTGATGGTGCAATGTTTTCTGGCAAGGATGTAGCTATCATTGGAGGGGGGAATTCTGGCTTTGAAACAGCTCTTTTTTTGAGCAATATTGCCAACAAAATATATATTTTAGAGTATGGTTCTCAACTAAAAGCTGATAAAGAAAACCAGGAGGTAGTTAAAAAAAGTAAAAAAACTGAGATTATTACTAATGCTCAGCTAAAAGAGATTAAGGGTGATAAATTTGTTCACTCTTTAGTTTATAAAGACAGGGTCAGTAAAAAAGAAAAAACATTAAAAGTTAAAGGAGTATTTGTTGAAATAGGTTTGATTCCAGCAAGTTCAATTGTTAAAAAGTTGGTTGATTTTAATGACAAGAATGAAATAAAGATCAAATCAGAAAGTTGTGAAACAAAAACACCTGGTCTTTTTGCTCCTGGTGATATTAACGAAGGTAGATATAAGCAAATTGTTGTTAGTTGTGGTGAAGGATCAAAAGCACTTTTAGCTGCTTTTGATTATTTAAAAAGAACATAATTAAGAAATGACAAATATCAGAGGATGAAAAGCTCTAAAATCAAAAAAGTTAAAGCCAGAGAAATCTTAGATTCTCGTGGAAATCCTACCGTTGAAGTTAAACTAGAAACCAATGACGGAGTTTTTATCTCAAGCGTTCCTTCCGGTGCTTCAACTGGAAAATATGAGGCAGTTGAGTTAAGAGATAAGGAAAAAAGATATTTTGGAAAAGGAGTTTTAAGAGCAGTAAATAATGTTAATGAAATTATTGCTCCTAAAATTATTGGCGCAGATCCAAGTTCTCAAAAACAAATCGATGCTTTAATGGTTAAATTGGATGGAACTGAAAACAAATCTAATTTAGGCGCTAATGCAATTTGTCCAGTATCTTTGGCGGTTTGCCGAGCAGGAGCAGGCTCTAAAAAAATAGAGCTTTTTAAATATATAAACGAAATTGCAAAAAAATTATACAAAATATCAGTTAAAAAACCAAAGCTGCCGGATCCTTTATTTAATATAATTAATGGTGGAGTTCATTCTGGGAGCGAATTAGATGTTCAGGAATTTATGGTTGCCGTAAAAGAAATATATTTTTCTAAAAAATTAGAAATTATTTCTGAAATATATCAGCAGTTGAAGAAGCTTCTTTTTGAAAGATACGGAAAGTTAGCTACTAACATTGGAGACGAAGGAGGTTTTGCTCCGCCCTTTATAGCTTCAGAGCAAGCCCTGGAATTTATTTTCAAAGCAGCAAAAGATTTAAATTACCAAGACAAGGCAAAGGTTGTTTTAGATGTAGCTTCCTCTCAGTTTTTTAAGCATGGAAAATATAAAATGAAGATAGGTATTTTTACACAAAACGGATTAGTGAGATATTATACAGACTTATTGTCAAAGTATCCGATTATAGGCCTGGAAGACCCTTTTTCAGAAGATGACTGGAAGGGATTTGAGCAAATTACTAAAAAGTTTGGTAAGAAAATCCTCATTATAGGAGATGATTTATTGGTGACAAATCCAGAAAGAATAAAAGAGGCAAAAAAAAGAAAAGCTGTGAACGCTATAATTTTAAAGATTAATCAAATCGGAACAGTTTCTGAAGCGTTTCAGGCAGCTAAGCTGGCGAAAGATTTTAATTTCAAAATCATAGTTTCTCACAGGTCAGGAGAAACAAACGATGATTTTATTGCTGATTTTGCTGTGGGCATTGAAGCTGATTTTATTAAGGCAGGCGCTCCTGTCAGAGAGGAAAGAGTGGCAAAATACAATAGATTACTAAAAATAGAACAAAGCTTGGAATGAAAATCGTTTTAATTGTCATTGACGGATTAGGGGACAGCCCTATTGATAAATTGGGCAAAAAAACTCCTCTTGAAGCTGCCATTACTCCTAATTTAGACGCTTTAGCTTCAAATGGGGCTTGCGGATTAATTGAGCCTTTTTATTTTTCCTGGCAAAAATATCCCCGCTCAGACAGTGCTCATTTGGCTTTATTTGGTTATGATCCAGCAGTTTATTGTTTGGGCAGAGGTGTTTATGAGGCAATTGGTGAAGGTATGAAAATGAAGAAAGAAAATGTGGCTTTAAGAGCAAACTTTAGCACTGTTGATAAGAATCTTAAAATTATTGATAGGAGGGCAGGAAGAATTGATAATACAGAGTCTTTGGTCAAATCGCTGGCTGGTATAGAAATTGATAACGTTAAGTTTAAAGTCGCTGCTTCTTTAGGGCACAGGGCAATTCTGGTTTTAAAAGGAAAAAATCTTTCTGAAAAAATTGGCGGAGGAGATATTAAAAAAACAGGAATAAGAGTTAAAAAGATTGTTGCCTTGGAAAAATCCAAACAAGCTGAATTTACAGCAGATGTTTTAAATAAGTTTTTAGAAAAAGCTCACAGCATTCTAGAAAATCATCCTTTAAACAAAAAAAGAAAAAAACAGGGCTTGTTGCCTGCCAATTATTTACTGGTAAGAGGGGCAGGTAAGCTTAAAGAAACCCCTGGTTTTAATAAAAAGCACAATCTTAAAGCAGCTTGCATTGCTGCTGGTTATGTTTACAGAGGAATAGCTAAAGTTTTAGGCATGGACTTGATTAATGTTAAAGGGGCTACCGGGAATATTAATACAAACTTAAAAGGGAAAATTCTTAGCATTAAAAGAAATTTAAAAAAGTATAATTTTATTTTTTGTCACATAAAAGCAGCCGATACTTTGTCAGAAGACGGTAATTGTCTGGGCAAAAAAAAGTTTATTGAAAAAATTGACAAAAATATGAAGTTTTTGACAAACCTTAAAAATACTTTAATTGTTGTAACTGCTGACCACTCAAGTTGTTGCAAGTTTAAAAGACACTGCATGTCGCTGGTTCCTGTTTTGATTTATGAATCAAGTATCAGTCATAGAGGGGAAAAAGTAAGTGAGTTTTCGGAGAAAGCTTGCAAGAAGGGTAGACTTGGTAAATTTAAACAAATTGATTTAATGTCAAGGATTCTGAAGCTAAAGAAAAAATATGAACATAGTAAAAAGATAAAACAGGAAGATGTTTGAATTGACGTTTACAGTTAGTCTTTGTTATTATAATGATTATTAAGAACAGTAAACCGACAAAAGTGTTTTTAAAATTAGAAATTATAGTTATTAAATAATAAATTAATATATGGTTAAAAAATTTAAAGTTAACAAAGACAAATGTATTGGTTGCGGTGTCTGTATTTCGGAGTGCCCTAATGGAATGGAATGGGACGATGACGGGAAAGCAAAAGTTAAAAACCCAGAACAAGTGGAAGAATGCGGGGGAGAAACACTTTGTCCTTATGATGCGATTGAAGAACAAGAATAGCAGATATTGACATCTTATCTTGGATTAATATATACTAAAACCGACAATATTTGTCGGTTTTTCACCATGAGAATTTCTAAAAAAACACAATACGGTTTAAGGGCAATGGTTTATTTAGCAAGCATCTTTGAAGAAGGTGAGGTTTGTTGTTTAAGAGAAATCTCTAAAAAAGAAGATATTTCTTTTGATTATTTAGAAAAAATAATTTCACGACTTGAAAAAAATAAATTACTTAAATCAAAAAGAGGGGTTAAAGGAGGATATTGTTTGTCTCGTTCGCCTAATAAAATCAAAGTAGGGGAAATTATTAAAGTTCTTGAAGAAACAATGGCGCCTGTAAAATGTGTCTCAGTGGAAAAAAATTATCATTGTCCACGGAAAAAAGTCTGTAAAACCATAACTGTTTGGAAAAAAGTTCAGGATAATTTAATTTCTACTTTAAATTCAATAACATTAGCTGATTTAATTAATAAATAATTTAAAAACTTATGACAAAGAAAAGAATCTATTTAGATTATGCGGCCACTACTCCAGTTGACAAGAGAGTGATTAAGACAATGCTTCCATATTTTGATGAAAAATTCGGAAACACAATGTCTCTTCATGATTTTGGCCAGAAAGCGAAATTGGCTTTAGAAAAATCAAGAGAACAAGTTGCTGATTTAATAAATGCCAAACCCAATGAAATAATCTTTACAAGCTCTGCTACAGAAAGCAATAATTTAGCTTTGAAAGGCATTGCTTTTTATAATAGAAAGAAAGGAAACCACATTATTATCTCTCCAATCGAGCACCCTTGTATTATAGAAGCCTGTAAATGGCTTGAGAAAAATGGATTTGAGATAAGTAGATTAAGCATTGATAAAAATGGGATGGTTGATATTAAAGAAATTGAAAAGCTTATAAAAAAGGAAACAATTTTAGTTTCAGTAATGCATGCTAATAATGAAATAGGAACAATCCAGCCTATAAAAAAAATTGGTGCAGTTTGCAAGAAAAAAGGAGTGTATTTTCACACTGATGCAACTCAGAGCTTTGGCAAAATTCCAATTGATGTTAATGAAATGAATATTGATTTATTAAGCGCCAGTGCTCATAAATTGTATGGGCCTAAAGGAGTTGGCTGTTTATTTGTAAGGGAAAAAACCAAAATTGAACCTTTGCTCCATGGAGGAGGACACGAATCAGGATTAAGGAGTGCAACTGTTAATGTGGCTGGCATTGTTGGTTTTACTAAAGCTGTTGAACTTTGTAAAAAAGAAATGAAAAAGGAAGCAAGGAGACTTCAGAAATTAAGGGATAAATTAATAAAAGGATTATTAAAAAGCATAAAGTACAGCAAACTTAATGGTCATTCTATTAAAAGACTGCCTAATAATGCCAACCTTTCCTTTTTTTACGTAGAAGGAGAATCGCTGTTAATTCAGCTTGATTTAATGGGTGTTGCTGTATCAACTGGTTCAGCTTGTTCTTCTGATAAATTAGAGCCAAGCCATGTTTTAACTGCAATTAAATTAAAGCCTTATCAAATCCATGGTTCTTTAAGGTTCACCCTAGGAAGATGGACAAAAGAAAGTGATATTAATTATGTTTTAAAGATTTTGCCTGATGTTGTTAAAAAACTAAGAGAAATTTCACCTTACAAGAAATAATTATGACAAAAATCTATACTAAAAAAGTAATGGAGCATTTCAAGAACCCACATAATTTTGGAAAAATCAAAAACCCTGACGGAATAGGAAAAGTGGGTAATTTAGTGTGTGGTGATGTAATGCACATATATATTAAGGTTAAAAAAGATAAAAAAGGAAAAGAAATAATTAAAGACATTAAGTTTGCAACTTTTGGTTGTGTGGCAGCCTTGGCTACAAGTAGCGTTGTCACTGATTTAACGAAAGGAAAAACTCTTAGCAGGGCACTAAAAATTAACAAAGATGATATTGTTAAATCATTGGGCGGGTTGCCTATGATTAAAATACATTGCTCTGTTTTAGCAATAGATGCACTTTCTGAGGCAATCTATGATTATTTAAAAAAGAGCAAGAGGAAGATTTCTGCCGAGCTTGAAAAAAGACACAAGACAATTAAAAAAGAACTAGAGATAATTGAGAAAAGATACAAGGAGTTGTCGAAAAAATAATGATTAAAAAAACAAAACAAAAAAAGAATTTAAAGGTTGTAGTGGCAATGTCAGGCGGGGTAGATAGCTCGGTAGCAGCAGCTCTTTTAAAAGAAGCTGGTTTTGATGTAATTGGTGTTTTTATGAAATTCTGGGCAGGAGACGATTTAAATAAAGAATATAATAGATGCTGCTCTAAAGAGTCAGAAAAAAGAGCTAGAAAAGTGGCTGATGTTTTGAAAATTCCTTTTTATGTAATTAATTTTAAAAGAAAGTTCAAGCGTAAAATTGTTGATCCTTTTTTAGTTGCTTATAAAAAAGGAATAACTCCTAATCCCTGTGTTGTTTGCAATAAAGAGATTAAATTTGGTCTGCTTTTGAAAAAAACAAAGAGCTTGGGAGCTAGTCTTATCGCTACCGGTCATTATGCCCGAATTGAAAAAGAAAATAACTCATTAGTTTTAGTAAAAGCAAAAGACAAAGAAAAAGACCAATCCTACTTTTTATGGAAATTGAATCAAAATCAACTAAAACACATTTTATTTCCAGTTGGAGGATATATGAAGTCTGAGGTTAGAAAAATGGCAAAGGATTTTAAGCTGTCTGTTTTCGATGCGGCAGAATCCCAGGAAGTTTGTTTCGTTCCCAGAACAACCACTGAATTTTTAAAAAAATACCTTAAAACAAAACCAGGGAGGATTATTAGTGCTAAAGGAAAAGTGTTGGGCGAGCATCAGGGTTTGTGGTTTTACACAATTGGTCAGAGAAAAGGGATTAAACTTCCCAATGGACCTTTTTATGTTGTATCTAAAGATAAAAAGAAAAATCTTTTAATTGTGAGTAAAAACAAGAAAGATTTATATCAAAAACAAGCAGTTCTAAAAGAAGTTAACTGGATATCAAAACAAGCCCCAAAGTTTTTAAAAATTAAAGCTAAGATCCGCTATCGTCAGAAATTAGCTAAAGCTAGGATAGTGAATATCAAAAATAAATATGTTTTAATATTTGATAAGCCCCAGAAAGCTATTGCTCCAGGCCAATCAGCAGTTTTTTACGAGAAAAACAGGCTATTAGGCGGAGGAATTATTGTGTTGTAAAAACCATGAATTATATTGTTTGTCATTATCACGAAATAGCGTTGAAAGGAAAAAACAGGAAGTTTTTTGAAGAAAAACTTGTTTTTAACATTAAAAGCGCTTTGCCAAAAGCTAGTTTTGAATTTGTTAAAAGAATTTCAGGAAGGATAATTGTAAAGTTAACTGATAGAGGGCTAAAAAAACAAACTAAAATCAAAAACGTTCTCAAAGATGTTTTTGGAATAGTAAATTTCTCTTTTGTTGATAGTTGCAAGCCGGAGATTAAAGTCATTAAAAATAAAGCTCTTGAAATCTTGAAATCAAAAAGATTTAAAACTTTTAAGATTCAAGCTCAAAGGTCTGATAAAGAGTTTTCTTTAACTTCTCAAAAAATTAATGAAAAAGTCGGAGCTTTTATTGTTGATAATTTGAATAAAAAAGTTAAGTTGGAAAAACCTGGGGCAACTTGTTTTATTGAGATAACTAAAAATCAGGCATTTTTATACACAGAAAAAATAAAAGGGCCTGGCGGGCTTCCTGTTTCAACAGGAGGCAAAGCAGCAGTTCTTTTATCAGGAGGTATTGATTCGCCTGTGGCTAGTTTCTTAACAATGAAAAGAGGAGTAAAAGCTGTTTTTGTTCATTTCCATGCTCATCCTTATACCGATAAAGCTTCAATTGATAAGGTAAAAAGAATTGTAAAATCTCTAAACAGGTTTCAGTTTAATTCAAAACTTTATTTAGTGCCCTTTGCTGATGTTCAAAAACAGATTGTTTTGAAAATGCCAGCTAAACTGCGTGTTGTTTTTTACCGCAGGTTCATGCTAAGAATTGCCCAGGCTGTTGGGAGAAAGGAAAGGGTTTCAGCACTTGTTACAGGAGACAGTATTGGTCAGGTTGCTTCTCAAACCTTGGAAAATATACTTGCGATTAGTGAGGCGGTAAATATCCCAATTCTAAGGCCTTTAATTGGCTTTGATAAAGAAGAAATAATTAACCTGGCAAAAAAAATTGATACTTTTGATATTTCAATTTTACCTTATCAGGATTGTTGCGCTAGATTTCTGCCAGTTCGGGTTGAAATAAAAGCTAATTTAAAACAGGTGAAGTTAGAAGAAAAGAGGCTTGATGTTAAAGAATTGGTTAAAAGGGCGCTTAAAGCAACAAAACTTTTAACAATTTCAAAATAAGCTATAATTAAAGTGTAATAATTAAAGGTTGATTTAATAGCTTAACTTATATAAATATGCAGTTAAAAGATAAAGTAGCAATTGTTACAGGGGCAAGAAGGGGAATGGGAAGAACCCATATCCTGGCTTTAGCTAAAGAAGGAGCTAAAGTTGTTGTTTCTGATATATCATTGGAAGGTTGTGAAAAAGTAGTTGATGAAGTTAAAAATTTAGGCGGACAAGCAATAGCAGTAAAATGTGATGTTACAAAAAAACAAGAAATTGAAGAAATGGTAAAAGAAACCTTAGATAAGTTTGGGAAAATAGACATTTTGGTTAACAACGCTGGGATTGCTGAGTTTAAAGCATTCTTAGAAATGACTGAAGAAGAATGGGATAAAACTTTAGACATTAATTTAAAAGGATATTTTCTCTGCGCTCAGGCCTGTGCTAAAGAAATGGTAAAGCAAAAATCAGGAGCAATTGTTAATATTGCTTCTGTGGCTATGGGTCAGGTGGGGATCGGTTTTCCCAATATCGCTCATTATTGCGCTTCAAAAGGAGGAATTGTTGGGATGACAGAAGCTTTAGCGGTGGAGTTAGCTCCTTATAATATTCGTGTTAATGCTATCGCTCCTGGAATGATTGAAACTTCAATGATTGATTCAATAAAACAAGATCCAAAAGGCATGGAAGCAATGTTGGCCAGAGTGCCGATGCACCGGGTGGGTAAACCAGAAGAAGTTTCCGAACTGGTTTTATTTTTGGCCTCTGATAAGTCTTCTTACATAACTGGTTCTGTGGTGGTGATTGATGGAGGATGGTTGGCAACATAAATGAAAAATAAAATAACAAAAAATACAACATTGGCTGAAATTTTGAAGAAACCAGAAAATAGAAAAATTCTAGCAAAATATAGTTTGCCTTGTTTGACATGCCCGTTTGCAGATGTTGAAATGGAGGATTTAAAGATCGGTAAGATTTGTGAAATGTATGGAATTGACGTTAACAATCTTTTAAAGGATTTAAATAAAGAAAGATAGATTTAAAAACTAAAAAAATAGAATTTCACAAGATATTTTACAAAAAATAAAAGGTGTGATAATTTAAATTATTATTAGTAAAAATAAAA
>SDBV01008705.1_pt1 | contig 13637 bp, 12 predicted proteins | sample 2277081 | NCBI WGS metagenome assembly SDBV01 (sample SAMN10402039, study PRJNA504765) | marine sediment metagenome | isolation source: marine sediment core GS10_PC15, 223 cmbsf | place: Arctic Ocean: Southern Knipovich Ridge | collected 2010 | reverse complement strand
TTGTCTTCACTCTCCAGCTCTTGGTGAACTCCTTCTACAGCTGGCTTGGGCGCAAACAAAGACACATTAGGTTTGATAAATTGAGTTTGTGCTGTGACTAATTCTGAGGATTCCGTTGGTTTCAGGTTTATTTGCAAAGCTTTTAAAATAAAATTCCAGAATATGCTAATAAGCCCTTTATGCACTTCTAGGGGATTTTTATTTTCTTGTGAAATCCCTGAACTTAATTGCTCTTTGGCTCCATTAAAATCATCAATAGCTACATCACCATTGTCATTTTTTGGTAAAAGTTTGCGATTGATGGTATCTAAATTATTTATTAGCGTAAGAAACGTTTTAACTTTACCATATTCTTTGTCATACTTTGTTTCAAGAGATGTTTTTTTTGCAGTCAGAGCACGTTTCGCAGTCTTGATTTTTAAAGATAAGAAAGATGCACGTATATTGGTCAAGGCCTGATTGACTGTGTTCTCATCAGTGCTATTTAGGTTTTCTAAGTTGTTGACCACAGTCAGAAGAAAATCACCCTGAGCCTTGGGAGCATCGAATCTATAGTCTTGTCCGTTAATTTTACAATCAAGCGATCCTGTATAAAGTTCAAGTAGTTTGTTAATTTCGGCTTTGATGGTTGGATCCTCAATATCATCAAAGTCTCTCAAATTATAAATCCGGGTGAAAAAATTGCTGATATGTAAAGGCCTATATATGTAATTATCATGCTTCATAAGGACCATATAGAGACCCAGTACTTTTCTAAGTTGTTCATTATCTACAAATTGATCGAAAGCATTTATTAATCCAGGAGGAGTGTGAGTGTCCTTGTCAAACAGAATGCGGCTAAATGTTTTAACCAAGGAAAATATAGGGCCTTGTGGGGTGAGTAGTTTATTTGATTTTGGCTGTAGCTCTTTGGGAGCAAAGAATGAAGTCCTACAGGTCGGGCCATTACTACCTTGTAGGGTTAAATTACCTTCAAGATCGATAAAAGTGATAGTAACACCTTCATCGCCTTTATCATCAATCATAATATTCCGAGGTTTTATATCCCAATGGGCAAGGTCTTGATCCTGGAATTTAAGTTTATATTCTTTAGCTATTTCTTGAATGATTAATAGTTTTTTTTCACTTGTGAATTCGTTGGAAGCCTTTTTAAGTTTTAAATATTCCCACAAGTTTATCCCCGGAGCCCTTTTAAGTTCTATTTTTATATGCGGTTTTTTGCTTGCAGTTTGCCTAAAACCAGCTGAAGCGCCTTCGCCAATAATTTGATTGCTGTTATGAGCCTCACGTTTGATAGTGTTTAATAAACTTTCTCTTTTCAAATCTTTCTTAGTGAGAGGTACTTTTTTTAACACACGGTTTTTATTTCCGATACCGTCTATTGTTAAAGTTCCATCTTGATCAGTTAGTTTAATTTCGTCAACGACTTCAACTGTAGTGCGTGAGTTTTCATCTTCTTTTACAGCACGTCTTCCCCTTCCTATAATCGGATTAGCATCTAATAACTCACCAGTCGTAGAGTTCTTCTTTTTGTGTTTCCTTATATATCGGGTTGTCCTATTTTTATAGGATTCAATGGAATCTGATAGGGTGATATTGGCTGTTTTTTCTTCGCCTTGTTTGTAGTGTATCGTATAGACGTTAGGTGTTTTTTGGTTTTGTTCCTTTTTCTTTCCTCATCCATATACTCCTTTATCTTGTAGTGGCCGATTTCCCCATTCAATTTTTCCTGTATTTTTTAATTTTCCCTTTATAGTTTCGTCAGATAAAAATCTGCCTAACCATAGTTTATCAGTATCGTCGAAAGTGCCTTTTTCGAAATCAATATGGATTATTTGATTGGTTGTTTCTTTTTTCATTAAAGATTTGTCCAGCAGTTTTGACTCGCCTAACGCTATTCGTATGGTTATCATTATAAAGGTTTAATATTAAGAAAACCTTAACGAAATAATGCGAATGAATAAATTTTGAGATGCAGTTTGCCAGTAAATTATTGAGAAATCATTTAACTTTCAAGCCATTAAAAAGACAAATTGCATTGATGGATGAGAGTTAAGCTTTATTCCTTCAGGCATTCGGCCGTGTAATCAACCCAACCTGATTCGCCCCAGCCTTTTGCAACAACACCATCGCCTGCACAACCTTACCATAACTCACATAACGATCCCCTTTCACATAAACCCGAAGCATTGCATGCTTCGATTTTGCAATTTGAAGGCGTGCGGCCACTTGAGTCATCAGCGCCTCTTCTGCAATGGGCTGCTTAGGATGGTTTGAGACATTTAAAAAATAACGCCCAGAAGCATCGACGCTGATAATAATCGGCATCGACTGTTTCGAGGTGAGCGGCTTAGCCGAAGCTTTAGGCAGATTCACATTGACCCCTTGCGTTAATAGCGGCGCAGTAATCATAAAAATCACTAATAACACCAACATGACATCGATATAAGGCACTACATTAATCTCGGCTAATAAACCTTTGCGTTTGCGCCTTGGATAAGAGGAATAAGCCATTTAACTAACCTGCCTAGTTTCACTGTATACTTCACGATGTAAAATGCCCGATAATTCTTCTTGAAACGTGGCATATTGGTTGCCTATACGTTCCAATTGACTGCTAAAACGGTTATATGCAATCACGGCTGGAATCGCTGCAAATAAACCGATGGCTGTTGCAATCAAAGCTTCTGCAATCCCAGGCGCGACCATCGCGACCGAAGCTTGTTGCACCGTGCCCAATGCGCGAAATGCGGACATAATGCCCCAGACCGTGCCAAATAAACCGACATAGGGGCTGGTTGAACCTACCGTGGCTAAGAATGGCAAATGTTTCTCTAGCGCTTCCATCTCATAAGCTTCAGCGATTCGCATCGCTCGCTCTGTGCCTTGCATGATGGCATCGGGTTTGACGCCTTGTTGATTAAGCTTTTTAAATTCTTTAAACCCGGCATGAAAAATATGGTGAGTCGCGGTGAGGGACTCTTGCCCATCCGCTCTTTCATAGAGCTGCCCTAAATCACTGCCCGACCAAAAGCGTTCATTAAACGATTTAGCTGCGTTTTTAATCTGTTTAAACCATAGAGCCCGTTGAATGATGATCGCCCATGATGCGATTGAAGCGAGGAGTAAAATAAGCAATACGATTTTGACGATAATGCCGGAATGGCTGATAAAACTCCATAAGGAAGGTTCAATGCTCATAATTTCTTTGCCTCTGAATTAATGACAACTCACTTTGCAGCCTATATTCATAGTGACTGGTTTTTAAGTGTTTTGGTGCCAACACTCCTAAAAAGCAGTCGTTGCGAGTATACCTTATCACAAAATAAAATATTCGCGTAGCGCGTTAGGGATTTTTTGCAGTCTCGCGCGTCATTCCCGCGAAAGCGGGAATTTAGTGTTATCCAAGAACGATAATTTTTTAATTTTTGCATAATGATCTCATTAGGTAACGACTCACCCGTCATTGTGGCGAAAGCCGGAATCTAGGCGCGTGTTGCGCGCCAACGCACGCAGTGCGTTATGGATCCCGCGGTCAAGCCGCGGGATGACGAGGTAAGCCGCGGGATGACGAGGTAAGCCGCGGGATGACGAGGTAAGCCGCGGGATGACGAGGTAAGCCGTGGGATGACGAGGTAAGCCGCGGGATGACGAGGTCAAGCCGCGGGATGACGTGGTGTGAGCAGTTACCTCATTAGTATCATTGATTTCATGGATGTTAGCAGATTTTTTATGACTGGATCCCCGCTTTCGCGGGGATGATGGTAGAAGGAATATCCAGCCCAAAATGTTGGTAGGCCAGTTGAGTGGCCATGCGCCCGCGTGGGGTTCGCATGATAAAACCTTCTTGAATTAAATAAGGTTCAATCACATCTTCTATTGTGCCGCGCTCTTCGCTGATAGCTGCGGCTAAGCTATCAATGCCCGTCGGGCCGCCTGAGAATTTCTGAATTAAAGCTTCCAGCAATTTTCGGTCCATCATGTCAAAACCGCGTTGGTCAACTTTTAATAAATTCAAAGCCGCCTTTGCAAGGGCTTGGTTAATTTGGCCATCACTTTTCATTTCTGCATAATCGCGCACTCGGCGTAATAGGCGATTCGCAATTCTGGGTGTTCCGCGTGATCGCCTGGCAATTTCTGTTGCGCCATTTTCCTCGAGCACTACATTTGAAATCTTTGCAGAACGTTTGACGATGGTGGTGAGATCCTTGATATCATAAAACTCTAAGCGCTGAACAATGCCGAAGCGATCGCGCAAAGGGGAGGTGAGTAATCCAGCGCGAGTTGTTGCGCCCACTAAAGTAAATGGCGGTAAATCAAGTTTAATGGAGCGAGCCGCTGGGCCTTCGCCAATAATAATATCGAGCTGATAATCTTCCATAGCGGGGTACAAGATTTCTTCGATCACAGGGCTCAAACGATGAATTTCATCGATAAATAAAACGTCGTGAGCTTCGAGATTAGTGAGTAATGCCGCTAAATCGCCGGCTTTTTCAAGTGCCGGGCCGGAGGTTTGTTTTAAGTTAGTCTGCATTTCGTGAGCGATAATATGCGCTAATGTTGTTTTTCCTAAACCCGGCGGCCCAAAAATTAATACGTGATCGAGTGCTTCACGGCGTTTAGCGGCTGCGCCAATAAAAATCTCCATTTGCTCGCGCATGGCTGTTTGGCCAATGTATTCTTGTAATGTGCGTGGACGAATGGAATGTTCGATGGTTTTTTCATCTTGAGAAGCGTTGGGATCAATTAATCGTTCATTATCGAGTTCAGATTCATTCACTGAGTCACTCCTTTTGAGATCATCTGTTTTAAGGCTTGTCGAATCAGTTGTTCGCTGCTGAGTTCGGGTTGATAAATTTTGTCGACGCATCGTTTGGCATCGTTCGGTTTATAGCCTAGCGCAATTAATGCGGAGACGGCGTCTTCAAGGGTTTGTTCTAAAGCATTTTGCCTGGAATCTCCGCCTGCGTGAATGGGGTCATGATGCGCTTGCCATTTGTTAAGTGCATCGCGGGTTTCAACAATCAAACGTTCGGCCGTTTTTTTACCGATGCCGGGTATCGCCGTTAGGCTTGAAGTGTCTTTGTTTTGAATACAACGGACAAATTGATCGGGCTCGATGCCTGAGAGAATAGTCAGCGCTAATTTTGGGCCAACGCCATTGACCTTAATTAAAGCGCGAAATAAATTGCGTTCGCGTTGCTGGTAAAACGCATAGAGTTCCTGAACATCTTCACGAACAATGAGATGTGTGAGCAAAGTGACTGTTTGGTTAAGATTGGGTAATTGATAAAACGTACTCATCGGGGCTTTAAGTTCATAGCCGACGCCGCTGACATCAACGACCAAATAGGGGGGTTGTTTGGCAATAATAATGCCACGTAATTGTCCGATCATGAACCTTCTCCTGCGGTTATCCTAGAACGTGCAAGCCGAGTTGCCAAGTGAGTTGTGTGATTGTGACAAATCGCAACAGCTAAGGCATCGGCCGCATCAGTGGATGGAGTCACTTTGAGTTGTAATAAGGACTTGACCATATGCTGCACCTGGCTTTTTTCTGCCGCACCATAACCGACTACCGCTTGTTTAATTTGCCGTGGGCTATATTCACCTACAGCCAGTCCGTGTTGCGCTAGTGCAACGAGTGCTGCGCCGCGAGCTTGCCCGAGTTTCAGTGCGGATTGTGGGTTTTGATGCATAAACACTTGCTCGATTGCTGATTCTTGTGGTGAGTAATTGCCGATCACTTCTAATAATTGATTAAAGATTTTCAACAACCGCTCGGAAAGTTCAGATGCTGAACTCTTAATTTCCCCATACCCAATGCATGTTAGAACAGATCCCTTGGCTGCAATAATGCCATAACCCGTGCAACGTGAGCCTGGATCGATGCCGATAATGGTTGGCATGGGTATTCCTTATGGGTATACGTGGTAGACACTGTCTTAATGCCTTAGTATATATTAGATCTAGTGATGTTACAGCTAGGCAGATTAAAGCGCATGGCGCTATTCACCCGTCGTCCTCCGCGAAGGCGGAGGACCCAGGGCTAGAAGCTGCAATATCAGAAAATTAACGGTGCCGAATAATCATATTAAATCATTGTGCTTTTACTTAGAGTAGGACTATTAATCACAGAGGATTGTATTATGAGGTGTGACCTAAAAGGACTATCTAAAAAGGAAATAAAAGAATTTAAACAAGAAATTTCTAAGGAAAAGTTAAAAAAAGAAGAGTTTCTTTTGCTTAAGCTCTTCTTTAAATTGCACAAGGGGACTCATACTGCTTTTCGAATACAACATGCATATTCAATTGAGGAGCTTATCGAAAAGCAACATGTGATTAATCTGAATTGGAAGTATGAGGATTTTGAAAGGGTGGCTGAAAACTGTAAATTTTTTGAGTATAGTGAGAAGGAAGATAAAGATGGAGATGAAGTTGTAACGAGAACAGTTGTGGATGCAATTGTGCCAATAAAGTATGCTTTATACCTATTTAGGGTGGTCAATTCAGAATTTTTAGTGCATCAAAAGAAGAGAAAACGCTCGAGTGGTTCTTGTAGAAATTCTATAAGAGGAATACAGGGTTCCTCAGTTTCTAAAAATATTGGAACCAATCGTCGAGATGTTATCGGAAGTAGAAAGCGAAAACATGAAAAAGGTCTTCCTTATTCTTATAGATGCAGTAAATATCCGCGTATAGAAAGAAATACTATTAGGAAACAAACAACTCTAGCCCCCTCAATTTTTGAAAATGTTGAAGTGGGGTGTCAAGTTGGTAGTTCGAGTAAAAAACGAAAATTTAAAGAAAAAGGAAGCAGTGGCCGCCACGATGAAAGCAATAAAAAGCTGTGTATAAAGAGAGACATTAAGTGGAGGAGAGGAGATAGGATTTTCTCTTTTTTTAAAGAAGGAGGGAGTCATCCACTGGTCGATTCAAATGGAAAACAAAAATTAGAAGGCGGTAAAAATTCCTGTGCAGATAGAGTTACTAGTCGACACGAAACAGGAAGTCTCTCAATTTTTCAAACTATTGGTAAGGACCAGTTAGCACAAAATCCAGAGGGGCCGGAATCGATTATTAAGTTGCAAAAAACCGAAAAAAATGAAGGAGGTTATCAGATGGAGCTTGATCAGCATTGAATATGATCAAAACGCCGCCTTGTTAGACCGACCTCTTTTCCATGCTCACAAATTGGAATAATAAAATCGCGAATAACATCCCGCCAAAATTGATGATATAAATGCTTCTGTAATATATGTTCAGCGGCTTTCGGAAAACAGGGGCGATGATTTATTTCGAGTAACCACACTCGTAAACTTTCATCGAGCATAAAATCAAATCCAAAAAAATCAAGAATTTTCAAATCACTTTGTTGCTGATATGGCGCTGCAACTTCATTAAAGCCGTTTATTATTTTGGTGACGATTGTTTTCATTTGTGCGTAGATTTTATCAAAATTGTCACAGCGTTGTGTTGGAATTTGTAAGACATTAGGTTGCTCATCGCCTAGATGCTCGTTCGTGAGGTGGCAGTTTAAGTCTGTAAAATTAGTTTGTGCTGAATAAGGGGCCACACCCACATTAAAATAACCGTCATGATACAAATAGGCGCCGGCATAATTGGTCATAATCACAAACATACGAAACGAATATTTACGATCTTTTAATACATGTGGATGCAGAATATATTGCTGTATCACATGATCACCACCCAATCGTTTTGGGTTATCAAAATGTGCTTTGAGCTCGCTGAGTCGTGAATAGATCTTAATCTCTTTACCATTATTTAATAGCGCAGGTTTGACGATCCAAACTAAGTTTTCAACTTGGTCGGCTGTTTGATGATCTGTTTGGTAATGTCGAAGCCTAATGGTTTCCAGCACTTCTGGGTAATTAAAATCATCCACGCAATAGGTTAAAGGCATCACTTCGGGGCAGTGTTTTTTCACCAGATGAGCTAGTAGATGCTTAAATTCCAGTACTTCGGCCAACTTCTCAGGCATTGTTAGGTTAGCATCAGAAAAATCAGCGTTTGATGAATTTTTTGTTCGCTTAAAACCTTGCTGACGAAGATGTTGGTCCAAGTTATATTGGGTGGGGGAGTCTAGATTTTTAAAATAGTAGTGGCACATGGGGTTCGTCGCCAAATACTAGTTATGCTACCATTGGCAATTCAAATAATCCACGACAATGTTTTCCCCATCGATAATAATTCATATTAATTAGCTTAGAATTTATTTCATTCCCATCCTATAGCCTATAGCTTGATTTATACATTTTTATCTGTGTAATGTATAACTATGCAAAACGAGCATAGAGAGGCGTAGAGATGGATGTTTATGACGCTCCCCCCTTAAGAAACCCCATCGTCTTTGGCTCGCGAGTAAGCTCCCGAGATTTCTTTTTAGTCCTCAATACCAATGTAAATATCAATAACTGTATTACTCGGATCAGCAGCCCTTTGGTCATATACCTCAAAATCAGCTATATATTTACGTTTGCCACCGAAATCACCTTCGCTCATTTTCCATATTGATTGCCAAGAAGCAATTACTATATCAGGCATCTTTCCTGGTTGTGTTGTGAATTTCTGGTAGGAACTTTTGGGTATTACTAATGTTCTAAATTGAGATAAATTCTGATCATCTACTGATTCAACTGCTTCACCTATAAAGTAAGTATATTCTCCGTTTTCATCACTTTCATATTCTGTGTATACAGAGTATGTGATGCCTGGTTGAGTACGATGTTTGATATCATTAGCAAGTTGATTGCCCCAGTAGGTTCCCGCAAGAGATGCGATCTTCGATGTTTCTGGATTCATCTCATTTTTATTATTCGTTCTTGCAGTTAAACCAACTAAAGCAAGCTCTTGTAGCTCAATTTTTTCTTTTTTCATTTTACCTCCTTTTCAGTCGTAACCACCAACTGCTGCAATTTCTCATATTCAGCCAACTCTCGAATAAATGAGAGAATTAAAGAAATATCCTCTTGGTTTGAAAATTTCATGTGTAACTACCCACCCGTCATTCCGGCGAAAGCCGGAATCCAGGCGCGTGTTGCGCGCCAACGCACGCAGTGCGTTATGGATCCCGCGGTCAAGCCGCGGGATGACGATGCAAGCCGCGGGATGACGATGCAAGCCGCGGGATGACGAGGTGTGAGCAGTTACTTTTATGTTAAATTTATTACTCATTTTCACCCAAGTTTAAATACTGCTTAGGGAGTTAAACCGCTCCCCATTTCCAAGAAGAAATTATTTATAAGCGACTCATTAATCTTCTGGATCCTCGCGTTCGCGAGGATGACGGTGAGTCCTTAACTTTTGGTCGCTTGCGGCCGAGATTTTTAACGATCAAGGCTCTCAAGAATATCATTGTCGATATCCGCGTTAGTATAAACTTCCTGAACATCGTCGATATCTTCGAGCATATCGTTTAAGCGCAGCATTTTGTTAGCTTGCTCTTCATTTAAGGAGATGTCGGTTGCGGCGAGTAGGGTGACTTCTGCGGAGTTGGGTTGCAAGCCTGCTTTGACCATGGCTTCTTTGATGGTGATTAAATCATCGGGGTTTGTGATGACATCGATGGAGTCATCATCGTTGGTGGTGATATCATTGGCGCTTGCTTCTAAGGCGATTTCCATTATTTTTTCTTCGTCATTTGAAGTGGCGAAAGTAATCATACCGATTTTATTAAATAAATAAGCGACTGATCCACTCGTGCCTAAATTACCGCCGCATTTTGTAAAAGCATGGCGTACTTCAGCAACAGTACGATTGCGGTTATCGGTTAAGCAATCGACAATAATCGCAACGCCATTCGGCCCATAACCTTCGTAACGAATTTCTTCCATTTGTGCGCTATCATCACCACCACTGCCGCGTTTGATGGCGCGAGTAATGGTGTCTTTCGTCATATTATTAGTTAACGCTTTATCGACCGCTGCACGGAGCCTCGGATTAGCATTTAAATCTTCGCCACCCATTCGTGAGGCGACAGTAATTTCACGGATCAGTTTCGTAAATAATTTACCACGCTTGGCATCTTGGCCTTTTTTACGGTGTTGGATATTGTGCCATTTACTGTGACCAGCCATTTTAATTCTCGCGATTTATTCGGGCTTTTTAGGACGAAGACCGAGTTCGTGTAATTGTGAAAACTCAACGGTGGAAGGTGCATTGGTTAACGGGCAAGTGGCTTTTTGAGTTTTAGGGAAAGCAATCACATCACGTATGGATTGGCTGCCAGTCATTAAAGCAATCAGACGGTCTAATCCAAAAGCGATGCCGCCGTGAGGCGGTGCGCCGTATTTTAATGCTTTTAATAAATGACCGAATTTTTCATTGGCTTGCTCTTTTGAAATGCCGAGAATTTCAAAGGCAGCATGTTGTAGTGCATTATTATTAATCCGAATAGAGCCACCGCCGATTTCGCTACCATTTAAAACAATATCATAAGAGCGTGAGAGTGACGCACCAGGATCAGCTAATAACTTTTCCGGGTCATTTTGTTGAGGTGCCGTGAAGGGATGATGCAATGCCTGCCATTTGCCCTGATCATCGATTTGAAACATCGGGAAATCAGTCACCCATATCGGTCGCCAGCCATCTTCACTGAGCCCCATGTCGTGTCCAATAAGATTGCGCAACATGCCAAGACTCTCGTTGACAATATTCGCTTTATCCGCGCCGAAGAAAATAATATCGCCTGTTTTTGCTTGAGTGCGTTCTAGAATTTTCAAAATTACCGGTTCTTTTAAAAATTTTAAAATAGGCGATTGCAGGCCTTCCATACCTTTTTCACGATCGAGCACCTTAATATAAGCCAGGCCTTTCGCACCATAAATCGCAGCGTATTGCGTGTAATCATCGATCGATTTACGGCTGATTTTATCAGCGCCATTCGGAATACAAAGTGCAGCCACTCGTCCTGCTGGATCATTGGCGGGCGCATGAAATACTTTAAATTCGACTTCCGTCATGATATCAGTGAGTTCAGTGAGCTCTAATGGAATACGTAAATCCGGGCGATCGAGCCCGTATTTTAAGATGGCTTCAGCATAAGTCATGCGTGGGAATGGATCAGGTAAAGTGATCTCTAAATAGGCTTTGAATAAATCACGCAGCATTTTTTCTACAAGTTGTTGGACGTCTTCTTCATTCACAAACGACATTTCCATATCGAGTTGTGTGAATTCAGGTTGGCGATCGGCTCGTAAATCTTCATCACGAAAACATCGAACGACTTGAAAATAACGATCAAAACCGGCACACATGAGTAATTGTTTAAAGATTTGCGGTGATTGTGGCAATGCAAAAAATTGACCGCGGTGAGTGCGGCTTGGGACTAAATAATCGCGAGCACCTTCGGGGGTAGATTTGGTTAACACAGGCGTTTCGATTTCAATAAAGCCATGTTCGTTGAGGTAATGACGAATATCGCGAATAATTTCTGCACGTTTCACTAAACGGTTGCCAATTTCTGGGCGGCGTAAATCTAAGTAACGATAATGCAGGCGTGTTTCCTCTCCAACTTCTTGATAGTCATCGATGTTGAAAGGCAGGGGTTCAGATTTATTAAGCAGCTCAATGTTTTCAATTGCGATTTCAACCTCGCCAGAAGCAATCTCAGAGTTGACGGTGCCTTCAGGTCTGTGGCGAACTTGGCCTTGGACTTTGATCACAAATTCGTTTCGTAAACCTTCGGCGACATCAAACGTGGCCTTGTTTTCAGGATTACAAACGATTTGCACCAATCCACCGCGATCGCGTAGATCGATAAAAATCAGACCACCGTGGTCGCGTCGTCGATGGACCCAGCCACATAAGGTGACTGTTTCATCGATTAATGAAGTATTAATTTGATCACAATAATGACTGCGCATTTGAATAGACCTTCCTGTTAATAAAGCAGCAATCTTAACCCGAGTGAGTCATCTGTGCAAATTAACTGCAGTCTTTAGTCGACCAACCTGTGGTATATCGTACCCAACACCATTAATAGGAAGGGTAGTAGCCAAATGAGGGCCACAATAAAGATAATATAGCCTAATGCCAGTAATAGCATGCTAGAGAAAGCAAACCCTAAGATTAACGGAATGATGATGATTAATACAAAAACGTAGGGGATCAGCACGGCTACGAATACTTTTAACCAATGGGGTGCCACGAGTTTGACCGACGTGCTAATCGCTTGGCCAGGTGATTTATCTTTGTCAGCGACCAGTGGTACGCTAAGCAAGAATAAAACATAAATGATTAAAGCTAAAATCATAGCAATCAGATCCGCTATTGCTTTTATTTCGGGGCTTCCACTGATAAAACCTGGAATATTCACGATGATGTACGGGATGCTTCCGATAAGACTGGTGACGACTAAAGTAATACCCAGCGGAATCCATTTATGAAAATATTGAAATCCCGTTTTAACCCGGGGTGATTCGCCACGAGCTCTTGTGATGGCGATCATCAGCATGCCGGCATAAAATGGGGCAACGATCGCATTCATGATGATTGGTATGATGATGATATTGTTGACAAACTCAGGGTGTTTTAGGTCGACTCCCATCAGTTTATCTAGAATCAAGCGAATGGCAATGGCCGCAACACCTACGACAATTGCGACTACCCAAATAGGCCATTTAACGCCTTTAACTTGTTCCCAGGCAGAGTTTAATATTTTGCCAACGCGTAGTGATTTATCAGCAAGTGCTGGGATTACTGATTGTGGTTCGTTATTTTGATTGTCCATAATAGATCCTTATTTGTTAGGCTCGTCATCTCTGCGAAAACATTTCCCAAGCCATCCCCGCAAAAACGTCTTCCAAGTCATCCCCGCGAAAGTTTTTCCCACCGTCATCCCCGCGAAAGCGGGGATCCAGATATCAAAACAGCAATTTTTGATTCCCTCATGCTCCGCGAGATCTTATCATACCAGTGCAATGATTTTAATTTCAACATGATTATCCCGAATCACCAGCGACTTCAGGTTGTTTTGATGCAGTTTGCATTTTATCGGGCATGACAACACCAATTGAAATCACCATTCGTAGCGCTTCTTCCACCGTCATATCGAGCTCAATAGTGTCTCTCTTTGGAACGATGGTTAAAAAACCAGAAGTTGGGTTAGGGGTGGTTGGAATAAATACCGTGACCACGTCGCCATGAACCGGTGCGCTATTGAAACTATCTGAGGTTTGAAAACCAACACTCCAGATTTGTCGACGTGGGTATTCGATCAATAAGACTTTACGAAAAGCAGCACCACGAGGTTGCACCAAGGTATGCAGCACTTGTTTGACGGCAGAGTGAATGCTGCGAATCAGGGGAATGCGTGATAAAAGTTTTTCCCAAAGTGCGATCAGGCGATGACCAATGAAGTTGGTGGCGAGTATGCCTGTGACAAATAAAATGATTAAAGTGAAAACTAACCCGAGGCCAGGAATGTGTATGCCAATTAATTGGTCAGGTTGGTATTTTTCTGGCAACAAGGCCAACGTGCCATCCATGAGATCGAAGAGAAACTTAATCACAACGTAAGTCACCCAAATTGGCAACCACACTAATAGCCCAGCGATAAAATAACGACGTATCACAGCAACCTTCCTTTGGTTATACGAGCATAGGATAGCATA
>SDBV01008704.1_pt1 | contig 13637 bp, 19 predicted proteins | sample 2277081 | NCBI WGS metagenome assembly SDBV01 (sample SAMN10402039, study PRJNA504765) | marine sediment metagenome | isolation source: marine sediment core GS10_PC15, 223 cmbsf | place: Arctic Ocean: Southern Knipovich Ridge | collected 2010 | reverse complement strand
GCACGTATCATTGACGTGCGCGATGAGCTCGCCTGGCTCAAATGGCTTCCCCGTGCTTCGCAGCATGTGGCCGCCCGCGATGAGGAAGACCGGATAGACCTCGGGGACGCGCGCGAGCTCCTCTAGCATCCCGTCTGCGGCGCCGTGGTCGTCGGGAACGTCGACGCGTACGCCGTGAAAGCCGAGGCCAAGAATCTCGTAGAGCAGCGAGCGTCCGATTGGCTTGCCCTCGGGGACGCAAAGGAGAAGTTTCACTTCTGAGCCCCGCACCAGGCGCGCAATCCGTCGAAGCCGAGATGGTTTGCCCGCCCGTCGATAGCGCGCATCGCATCCATATGCGCCGCGACGCCACGTTGCGCGTGTGTCCGGAAATCCTCGAGAGCCGGCCGGAACACACCCGTACGGCCGCACCAGGGATTCGTCTCGTCCGGATTCGGACAATTTCTTTCGTGTGTAAGCTCGAGCCTGCCGCGACCGTCACCCTCGCCGATGAAGCTGAGCATCGAGGGAGGCGGGATGAAGGGCGAGCCGCCGATCTCCCTCCCGCCGTCGTGCAGCATAAAGCCGCGCGCAGCGAGATCAGCGAGCATCACTGGCGTCACGAAAAAAGGCGGGACCGTCCTCCCGAGATGCGCGCGACACGTTCGGCTCGCCCCGAGGAAATTCCGCGATGTCGCTATGAGCTCTTGGTCGGCGAACATCATCTCTTGCAGGAGCCCCGTGGACGTAATCGGCTTTTCCCGTCGGGTACCGGCGCGCTTACGCGTGATGTAGCACCGACGCTCGCCTCTACCTACATCTGGGAGCGCGCACGGGCCAGGAGGGGGGGGATCTGGCGGGACGGTCGTCGTCGAGAGAGGGATGGTCGTCGTTGAGGTAACGGGTGGTGGTTCATCCTTCCCAGGGGCGCAACCACCCCACCAGAACGCAAGCAAGAAAATCGCTAGTCGGTCCATTCGAATCCAACCTCCCCCGGTTTAATTTTGAGCTGGGAGTGAATGTGCGGATCGATATTGTCGATTCCCCCGCGCTCCGCGATCTGTTCTTTCGTCATCCAGTCCGGCTCGAGCAACACACCGAGCCCGAGCTCCTGCTGTAGCCAGCGGCAGAACTTCTCGGTCAAGCCGATAGCGTCGAGGCGCCATCTTCGAATATCCGCCGCCATCGCCTTCACCTCCGCTTCCGGGCTGTGCTTCGAGCCGAGCTCCGGGGAACGACGTAGCGAAGTGACGATCATCTCTTCGCCTGTGATGATCTGGTGCTCACGGTCTGCGAGCGCGAGCTTCCCCCATAGGAGCGGGTGCACTCCTTCCGGATCGAGCCCGCGCTTGAGTCGCATCTACTCGTTCGAGGTTGCCCCGCCGCCCCGTGCCAGCCAACGGTTGTCGCGGTTGAGCATCAGGAAGTAGTTGCCGACCATCTCCCCGATCTCTTGCGCGCGAGGCATGCGTCCGTTCGCCTCTTTGAACTCGGCGGCGGTCGTTCGAACGATGTCCGCGAACGACCACGCCGCGACGCCGATTGCACTGAGGTCTTGGAGCGGCTGGAACCCGTCATCGAGCGCCGCCAGTATGCTTTCGATCGCGGCGTCTGCCTTTGCTGCGCGGGCGTGTTCTTGTTCCGTGAAATTTACCTTCTGTTTATCGTATGCCATTCAAGTTTTCTCCTTTGAAATTTCCTACTTCCCATTAGGTCGAAACGTCCTGCCTTGCCTGGTGCCCAGCGCTAGGCCCGCCAGACCCGCAATCGCGGACTCGAACCGCGGCGGAAGCCCGAGGTACCCGATGACGATGTAGCCGGCCACGAACAGCGCGACCAACCCGACGAACGCCCAAGGACTCGCATCCGTGTAGGCGTGGCGCTGGACTGCGGCATCGATGGCGCCCCAGCTATCCTCGAGTGTGCGTTTCATCGCATCCGCTCCTCGATACGGACGAGCGTGTCTTTGATGTCCTTCACGTCGCCCCTGATCACGGTCATCTCGCGGTCGATACGCTCATTGACACGGTCCTCGGTTTCGCTGATCTGAATCGACAGCCGCTTGTCCTCGTCTGCGGACCGCTTACCGACCTCTTGGGCGGCTCGCTTTCCAAGAAAGTCGCCACGGATCATCATGAAGACGCCTGTGCCCACCGTGCCAATGAGGGCGCCGAATAGGACGGGCTGCCAGAGCTCAGCACCCAACACGCCCTCCCATTGCAGATGTCGAGCGCAGATTGGCCGGGGTGGTTTGGGTTGCGGTGAAAGCGTGCATCGTCGCGTCCTTTCGGGTGCAACGACGGCGCCGCTGTGGCGGGATGGTCGCTTTGCTTCTACGAGCGGGCGGCGCCCTGTTCGGGGATGGCCTGCTCGGCTTCTAGTTTACTACACTCTCTTTTTCGCGCCCTGAACGAATCCAGAGCTTCGATCGCCGCGTGAGCCCCACGGATGGCGCGCGATACGCGCTCCTCGAGCTCGCGCTCTGTGGGCTCTCGCTTCTCTCTGTGGCTCATGGCTCAAGCACTACCAACCGCGCCTCATGGTCCTGGAGCCTTGTGCGGTTCAGTTGGACGTTGGTTTTTACGTTTTCCAAACCGTTTTCCAAAACTACGATCCGCGCCCTAAGCACATTCTCACGCTGCACGGCAAGCACACTGATAGCGGTAGGTCTCAGCTTTCGCACTCTTCGCAATTTCGCCATGCCAATTACGCAACCTTGACCGCCAGAATATGGCTGTGCGTGAAGATCGTGGTGTTGGTAGCATCCGAAGTGTTTTGCGCTGCTTGCAACTGTACCGTGCCTGCGTTTGTGGAATTTACGACCAGCCCCGTAATAATATATAACTCATCAGTACCTATAGTGGCTGCTGTTAGGTTACTCGCTATCGAAGCGCTTACAGCGTTAAGAGTGTTCCCCCATCGCCCCGTGGCGCCTGACGGTGCTGTTAAACCGAGTTTGATGTCAGCGGTAACGCTAGAGTCAAGGGAAAGCCCAACGTAAAATAGCCAGACTTCGCTAGCGGCGATCGGAAAGCTGAGCCCCGAAACGTCTCCGAGAGTCGTGTTGGCGTTCTTGATGAAGTCCGACGTCGTCCGCGAGAACAGAATCCCAGCAAGGGTCCCATCGTCAGCGATGGACGTTTTCAGGATGAGCCCGTTGTCGCGTACCTGCGCGTTGAGCAACGCGGCCGTGGGCACCTCGCCCGCAACCCAAGTTCTAAATGCTGTAAACGTCATTTATTATAACCTCACATCCGCAGGGAACAAGCCCCACGTCGCCTCAATATGGTTGCCTTTGCCGACCGTAAAAGCCGTTGAGTGGATTGCATAGACTGCGGCTTCGTCGGCAAGTTCGTCTGTCCCATCTAGCTGGCTTGTTTCGAGAACGAATGGTGAAGTTGTGCCCATGTTCACACCAAGCACGTCGTTCTCCACGAAATACTTGTCCCCGATCTCGCCGTCCAGGAAAGCATCAAGCGCGGCGACGCTCTTGCTGACGACGAGCCGAGCGGACTTGATGAAAGTTCTGGGCTGGGCGTAGGCGGCGAGAACGTTACTCACGATTCCCTTCGCAACACTTATTTCTTCCTGGTGCGGAAGATCGAAGGTGATGTCGCTCAACCCGTGCTGCACGATAGAGACAGTGTCCCTATCAGTCGCGGTCAGCGGCTCGTACGAATAAAGCCCCCTCCCTTTGAGTTGGAACAGCGACACGAAACCAGGTGGCCCTATATTCTGGAGGGTGACCTCCGCGCTGGAGCCTCCGAAATCGATGTTGACGGTCAAGTTGGCGACGAGATCGGTGCCCCCTCCATCTTCGCTACCGGTGAACTTGTAATCGGTATTTGCGATGGGCGGTTGCATCTCCGTAGCTGAAGCACGCGACGCCTGCTCGCTCGGGTCGGTATAGGGCGCCGTGAAGATGATCTTTTCGCCCGGCTCGAGCTTCGGCGTGTTCTGAAGCGTGAAAAGAATAGTACTCGCCGCCCCGTCTTGCTCTCGTGGAAACACTCGGCCACGCACGCGGTTGTAAACTACTTTTGCGGAATGTTCCGGAATTAGCGCCCTGAGCAATGCGCCATCGGCGGCCGTGGCAAAGACAGGTGAGTTGATTCGGGTGGATCGACTCTCGAATCGGAATCCGCCATCGGTTCCCACTAGAGAATTTTGGTACGCAAAGTAAAAGAACCCGCGCTCTGACACGATGGCTTTTTGTATTTCCGATACTATGCTAGCGTCTTCGTCCTCGATCCCGTCGAAGGCAAAATCGTAAACGTCTGACGTGTCGTCTAGCGAGTCGGTTGCATTCGGGGTTAGCGGAAGCCCTGTTGTCGCGTTCAAGGCAGCCTCAACAATTCTCTTCGCCGTGATGCTTGTGCGAACTGTGAACCCCTTCGCCTTCGCCTTTGAAAGCACGTCGACCGAATCAACGCACCCCACAGAGACGAACAGATCGCCGTCTCTCGTGATCCCAGGCTTGATGCTCTCGATCCTTCCAAGGAACTTCGTCTTGAGCGGCGTCGGTGAAGTGCCAGAGATCTGTAGTCGAATCGGTGCGCCAATCTCGAAACCTGTCACCTGGCTCGTATGGCCGGGAGAGTATTGCCCGGCAGGGTTGAAATTATTCAAGCGAAACCTCATCCCCCCCGACGCAGCCGTCCGATCTGTGACTCGAGAGCCTGTGATTCCGAGAGAACCTACGGAGATAGGCGAGGATGCTAGATTGACGTCGCTGCTGATATCCTGCCAGCCACTATCAGTCGTGGTGACGGTAGCCGGCACATGAACGGATACGCGGCCAGTGATGGCGGTGGTATCACCGGAAACAACTTGATACTGCACGATGCCCACGAGCAAAGAACTCTGGATGTCCATCGCGCGAAAAAAGCTCGAGGCGGTGTTGCCAGAAGCTAGTTGCTCGGCCCGGGTGTCACCCTCCTTGATAACCAGAAGCGGGAAAATTTCGTTGGCGTCCAGTTCCCAAAAGGATATGTATGCGCCCTCACCGCTAGTCGATCGCGTCTTCTCAACTACGATCTTGGAGTCCATGACGCCATGAGCAATCGAGTCGTGGGCAGGCGCGAAAGCTCCGCCCGAAATAGATAGAAATTGCGTCGGAGCAATCAATCCGCTCGTTACTGGGTCGGAGATCAGAACGGCGTCTTCCCATCTAGTCCCCTTGTCATAAACAACCCAAAAATATGGTGTGTTGTTCCCCGAGGTGTAGGCGCCGACGAACCACATACGGCTTGCGTTGATCGTGGAGTCGAAGTTGAGCGACCCGGATACTGTGATTGTGAGGGCGCCCGCGAAGTCGGGTAGGTCTATCGGTTGCGCGTCGGCCGGGGTGCCGCTGATATTCATCAGGCCAATCTGCCCTGCTGGCGTTCCGGTGTTCATTTCCGGATAGGCGACGTAGTCGCCATCAGGTGTAACATACGCACGGGTGACGCCGGCGCCGATGGTGCCCGATATGCCGGATACAGTAGACGTGACGGACGGGGTTTGCGGCGTGCTGATGTCGATTTTTTGAAACGCGCTATCGCCCATCAGGTACAAGGTGGAGCCGTCGCGGACTAACACATGCCGGTTGTCGGTCGCGGCCGTGGTAACCGTGAGCGTGTGCGCTAGCGTCGGAACCAAAGGTACCGACACATCAAGCGTATAAAGTTTCGTTCCAATGCCGTCAGGCACATAGAGATATTGGCCGGTAGAGTCGAAAGCCATGCTCGTGACAGCCTCGTTGCCGACAAGCCCGTTCAGCACGGCCGCCTTGCCCTCGTCCGAAGGGTTGGCTGGATCACTGATGTCTGCCATATTAAAATCTTCGGCAACTCCGGTGCCAATGTAGTAGTAGAAAGTGTCACCGTCCGGACTGATGATCCCGGAAAACAACCCGAGGAGGTCGCCAGCCAGAGTCGCTTGGCTTCCTGCCGCTGCGTAGGTCTGAGCCTTGAACTCGAGCACCACGGACGCCGGCGCCGTCATCGGTGCCCCGCCTGCGCTACCTGATCTCGTACGGCTCGCGCAAGATCTTTAGCGAGCTCGCCGCCGCCGATGTATTCGGCCAACTGCAACATCCCGGAATCGGTTCGACCGTCACCGCCACCGCCGCCCGGGCCGAGAGCCGCCGCAATCTCGCGTGCGAGCTCGTGACCGCCGCCCTGCGGGATGATGGCCTCTCGGCCATGGACCGGGACGAGGCTCTCCTGACCGAAATTCTGGAAGTCTAGGCCGGGAGTACCCTGCTCAAAACCAGACGATGCAATAGCTGCAATTTGAACGGCCCCGGCGATGCCAGCCGCGATCCCTTGCGGGATGCTAAACGGGAAAGGTGGCGGACCCGCCAAGGCTCTTGCTACAGAAAGGGCCGTCGCGATGATCGCCTGCGCGAGCGCGAACGCCTTATATTTCCCGCCTAGCTGTGCGAGTTGACCCGCTGCCCCTGCCGCGAGCTCTGCTCCTGACGAGAGCGTGAACTCAGTCGTCGTGGCGGTGTTCGTCACGCGGGAGTCCTCGTAGTCCGCCCAGATTTTTTTAAGCTCTTTGGCCGTCTTCTGCCCCGAAGCCTCGATGATTGCGAAATCCTTCACGGCCTGCGCTGCGGTTGCGTCGAGCTGGGATTGCGTTTGGAGTCCGAAACTCGCGAACGCTGCGGTCATTGCGGCCGTCTTGGCAACCACGAGGTCGCCGACTCCGGTGGTTGCAACGCCGAAAGCTTCCGCATTGACCCCTGTATTCGCGAATGCTTCGCTCGTGATGTCGCTCCACAGGCTGGCAGCATTGGACGCCGTAACTAGCTTCCCCTCCCAGTCCACCATCGTCGAAATAACTGTTTCCATTCCGAAATTGAGTCCAGCCACGGCGGTCGCTGCTGCCCGTTGCTGCTCCGCGACTATCAGTGCGCCCGTGGCGGCCTGGAACGCCGCATCCATTTTCAAGAATTCCTCAGTGGACATGGAGACGGACGCGGCAAGCTTGGCTATCTCAGCATCCTGTTTCGCTGTAGCGATCGCATCTAAAACACGAGCGGCAGCGCTCGATTCTAATGCCGGTGCGACCGCCGCTGCCGCTGCTGCCGTGTCGTCAATAACGGGCACCAGGGCTGCGCTTTCCACCCGAAGCGTTTTATTGTGCTCTGCCATTATCTTCGTGGCTTCGGCCCATGTTGTGATTTCGCGCCCGGCGATCTCGCTCGCCTCTGCCATTGCTCTCGTTTGACTTGCAGAGGGTTCCAGAGCATCAACCAACCGGCGCGTTTTCTCCGCGGCTGTTTCGATCACGCCGACCCACTGTAAGAACTTGTCGATAGCGAGACCTATTCCTACGGCGGCGACAGCGACAGCCAACACTGCAAGCGCTGGCAACAGGAGCGCGGACAGAGGCGCTGCTGCGGCTGCAATAGAGGTTCCTACCGCTATAAACGCTATTTTTGCGGCCGCTATAAGGGGCAATAGGGCTCCGACGCCGGAGACAACGGCGCCTATTACGATCAGCGCTGGCCCGATGGCGGCGACGGCAGCAGCGATGCCTACTGCGGCGAGTTGGGTGGCGAGACCAAGTTCGCCGAACCATTTAACGGCATCAGTCAAGAGCTCGATAGCGGGATCTAGGGTGTCGATAAGACCAAGCACAATAGGAATCAACACAGTGCCCAGCTCAATTCCTACGTCCACGATTCGATCCTTGGCGAGCCCAAGCTGCGCTGTGAATGATGTGAGCTGTGTGTCAGCAACCTCCTTCGTCGCGCCGCCAGCGGAACGAAGCTCGCCCTCATATCGCTGAATCTGATCCCCCATCCCTATGAGAGTCTGAATGAAGCTAACGCTTTTATCGGTGAACCCGAGCTGCAAAAGCGTCGCCTTCGCCGTCTCGTCACTCATCCCAGCGAGGGCGCCCTCCAGGCTAGATACAATCTCGCCAATGTTATTCATCTCGCCTTGCGCATCGAATACCGAAACGCCAAGGGCCGCGAACTCGTCCTTGTTATTTATCGCCTTTGTGGAGAGGTCTCTGAGGATGATGCTAAGGCCCGTGCCTGCATCTGCGGCTTTTACGCCCTGATCTGCAAAGGCCGCAAGAACGGCAACTCCCTCCTCGATGTCTTTCCCTAGAATTTTGAGCGCGGCTCCGGCCTTCGTTGTGAGGGCGATCGAGAACTGCTCGACGCTCGCGTTTGCCAGCGTGTTCGCTTTCACGAGAACGTCTGAAACCCGAGCCATGTTTTCCAGCGTTGCAATCGTATCTAGTGCGCCGGTTTTCGTGTCGCGTATAGTCAGCCCAAGGGCGCTCTGTGCGTCTGTGAGCAGATCGGTCGCCCTGGCCATGTCGAACATACCGGCCTGGGCAAACTGGGCAACCTGTGGCAATACCTCAATAGATGTGGCGGCGTCAAGGCCCGCCGACGCCAGAAAGAAGTACGACTCCGCGGCCTGCTTGGCGGAAAACGTGGTCGTTTTGGCGACCTCGCGCGCAGTGGTCTCCATATTGTCGCGCATGGCGCCGAACTCGGCCTTGTTTGAGGTGCCGAGATCTCCCATGATTGCGATGGACTTCGTCATGGCGCTGTCGAAGTCTGCCGCAAATTTGAGCGATGCTAATCCTATGCCCGCAATCGCAACACTCAAAGGCAGAAGCGCTCTGCCGGCCTGCGTAATCTTCCGCCCGGTGGATTCCAGATTCGCGGATGCCTTTAGCAGTTGCGGGCTCATCGAGTCCTTGAGTTGGAGTACCGCCTGCAAAACCCCGAGGTTTATCATGAGGGTAGAATTCCGTAGAGTTGTCCGTCTATGCTATATAGGGCGTCCCCGCCGCCGGGAGGTAGAGATGACAGCAATTCACTGGACCGGAATAGTATTTCTCCTGCTTTTGCTCGGAGTTTTGCTCGGCGTTGTCGGCTGGAGCACTCTGACCGAATCAGGGCAAAGGGCGAGAGAACAGGCTCGAACCGAACAAGAAACGCAAAAGGCGTCGCAGAAGGCGAGAGCTGAAAGGAAGAAATTGACAATGGTTCAAGACGCGAATGCTGGGGCTGCTTGGTACGCTTGCAAGGAGTTTGCGGAGACAGAGCTTGTAGAGGCGGAGACGCGAACCTGGTCCGAGTCGTACGATGCGCAAGTGATTGGAGAATATGCGCTCGGTGGCGCAAACACTTATCGCGTTCGCGGGCACGTCGACTCTTTTTTGGGCAACGCCGCAGGCGATGTGCTTCGAACTCAGATCGACTGCACCTTGACCGAGGAGAGTTTAGACGAATGGACCCTAGGCAGCCTATCGACTGAATAGCCACGCCGAGCCGGCCTAGCCCAAAGACAGAATTATGGATGCAGTAGAATTGATGAGCACGATCCGCGAGGCGGCCCAAGAAGTCTACGAAATTCTCGGCGCAGGCTACATCGAGGCCATCTACGAGGAGGCGATGGCGGTCGAGCTCCGGAAACGAAACATCGGGTACGAGATAGAACGGACGACAGAGGTTTTTTACAAGGGCGAGAAAGTCGGCGAGCATAAGCTCGATTTTGTTGTCGATGACAAACTCGTGGTCGAGCTGAAAGCCGGAGCCAGCATCGCAAAGTCCCACATCGCGCAGCTCGGCTCGTACATGAAAACGCTCGGAATCCCGCACGGGCTCCTGATCAACTTCCCGTATCCGGGGAAAGACGCGCCGGACGTTCATCCGGTGGAGCCCTTGTGATCTGAGACTTCCGCCTTCGCCGCGTCGATCTTCTCTTGCATGGGCGCGAACTCGATCTCGGTGACTAGATCAGCCATGCGGCCGGTCGGCCGGTCGCTGTGTTTCTTGGCGTTATCGCAGGCTGTCTTGGTGTAAGCGAAGGCGCGCATCGTCAGGATCGTGGGGATGAGGTGGTCCATGTCGTTCTCGATCTCCTGTATCGCTACGCTTGGCACCACGTTGAATTCCTCGCATACCCTGCTGACGTACCACTCTTCAGGCGGCTCCCCCTCTTCGTTCAGTGCGATCCAGAGCCGCCTCAGCCGTTTTTTACTTCTTCCTCGGTGGGCGGCTTGTTGATGTCGATGATCTGCTGCTTCGCCCAGACACCCGTCGCGCCGTCGAGATCGTCGATGCTCTTAGCGCTCACAGCCTGCTCGAAACTCCACGCCACGATTCCGAACTCGAGCAGGACAGCCGTCCCGAAATTGCTCGGGTCCCATTCCTGTGCGGCAGCGATCTTCCGCGCCCTGTCTTCTCCTCCGTCCGACGTCAAGGCCTTGATCCACTCGACACCGAAGAGCTTCGCCCGCTCGGCGTTCTCCTTCATCCCTTCCTTGCGGGCAGTGTCGAGCTGCTTCCATGACAGCTTACAGAAATCGATCCACGCGCCTTCCTCGTGCGGGACTTCCCGACGAATCGGCTCTCTCGATACCAGCATTCTCTTCCTTCTCCTCAGTTCAGATCGTGGTACTTCGTTTCCGGTTCCGGCTCATTCGTTTCACCGCCACGCGGAGCGAATTCCACCACGTCGAGTTCGACGGTCTCGTCTGTAGAAACGTCGTGGACGACGAGCTTGACCTTTGCGTCCTCGAGCAGGCTGTTCAACTTGTGCGCCATACAGCGAACGACAACAGATGGCCGCCCTTCGCAACCGATAGCTACATCCACATTCTGAACAGCGGACGAGAGGTCAACACCATCGATGATGATGGACTGCGCCCCCATGTCCGCGCTGCCCTTGATCTCGACTACCATTCGCCTCTAACTCCACACGGCCGCGCCAGTTGGAGTGAGTACGCAAGAAAACTTCTGGATCTCCGACGTCGAGGCAAGCACCTCGTATGACGACAGGTGAACGTCGCGGGTCCACGTCTTCGAATCGCCGAACACGACCACGAGCTCGCGGCCGACGTCTTGTGGCCCATCGTCGACGGTGCCGAGAATCGCGTGCGTGCCGCTCGTCGCGGTCGTATCCCAGATCCCCTCGAGCGTGATCTCGTCGGAATCTTTGATCCCGATAGGTGTGCGCTCTTTCCATGAATCGCCGAGGGCAGTCGTCTCCATCATCTCGGAGATGTCTTTCGCGGAGATTCCGTTAAGTAGGAAGTTCTCGATCTGCTTGGCGGTGCCTCCTGGTGAGTTCTCGAGACTTACGGTCACACTTGATGGTCCGAATTTTCCAGCTATGATTTCACCCTCCTGCCCCCGTCAGCATCTTCGCTCCCTTCGAAAGATTGCAAGATGCGTGAGCTAACTGGACGTTGCGGTAGGCATGCTCACCGCCCAGCGAAAGCGGCACGACATGATCGACGTGCCACTCGTGATGGTTTTGGACGTACTCCTTACAAATTCCACAGATGCCCAAGCTACGTACGAACACGACCGTCCGGTCTATGTCCTCAACAAATGCGCCCCGTTTCTGCGCGCTCCTTTTCCGCTCAGAAACGGCATTCATCACGCGAGCACGCTCAATATTTCGCGCATACCACTTTCGATTCATCTCTCGAAAATGCCCGGGATCTGCCTGAACCGCTTTCCGCTTGGAGTCTCTACACTTTTGGCGTTCGCGCTCGAGGTGGTTTTCTCGGCGTATCCGAGCATCGCGCCTTCCACGCGCTCTCCACTTTTCAGGATTAGCTGCCCTGTCGCGTCGCCTGATCGCTCGCCTTTTTGCGCGCACTTCGTCCACGTTCGCTGCGTATCGTTCGCGCGTCTTTTTGTTTCTCTCCAGCCGTTCCTCTTCAGACGCTGGCGGCACGTACGTCCTCTTGGGCTCGAGCTGTCTCTTCTCAGCGCGGCATTCATTGCAGTACGGATTCCGGCCATCCTTCCGTCCACGGTCTACGCCGAACATGTTCGGTGGCTTCTCGTTGCGGCATGAGGTACAGCGTTTCAATGTCAACTCCTGCTGAATCCGCAAAATGCTGTGACGGTGCCGCTGCCAGTTACGTTTCCATCGAAAGCGAGGTAGCGGTCCACTACTCCGGAGGCCGTAATCCGCTCCGCGAACGGGTCCAAGACGGAGTCCGTGAAGGTCGCCAGATCTGCCCACGTTGAGTCGTCCGGTGAATCGCGAACCTTCCCGACGAAATTCGTGAACCCCGACCCGTCCGTGACCTGCAAATACCCGACGCCGCCGTTGGACGAATTGGCCCGGACAAATGAGCCGCCCGTTCCTGCCGACGTGCCGGCGTTCACCGGCACAGAGAACGTCGTCGTGCTGATGACGGTGACGACCCGCTCCCCATTGATATCAGCATCGGAGTCTGAGACGCCTGAGATGAGAATGATGTCGTTGCTGGTGAGGCCATGCGCCACCGGCGTCGTGACGACCGACGGGCTCGCCTGCGAGTTCGATGTGATGGGAACGACGAGTTGTCCGGTATCTAGCGTGTAGTCGACCGAGGTGGCTTGGGTGTGCCAGTCCGCCGTCTTTGTCACGAGCGGCTGTAGAATCGTCCCGGCGTCGTGTTGCCCGGACATGGCGTAGGTGACATTTGCCTTCTGGAGCTCGCCGAGCGCCGCCACGACTTCGTACTCGTTGGAGTAGCCGCCCTTGATCCCGACGAACATCTCCCCGATTGTCTCGCCCGCGTAGCCGAAAGATACGATCCGCTCCGTCGCCAGTGGCGTCGTTGGAACGCTCGTCGAAAACGCAGCGTGGGAGCTTCCCGTCGACGTGTCAAAAAACGCGCCTTCCATCACGAGCTCCGTATCTTTCTCGCCCGTTGGCGTGCGCTCTTTCCAACTGTCGCCGAGCCCGTGGCTCTCCACCATCGCCGCGATCACCTTGTGGCTCCACGCGGTAGGCTTCGCCGCCGTCAACACGAACCCGTCGACGAGTAACCAAACGCTCGAAGGACCGAAGCGGCCAGCCATCTACTTGGCCCCCTTCTTCGGCTTGGACGCCACGTCGACTTCCTCGACGTCACCGCTTGCCAGATAGCGAGCGCGCGCTTTCTCTGGCATGTCGTCACACCAGTCGCCCTTCTCCCGCCTCGTCATATAGTCTTCTGGAAGATTCGCGCGCTGTGCGTCCGTCAGTTTTTTAAAGCCGCCGGCGCGCAGCATGATCGCCAGACTCTGCGCGTCCGGGTAGTCGATACCATTCAGAGCTCGCAGCCTTTTAGCCATTGCGCTCCTGCTCTCTGTCGAGCCCGCATTGATTGCAGGTCTCCATGTTGCCGAAATTCGGCAGGAACTTATCCTTGGCGGCGCCACAGCCAGGGCACGATCCATCCGTCCGCGGTATGGGCAGAGTCACGCTCACACCAGGCGGCAGAATGATCCCGCTCTCGGTTTTGGTCTCGCTCATCACGCGGTCTTCCTTACCGTGGTCGACACTGCGGGATGCATGAAACATCCCGCCTTCTCCTCCCCGATAGGGCGATAGGAGGCCCACTCGTCCGCGGGCTTAGTCGTCTCTTCCAGATCAATAGCAAAGCTGCCGGCGAACCGATCGCACTTGTCGCACAGAAACACCGAGAAGGTCCTCACGAGGTGAGCTCCTTCTCGACGAGGAAGTTGCAGGCGATGCTCCACCTGTTCAGATTCTTCTCGCTAGGTTCCTCGAGAGGGAAAGGCGATTGCAGCGGATGGATCCAGTTGTAGATCGTCCCGCTCAGGGTTTGCGGCGCCTCGACGCTGAGAAGGCTCGCCCATGCTGTCTTCGCCTTCGCGCGCGGCCCGTCGTAGTCATCCT
>SDBV01008703.1_pt1 | contig 13638 bp, 13 predicted proteins | sample 2277081 | NCBI WGS metagenome assembly SDBV01 (sample SAMN10402039, study PRJNA504765) | marine sediment metagenome | isolation source: marine sediment core GS10_PC15, 223 cmbsf | place: Arctic Ocean: Southern Knipovich Ridge | collected 2010 | reverse complement strand
CTCTATTTAGTGGCCTGTCCCGGAATTAGGGAATTATTCCATGGAAGGTCTTGGGACATGAATTCGGGTTAGACACGTCTTCGCTCGTGTCTCACTTGCTTGCCTGTCTCCTGGCGGAGCCCCTGGTCCTTTTTTTGCTCAGCTTTCCGCGTACTCTGAGAGCGAATACCCCCTGAACGTTTACTCGCTGTAGAAAACGTTGGGTTGGCAGATGTGTTTTTCTGGCATCAGCGGGACAGGAACTCGGTGAAGGCCGTCTTGTTTGCAATCGGCGAGGTTTTCGGTCGGCCCAAGCCGGCCCGTGCGCCCTTCTGGACCATGACCTCCAGCATAGCTGGCCCTCGCGCGGAGCGAAGCTGGCCTACCTTCTCGGGCAGATCCTCGAGCCGCTCGACGCGCCACGCTTCTGTGTAACCGCAGGCTTTGACGATTTCCGTGAATGAGACTCGCAGACCCGCGGTGGCCATGCCGCCAACCGAATCATGCACACCGTTGTTCAAGATGACATGCTTGAAGTTCGCCACCCCGGCCGCGCCGGCAATCGCAGCGCCGCCCATGTGCATCAGCATGGCCCCATCGCCGTCCAGACAAAACACTTGCCGATCAGGTTTTGCCAAGGCGATGCCCATCGCGATTTGTGAGGCGTGCCCCATCGAGCCGACCGTCAGGAACTCCCTCTGGTGGCCCTGCCCAGTGCGATCACGGTATTCATAAAGCTCGCGCGATATTTTTCCCGTCGTGGAAACGATTGCATCAGTCTCGCCCAGGGCCGCAACAACCGCCTCGATGGCCTGCTCACGCGTCATCTGGAACTCGCCAGCGGGCTGGCCTGAGGGTTTGTAAGGCCCGAAGGTATCCTTGCGGACCATCAATGCGACCGGCCGGCTCTCAGCCGTCGCGATCGCCAGCAACTCACCCACGCAGAGCCGGGCCGCTTCGCGCTCCGGTGGCAGGACGCGATGGGGAATGTCCATCGCTTCCAGCAAGCTAACGGTGACCGCGCCCTGCTTGACGTGCTGTGGTTCATCTTTCGTGCCGGGCTCGCCCCGCCAGCCAATCAGAAGCAGCAGTGGAATGCTGTAGACGTCGCGGTCGGCCAGCGAAAGCAGCGGATTGATCGTGTTGCCCTGACCGGAGCTCTGCAAGTAGACAAGCGGCACTTTCCCCGTGGCCAGATGATATCCGCACGCCAGGGCCACCGCCCCGCCTTCATTGGCCGCCACAACGTGTTTGTCGCCGGCATGGTCGTCCAGATAAAAGCAAATCGATTTTAGCAGCGAATCCGGCACGCCCGCGTAGAAATCCACGCCGAGCGCTGCAAGCCACTCGACAAAATCCTGACAGCGAATCATGCTTACCTTAGGTCCTTTCCGGAATCAGGCTGATGATGTCCTTGATGGGCATGCAGAGTTCCTCGGCCTCGGCCGCCCGGCCATGCCGGAGAATACTCGTTGCGACCTCGACCATGGCCGGGTACGCGCTGCGCAAGAGTTGATTGGCGTAGATCACCACGCGGACACCCGCCTCTGCCAGTTCATCCTCGGTCGTGCGGGAATATGTCGAGGGCACCACCACCAGCGGCACACTCTTTTCGAAGTTTGCGTATTCCTTGCAGAAGGTCAGTATCTCGTGGGCGGTTGGCTCCTTGCTGTGGATCATAATGCAGTCCGTCCCGGCGGCTATGTAAGCCTGGGCGCGGGTCAGCGCGTCGTCCATGCCGGCCTTGAGAATCAGGCTCTCGATGCGGGCGATGATCATGAAGTCGTCGGTCACTTGAGCACTCTTACCCCTGGAGACCTTGTGGGTGAAGTCCTCAATGTCATCCTGTACTTGCCCAGCATCGGTGCCGAAGAGCGAGTTCTTCTTCAGCCCTTTCTTGTCTTCGATGATCACCGCAGAGACGCCGAGGCGTTCCAGCGTACGAACCATGAACACGAAATGCTCTGGGATCCCACCGGTATCGCCGTCAAAGATAATCGGCTTGGTCGTGGTCTCAAGAATATCACTGACGGTGTTCATACGCGAGGTCATGTCCACGTACTCGATGTCGGGCTTGGCCTTGACGGCCGAGTCGGTGAGGCTGCTCATCCAGATCCCGTCGAACTCCTGGACCTTGTTGTCTATTTCGACGAAAACGGTCTCGGCGATCAGCCCCGTCAGGCCGCTATGCGCTTCGATAATGCGAATCAGCGGTTTGGCCTCCAACAGCCGCTTCAGCATGCCCAGACGCCTCTGCGGCGTGGTACCGACTTCCCGAATGGCCCTGTGGAGCGCCTCCGCGGTGATGCCGGGCATTGGGTTTGTTTCGACAAGCTCCCCACCCCACCGCTTAAGCGTATCGATCACGTGCTGGCGGCTTCCCCGCAGTACGCCAGTGTTCCAGTCGTCGCGGTGGAGCACATAGTCGGGCTTAATCTTCATCAGGTTCGGCATGTAGTCCAGCGTCTCCTGAGGCACCACCTCTTTGACGCCGACGATGTTCTCCAAGACGACCTTGCGCTGCTCGTAGCGCATGTATGGCAGCCGCTGGTAGCCTGCGATAGCGCTGTCGATCAGCAGGCCGATAACCACCTCGCCCATCGTCCTGGCTTCCTGGATTATGCTGACGTGACCCGGAGTGATCAGATCGGCGCTCATCGCAATATAAACTGTTTTCATACAAACCTCTTTCTTTCCTTGGTCTTTCTTGATTATGCGTAGCTACTGGCATTGGTGGTGGCATAGCCCTGTGTGAAGCGGGCACTTGTGCCTCCCACCCGGCAGGACCACAGCTCCTTCGAGTTTCCGAAGTAGAAGTAGAGCCGTTGGTGCTCATGCTCCACTCGAAATCCCTCCTCAAAAGACAGTCCGAGAAGGGACTTGAGGATCATCTTATTTACATTCCTGTGTCCCACGATCAGATGGATTCCTATCCCTTCCAAAAGTTGGCTTTGGTCCGCGAAGAACTGCTCCACACGCCTGGAAACGTCGTGCAAGTTCTCGCCATTGGGCACGCGGTAATTGATTTCGTCGCTCGAAAAATCCTGGTAGTGCCGGGTCAACTCGGCGGTGGACTGCTGGCCAATCAACTCGCCCTCAAGAACACCAAGCGCGGTTTCCTTAAGGAAGCCGCTGTAGACAACCTTGGGTTGGCCGGTGTTGCCCTGGGCTATGGCGCGCGCCGTTTGCCGGCACCGCCGCAGAGTACTGGAATAAACTTGAAGGAAGGGAAGGTCCTTCAGAAATCGCGCCGCCACCAAGGCCTGGCCTAGCCCTCGCCTATTGAGCGATATGTCTTGTTGGCCCTGCAGTCTCCCCTCGGCATTCCATTCGGTTTCCCCGTGCCGGGCAACGATCAGGCAATTGGGACCTCGTTCTCGAACGAATCGGGCGAGATCTGCATCACCAGTTATGTTTGGACGAGTTTCACTTATCATTTTAGACGGTCGTTGGCTCCGAAGTGTCTATGGATTAAAACTATACGTATAAGAAAATTGGCGTATGCCGCCGCAGCCAGGGCCCAAAGGAGCCAGAGCAGATACGAAGCATTCCCGGTCAACTCGCTCAGGACCAGTCCGACCGACAACATCAACAGGCGGCTATCGCTTCCAGCGCAGAAGAGACCAAACAAGCTCTCAAGCCGCCGCTTAGGATACCCCATTTGCCAGGCAGAACGAAATTTCTCCGAGCTAGTCGTTAGAACGAAGACGCCCCCGAGAAGTGCGAAGCCGGCAGTGAGCGCACTCGCGGGATCCACACGCCCGCTAAGAGACAGCGCAATCGCCCCCACTAGCAGCAACTCAGTGACCCGATCCGTCAAGGTGTCCAGGAAATCCCCAATTCTGGATGAGCGGTCCTGAATTCGAGCAATTTCTCCATCAACACACGAGAAGATGCCGAAAACCTGAATTAGCACCACGCCCAAAAACCAGTGATCCAGCAGTACCAGCACCGCAGCCGTAACGCCAAAGATCAAGTCGAGGCCGGTGGCCGCGTTGGGACCCATGTAACCAGCGAGTCGAACCGAAAACCAAACGGAGATGCGTCTCTGAACATGATAGCAGTAAGCCCCATCCGAGTCCGGCTTTGCGAGCGCCGAGTATTTCCACCGATCAGTCATTCTTGGCCACATCACTGAGGACAGGAGGCTGCTCGGAGGCGAGGTAGTCCAACACCGCCCGAACCTCGAACTTGTCGCCGGGAAAGCCCGTGAGCTCACCTCCGTTTCGATGGTCCCGGTAAGGCAATTGGCAAACTTCCATCCAATCATTAGCCCCAAAATACGTGTTCAGAACCGCCTCCGAATCGTGCGGAACACTGACAGGGATGCCCAGAAAGTCCGTTTGCTCAAGGGGCAGAAAATCCTCCGGCCTGTACCGCACATCTTCGGGGGGGAGTACAATCAGTCCATCCTTCTCGACTTCGTGCTCCCAGATTCCTATCCAGGGGAACCGCAGGCCGGGTTTGCCTGGAACCTTGGCGCTGTCCTCACGGAAGATACGGCATCCCATTCTCTTGCCGTCTCGCACGTCAGGCTCAACGGTGTATCCCTGCCGCTCAAGTTCTGGCACGCAATGATTCAGGAAAGCATCAAAGTCAAAGACGACGATGTCCACGTCGTCATCCCAGGGGATGAAGTCATCGTGACGCAGTTTACCCAGCAGCGTACCGAACATGATGCAGGCACGGACCTGGTGTTCATTCACCGTCCCGAAAAAATCATGAATGTGGCGAATGATCAGGTCCCGCTCGTCAAAGAATCCGACCGTCCCGAACTTGCTGAGATCGCTTCGGAGCCGCTGGACATCACCCATGTCTGTTTCCAAATCCCTTTTCTTAACGACTGGATAAACCTCCTCAAGTGCGTGGGCGAGATGCGTTTCATCGTCAATCTCGCACCACACCAGATCTTCAAGCACCGGGCACGATATGGGCACGTCCTCCGCCGCCGAAACGAGCCAGTCCATCTCATAGTCCAGGTGGCGGTTCGTTGGGAAGTGTTGTTCAGCCATGTCCAGCATGAGGGAAAACAGTGATGGGGAAATTTTACAGATTCCCACCATCTCGCCCCGCACCTCAGCTCCCAGGCTTTCCCGGTTCTTGGAAATCGCCAGCAAACAACCATCTCGCGTTTCCACAAAGCACTCATCGCTCGTTTTCGAAAAACCTGACAGCAATAGGACGTTGTCGCTGGGATCTTCCAGGCATGTGGTGAGCGCCCGGCGTTCATAAACGAGATCAGCCTCCAGCAGCAAGAAGGGTTCGTCAACGCAGTGACGGGCACAGTACAGCGAGTACATGCTGCCCGAATCCGCAAAGTGGGGGTTGTGGACCAATTCCACCCTTTCGCCGTACCGGGCCTTCAAGGGCGCGATCTGTTCAGAGAGATGTCCCGTAACAATCACAATTCGCTCAATGCCGACGCCCAGAAGACGTAAAACAGACTCCTCGATAATCGATTTTTCACCAAGACGCAAACAACCCTTAGGCATCAATTTGCCGCGCTCTTTAAGGCGTGCGCCCATTCCGGCGGCGAGGATGACTGCCCTTCGAATTGGAGAACCCGGAAACCTACGCACCTTTCGAATAGTATCGATATTTTGGTTATTGAGCATCCGGTGATCATAGCGGATTCACTCAATTTTCTCAACACGCACTCCGACACTTGGAACGCGGCAAAAAAAACCGCGGCGCTCAAAACTACCAACGGTCGTGTGATTTTGGACATCTTGTTCTGCCATTTGTGGCACAAATGAAGCCGAAACCGGCCTTGAGTTGCTTCTTCCCCTAAGGTATTCTCTGGGAATGCACGAACTTTCCTTCGCGGAACAGATTGTAGATGCCGTGAAACTGGCCGTTGTGGAATATCCCAACGCAAAAGTGACCACTTTGCGTTTGCGGGCAGGCCAATGGCTCGCTTTAGAGCCTGCCAGCCTAAAGTTTTGTCTCGATACAATATCCATAAACACCGTATTGGAGGGAGCAGAAGTCCAAATCGAGGAGGTTGGCCCGGAACTCATCTGCCAGGAATGCGGACGAATACCGGTTGAAATGAACGCCGAAACGAAATGTCCCACATGCGGACTACCTGGCGAGTTGACGCACGCCAGAGAACTTATAGTCGAGGAGATAGAACTGGATGACGAAGAAAGTACGGATTGAGCAGAAAATAAAGGCGAAAGGCCACGAGATTGCACAGCAATTGCGCACCCTTTTTCGCGAACGGGGCATTTTTGTCGTAAATCTTCTCGGATCGCCGGGTTCAGGCAAGACAACCCTGCTGGAGGCGCTCGCTCCAAAAATCAAGGACCGCGCGGCAGTCATAGAAGGGGACCTTGCAACTGACCAAGACAAACTCAGGATAGAAAAAGCGGGTCTCAGGGCATATCAAATCAACACTGTAGGCGCATGTCATCTGGATGCAGGAATGGTGCGCGACGCCCTCGACGAGTTCTCACTCGACGGAGTCGAACTGCTTTTCATCGAAAACGTGGGCAATCTGGTGTGTCCTGCCAGCTTCGATATAGGCGAAGACATCAAGGTGGCCGTGGTTTCCACTACCGAAGGCGACGACAAACCATCAAAATATCCGTCCGCCATGCGGGTCTCATCAGCAATGGTTATAACCAAAGCGGACCTGTTGCCGTACATCGAATGCGACATCGAAAAAATGAAACAAGACGCCATGGCCACAACCCCAAACATGGCAACATTCGTCACATCATCGAAAACAGGGGATGGCCTCGACGAATTCCTAAGATGGATCGAAAAAAGCGCCACAGCACGAAATGAATAGCAGTTTTCACGCCGGATTTGTCAATAAGAATCAGTCTTATTGACAAATCCGGTGCTTTCTGTCAATAATGACGGTGCTTATTAACAAAATCGCCGTTTTTGATAATAACGACGATCCTTATTAACAAATTGATACCTAAAGCCGCTATTTCCTTTTCTTCCAAATCTTCACGGTGACTGTCTTCCGTCCCCATTTTGTCGCTTCTTTGTGGCTGCCGAAAAACAGGTCCAGTTTCCCGCCCTGGATAGCGCTGCCTCGGTCTTCGACACGGCCATATCCATAGCCGGGAACAAAAACAATTGTTCCGAAGGGGTAAATCGAAGTGTCCGCAGCAACAGTGCCGACCCTGGCCTTGGCACCGCTGGCGGTCACGCCGACCTTTTTGCGCTTGCCTTTGTTCGGTCCGCTTGCCACTACAGCCTTTCCGTACCAGGTGCGTTTCCATCCGCAACACTCACCGCACTTGCAATAGCCTGTTACTTCCATCGTGCGTTCAGTGGATCCGACTCCTTTTGGCGGCCGTATTCTCGCGCAGCCATGAAAGAAAGGTAGCAACAAAAGTAAAACGACAAAAACAAATCCTATTCTGAAAGCGGTGCTGTCGGTGATGGTGCGAGTCACGGCATTCTCCTCAGTATCCACGGCAACTGCATTATGTGGGTTTAGTGCGTGACGGATCAATTATTTGAGCCGGGGCCAGTTCAGTCAACCATGGCCAATCCAATTTCATTGTTCAGTTCAAAACCCTTCCTGGTGGGTCTAATTCGACCGCTATAAACCAACACAAGCCCTTTGGAGACAAGCGCTTCTATCTGTTCACCGAAGTCCTCATAAACCAAAGTTCCGAATCGGGAATCGTATTGGTCCACAGTCATGCCGTCCCTCAATCTCATATGCTGAATGACTGTCTCCACCTTTATTTCATCCCTTGAAAGGCCCAAAGTCTCCATCTTTTTCCCAGGCGCAGCCAGATAAGCGTCCGTGTCGCACAGATTTCTGGAGCGCACGCCATCCAAAAAAGAATAAGCGCCAGGGCCGAATCCGGCGTACTCGTCATTGTGCCAATAGATGAGATTATGTTTGCAGGCATAGCTGGGAAGGGCGAAATTCGATATCTCATAATGGTCGTAATCGAGCAAAGACTCATGCGACTGTCTGTAGAGTTCCAGCGACACATCATCGTCAACAACATCGGCGCGGCGTTCCCAGAACGGAGTACTTTCTTCGTAAGTCAGGTTGTATGCAGAAACATGTTTAGGACCCAAAGAGGTGCATTGCTCCAAGGTCTCGCGCCACTGTTTGGCCGTGCCCACGCCGAATATCAGGTCCATACTCCAGTTGTCGAAAGTCTTGGCAACGCTTTCGCATGCCTTGATAGCGGCACTGGCGTCATGCCGTCGTCCAAGGTAAGCGAGCACTTCATCGTTAAAACTTTGGACACCCAAACTGACCCGGTTGACACCTGCCTCTAACCATGACGCGCACTTTTCCGAATCAACGTCGTCGGGATTAGCCTCAATGGAAATCTCAGCGTCTTCGGCCAGATCAAAACGTTCTGCAACAGTCTTCAATATTACGCCAACTTGGGACGCACTGAGAAGTGACGGTGTACCGCCTCCAAGAAACACGGATTGGACCTTGTCCTGCCCGGCGAAATCCGCTATTTCTCCGCATAACGCATCAACGAACGATTCAGGAATAGGTCCGCACACTGCCCCGCTCACAAAGTCGCAGTACGGGCAACGTGTCCGGCAAAAGGGGATATGAATGTATACGCCGATCATTTCCTAACTACTTATCCCGGGTAATTACGGCCTGATGCGCCGGCATCGTGTCAGCGGCCACCACACGGCAGGAACCGTCCCCACAAGACTATCATGAGGAATCCAGCCCAGCGAGCGGCTGTCCAGTCCGTCTTCAGACGATTCACCTACTATGAAATAGTGGTCATCGGGGACACACGAATACTTCTTGTTTTTTGAACGCGCGTAAGGCCCCGTTGACTCATCAAAATCGAATTTGCGCTCCAAAAGAGATGGGGCGTCCGTAACTTCATTGCCGTTCACAAGCAGTTGGGAATCGGACACGCTCAGTTCCTCACCCCCAAATCCCGCAATACGTCCGATAAGAAGGCTCTCCTCCTCACTCACGTCCTCTGAAGTGTTGCGGTACATGACCAATTCGCCGCGCTTAGGCTGCCGGCCTCTGTACAACTTCAGCCACGTGAACGGTATTGGCATGCCAAGAGTGAAGCGGTTTACGTACAGGTGTTCGACTCGGCCCTTGTCGTTTTCTCCAGACCTGACAAGAACACCCCAGGAACGGCCAAAGAAAAGCCGTATCACCAGAAGCACGGCAAGTATCGCCATGAAGGCGCGCCACCACAGCGTGGTTGTGAATCCTGTAAAGTCCCGCAGGTTCGGAAACGGAAACCATATACACGAGACACGCCCAAGAAGATTATCATTCGGCACCCAACCCCAAGCGCGGGCGTCTTTACTCGATGCGCTGTTATCGCCCAACATGAAATAATGGTCCTCGGGAATTAGCGAATAGGCATCATCCTCAAGAATGCCGTATTTCCAGCCGAAAGGTGTCGTGTAATACACGTCCTTCAACTCCTCAGGCATATCGAGCCGGTCACCGTTAATATGTATCTTGCCGCCCTCGATATGGACACGGTCGCCAGGCAGGCCTATCAGCCGTTTCACCAGCGTCCTGTGCGCGGCGCCTTTTTCAATGGCATGAAACACGACTATGTCGAAGCGTTCCGGATCTTTACCTCGCCAAATACGTTTGTCCATGAATGGAATGCGCAGGCCATAACGCGTTTTATTGACAAAGACCCGGTCGCCTTTCATGAAACCCACCTCGCCATGCAAAGTCGGGTTCATCGAGCCGCTTGGAATTTTGAAAGGTTCAGATACGGCCCACCTGAAAGTCAGGGCAATTGCGCCTGCTACTACGAGGTTACGTACCCAATCCAGGGCATTTTCTTTTGACAGATCGCCAAAAAAGTATCTCAGCGGCGCTAACAACAGCCACAACGAACCGTGCGGACGCTTCGCCGTGGATTTGTCTTGTCTTGTTTTTTTTTCTTTGACGGAGTTTTTCTGTCGTTTGCTGGATTTACTCGACATCGCTAGATTTCATCCTTTGATAAGTCTGTTTGTTCAACCTGTTTTTTCTTCCCGAGATGTTTGCGCAGTTCCCAAACAACTCCCATCGCCACAATAACGGCCACAATCGACCAAAAAACCCAATGTGAACTGAAACCGGTCAGATCGCGGCGCCTCGAAAGCGGCCACCATATACAAAAAGCTTTGCCCAAAACAAGATTGTTTGGCAACCAACCGAAAACACGGCCGTCAGCGCTGTGTCCGCTGTTGTCGCCCAGCACAAAGTAAGAGTCTCCAGGAACAACCGAATACACGTCGTGTTTTTGAATTCCGAACAGATACGGCGCTGCCTGTCCTATCTCCACCCATAGAGCTCCGTGCGTAGTGGTAAAATCCAATTCGTTAAAATCGTGAAGGACCTTTTTTGCCTGCTCGTCGCTCAACTTCCCATCAGGCATCTCTTTCAGCCTCTCTTTGACGATCTTCACGTACTCGTAGAATTTCTTGGCGCCTTCATGCTCAGGATTCAATACCGGCGGTATTTCATCATATCTGGCCAGCCGGATCATATAAGCGCGCACCTCCGAATCGCTGATTTCAGGGCCGTATGTGTAATTGATAATGTCGCGCAGTTCTTCAGGCGGCTCGACAACTTCGCCGTTGATATGAAGCTTTCCTTTTTCGATTCTGACTCGTTCGCCGGGCAGACCCACCACACGTTTCACATGCACGAGTTTATCAAAGTTCTCGTCATAAGTATTGAAAACCACTATGTCCCAGCGCTGCGGCCCCTTCAATCGAAAAATGCGCTTGTCCATGAATGGAATGCGCGGGCCGTAAATGAATTTATTGACCGCAACCCTGTCCGCGTGAAAAAAGCGTTCGTCTCCATTGAGCGTCGGCTCCATGGACGCCGATGGAATATAAAACCAATCGACAAGCAACCAGCGCACAATTAGGAGTAAGAGAAATGCGCCCACCCAATGGAGTGCATTCTTCCTGGTTAGCGGGCCGAGAACGCCCACAAGGCAACGCACAATCAAAGGGCGAGCTTTGTCGCTCCCCTTCGATTCAGGACCATTCTTGTCGTCAAGTTTATCTGTCGGCATCCTCGTTTACCTGAAGCAAGGCCATAAAAGCCTCTTGGGGCACCTCGACGGTGCCCACCTGTTTCATGCGCTTTTTACCGGCCTTCTGCTTTTCGAGCAGTTTCCGTTTACGGGTAATATCGCCACCGTAACATTTAGCCGTAACATTTTTCCTGAGCGCCTTAACTGTTTCGCGCACGATAACCTTGTTGCCAATGGCCGCCTGAATTGCGACCTCAAATTGTTGGCGTGGGATAAGTTTACGAAGTTTGGCCGCCAGTGTCTTGCCAACCCATACGGCACGGTCGCGCGAAACGATAGTGGACAGAGCGTCAACCGACTCGCCGTTCAGCAGTATGTCCAACTTCACAAGTTTTTCAGGCCGGTAACCGATGAGCCTGTATTCAAGCGAGCCATACCCACGCGTCAAGGTCTTCAGCTTGTCATAAAAATCCAAAACAATCTCGGCCAGCGGCATTTGATAAACCGCCATGCATCGCCGCGCATCAATGTAGTCTACCCGGACGTGAATACCCCGCCTTTTCTTGCACAAATCGATCACGCTGCTGAGGTATTCCGTCGGACATATTATGTCCGCTTCGATGAATGGCTCTTCGATGCTTTCTATCTCGTTGGGCTGAGGCATCTGCGACGCTTTTTCGATTAGGAAGGTTTCACCGTCCACCTTGTTGATTTGGTAAGCAACATTCGGCACGGTAGCCACCAGCGTAAGGCCGAACTCTCTCTCAAGGCGTTCCTGCACGATCTCCATGTGCAGCAAGCCAAGAAAGCCAAGCCTGAATCCAAGTCCCAAAGCATCGGAACTGTCCGCATGAAACTCAAACGAGCAGTCGTTCAACTGCAAACGTTCAAGCGCGTCCCTCAATTCCTGAAAGTCCGTCGCTGTAGCGGGATACAATCCGCAGAACACCACTGGACGGATTTCCTTATAACCAGCCAAGGCCTCATCAGCCGGTTTCAACGCGTCCGTGATCGTGTCGCCTATCTTTGTGTCCACCAGCGTTTTGATATTGCAGATTACGTAACCAACTTCACCCGCCTCCAACGAGTCCATAGGCGTGAAATCCGGTGTAAGGCAGCCAAGTTCAACTACTTCGTACTTTATGCCGCTAGACATCATCTCAATTCTTGCGCCCTTTCTCAGAGCACCGTCCACTACCCGGACATAGACGATTACGCCACGGTAAGAGTTGTATACCGCATCGAAAATCAGGGCACGCAACGGCACCTCGCGATCGCCAACGGGAGGATGAATTCTTTCAACAATTGCATCGAAAACATCGTCTATGCCCGTGCCGTCTTTTGCGCTGCAAAGTACCGCGTCATCCGCGTCAAGGCCAACAAGATCGTGAATCTGGTGCTTGGCTGATTCGATGTCAGCACTAGGCAAATCAATCTTGTTTATCACAGGCACTATCTCGAGGTCCTGCTCGATAGCCTTGTACGCATTCGCCAAAGTCTGCGCCTCAACACCCTGCGCCGCGTCAACTATCAGGAGCGCCCCCTCGCAAGCGGCCAAGCTGCGCGAAACCTCATACGAAAAATCCACATGGCCAGGCGTATCTATAAGGTTCAGAATATATTCCTCGCCCTTATCGTCCTTGTACGAAATACGCACCGCAACGGACTTTATGGTTATGCCACGCTCACGCTCCAATTCCATGGTGTCCAGCGTCTGCTCTTTAAGCTCGCGCTCGTCGATGGTTCCGGTCGCCTCAAGCAACCGGTCAGCCAACGTGGACTTGCCATGATCTATATGCGCAATGATGCAAAAGTTTCTTATTCGTTCTATCGGTATCGCCATTATCCCGCTCTGTCACCCAAACATCCGGTCAATTACCCGAATGCTCTTAAAGCTCGTTTCAAGTTGCCGCGACGCATAGCCGCCCAAAAGTCTATATATCTTAACGCTGTCGCACAAATCAGGACAGTTTCCACGGCTCTTCAACATTGCCAACAAGATATCATGTTCCTCTTTTGCCAGTTTACGATCAAACCGGCACGAACCACACGTTACTCCGCCGTCAAATGTAAAGCCCAGATTGCCGCTCAAGTCCTGCCCACAAGCCGCGCAATGTTCAAGGGCCGGCTCATAACCCGCAACAGACAGCAATTGCAGCGTTTGCCAACATACATGCACACGCACACAGCCGTCCCAAGCCGCCAGGCCCTCCAGACCATTCACAAACCGCCTATACAACTCACCAGACGGTTCATTCACCTGCGCAACCTTGGCCGCCGTCTCGACGGGAAAAGCCGCATAAGTAACCTTCTCAAGGTCACCCTTGATTCCCATGTACGAATCAAGAAGATTCACCTCACCAAGATTCTGAATTTCCCGCCCATCTTTCCAATAATAAATAATATCCACCCGGTTCAAAGTGTCAAGAAGCGCACCCGCAGGATTCTTCCTACGCTTAACGCCCCGCGCAAGACACGCCAGCCGGCCACGATCAGGACTCAACAGCGTAACAATCCTACTCGTTTCACTAAAATCTATACCGCGCAAAACCACGGCCTCTGTTCGTTCCTGCGACACATTAACCCCGCATCATGCAAATAGGGATCATTCAACAAAACCAGGCAGGCCAATCAAAAGCGGATCATACCACTGTACAAACACCGAAGCAAAAAA
>SDBV01008702.1_pt1 | contig 13638 bp, 22 predicted proteins | sample 2277081 | NCBI WGS metagenome assembly SDBV01 (sample SAMN10402039, study PRJNA504765) | marine sediment metagenome | isolation source: marine sediment core GS10_PC15, 223 cmbsf | place: Arctic Ocean: Southern Knipovich Ridge | collected 2010 | reverse complement strand
CTGTCTCTAAAGTCCCTTTACCTAACACTCTTGAAGTAAAAGGTTTAACTTTACCTTTAACTAAAGCTTCAGCTGAAAGAGTAACTCTTTCCAAAAACTTTGGTTTAACTTTTTTAATTTTACCATCCAAAAAAACTTCAATTGGTTCTCCAACTCCTCTCTTAGCTTCAAAAACTTTTTCAACTCTAAGTTTTCCTTTTAAAGCATCACCTTTAATAAAAGTAACTTCTTTAACTGGAACAGTTTCAGTTGTAACCCCTTTAGTTCTTAATTTAAAAGCAATTTCTTTTGTTTTTGGAGCAAACAATTGTTCCAAAACATTCTGTTCAGCTTTAGGTTTAGTTACTGGCCTAACTTTAATTACTCCTTTTTCAGTTACATCAGATATAATTACTTTTCCTTCTCTTCTAATAACTGCTTCAGCTGGTTCAGTTTTAAATTCAACTTCTAATCCTCTTTTAGCAACAGCACGAGTAAAAGCTTTTTGAGTTAATTGTGCTCCTGCAACAAATCCTCCAAAACCTAAAGCAACTTCTCTTCTTTTACGCCTAAATTCAACTGGTTGATCTATTACCGTAGATAACTCAATTGCAGTTCCTCCAACAAAACCTCCAACTAAACCAACTCCAACAGCTTTTCCAGCCAAACTAGTTCCTCTAGCAACAACCTTAGAAACAACTTTAGGTTTAGCAAAAGGCTTTAATAAAGTTTTTCCTATAACAGAAGAAATTTTTGGAGCAACTCTTGCTCCAGCAACAAAACCTCCACCTAACAAAACAGGAACAGCTAACTCAGGTTCTTTAGGAATTTGAGTAGCTAAAGCAGCTTGACCTAAAGGAGTAACAGCAAAACCAATTTCAGTTACAGCACCTCCAACCAAACCAGTTCTTTGTTTAAATAAAATTCTTTCTTTTTCAGTAAAACCTAATCCAGGTTGACCTCTAACAAAAATTTCTCCTCCAATTCTTCCAGCAACTTCTCCAACCAAACCAGCAGATTCAAAAGCTTGAACTCCAACTTGCGCTACAGCACCAACAGGGCCAGTTGGAACAACCGCTTTCCTAAAAGGTTTAACTATAGCTTTAACATCTTGAACTCTAGGAACTTCAGGAGTCAACTGAATATTTAAACCAACACCAGTTCGCTTAATTGATTCTCCTTCAACAACACTAACTTTACGATTAATTTCATTTGAAGCACTAGTAATCTTTTGGCTTCTATTTTGTTCAGAAGAACTAAAAGAATCAACTCTTTGTTGAAGTCTTCTTCCTTCAGAATTTAAAATATTAGATCTGCCTTCCAAACTTAATCTTTGAGATTCAAGCATAGCAACATCATCAGCAGACTTGCTTGCACTAGCACGTTTATTAAAACTAACAATATCTGCAGCCAACAACTTTGACTCCAAATTAAATGATTGAATTTCTTTTTTTAATACTGCAGCATTTCCTTCAGCTTTAATATTACTTTTTCTAACTCTTTCATTAAATCCTTGAATTTCTAAATTAATTCTTTCCTCTAAACTTTTATTGATTGCTTTTCTTGCTTCTTCAGATTTAAATTCTCCTACGTCTTGTCTAACTTCTTTTTCTATTAGTCTTTCAACAATTTCTTTTTCTGTTACAGGCAATTCTCTTCCTGCTGCACGTTTAATTAATTCTTCTCTTTCTCCAACAGGAATTTCTTTTCCAACACGTGTAATGAATTGTTCTCCTGGCGTAAAACCTCCAGCTAAAATTCTTTGAGCTGCAGTAGTTGATCTTTTAGAAATCTCTTGTTTTGATATTCCTTTAACTTCAGGTTGAACTTCAACTGGTTTAATTTCAGGTTCAAGTTCTGGTGTTGGTTTTTCAACTAAAACTTCTTGAACGCTTTTTTGAATGTCTTCAACACCACGGCCTTCAGCAATTTGCCTTTGAGTAATCTGAGAAATTTGTTCAGGAGTAGCACCACTTGGAGCACCACGAATTGCACCAGTGAAACCAGCAAAAATGTTTCCAACAACAACACCATTCTCTGTAATTTCACCTGTACGCGCACTAACCTCTCTAACCATAAAGTAAAGAAAGTAATAGGTTACATTAATGATTAACTATTAAATAACTCAAAAAGCAAGTGGTTTTCACATGGTTTTCACTGAAATTTAATTTTTTCTTAATAAATATCTAATTGTAGCTGAATCAGAAGAAAAACCTAATTCACGTTTTTTTTCTTCTAATAACTTTAAATCCTGTTTTGAAAACACTACTGATTTTGTTATATTATATTTTTCTCTCATGGTTTCCCTCCCTTCAAACTTAAAGCTGAAGCTTCAATTTCTTTTTCCCAAACCAAATACCTTTCCAAATATTCTTTGAAATGATTAACATCAACAAAACCAAATTGTTTTGATTCAATTTTAGTTTCATTCACATTACAAAAATCTATCATAGCATAAAAGAAATCTCTAACAGTTTCTTGATCAAACTTGTGTTTGGATTGCCAGTCTTTTTCATTAAAAAAAGAATCCTTTGAATAATTTATCATTGTCTTCTGCCAAAAAGACCTAAACAAATTAAAGTAAAATAAAAAATCTTTTTGTTTTTCTTGTATTAATCCTTGTTCAAGCCATTCAATCATTTGTTTAGTTTTCTTTTTGTTTCCAACTGACACTTCAATAAAAAAATTATAACTTGAAGCCAGCTTGGATGTTTTCTTTAAAAGGTTTGGATCACTTGAATCTAAATGATCCAAGTTTTTTAAAGAACCTTGAAGTTTACTTAAAACTTTTTTCAGCATTTAAACCCTCTTTAATCCTTTTGGAATTTTATCTTCAATAACTTTCTTTCTAGTAATCCTTTCCATTTCTTCTTTTGAAACTTGCCCTTCATGAACAGGTTTCTTTTCTTCTTTAATTAATTCAACTCCTTCAGGTTCAGTAACTAAAGTCATTGAATCTTTATCTATTGCTTCTGGCGGTTCATCTTTAATTACAATTCCTTCAGATTCCTTTTCACCTACTTCTTGTTTTGTTTCAATTGGTTGCTCTTGGTCTAAACCAACCTTAACATAAACCACAACAGGTTTAGGTAACTCTACAATAGATTGTTCTCCTACATCATTCACTGTCCTATATGCTTTCTTTTGAAGCAATAACTCTATATATTCTGCCATAATAATTCAACCTCCTTTTATAGCCAACACTTAAAATCTGACTTAACTTGCATTCCTTTTCTTGTATTCAACGAATGAACATGAGATAACTTTAAGTCAGCTAACACATACTTATGGAATTCACAGTAACCAATTTGTTTTCCCATATATTTTCTTGGAGTTTTAAAGACTGCTTTATGTTTGCATTCAGAACCAAAACATTTAGGTACGTCTTCTAAAAACTCATCAAATTTATTATATTTTCCAGCCATTACAAATCACTTTTAAGCAAACTTTTTGGAAAACTTAAAGTTAGATTTCATTCCTTTTTTTTTATTTTTTTTAAATCCCATTTAAATTACCTCCTTTTATTTAACTAACAAATCTATTTGAATCTGGTGTCAACATAAACCTCCTGCTAATAGTTTGATTAGGAGTCAAAAATAATGTTGGACTCATGCCAAACATTCCATTAAAATTAAACAAATACCCTTCAATTTTTGAAGTACCTCTAACACTAAAACGAGCTTTTTCAATAGTCAAATTAACTGTAACGTTTTGATCACACCAAGCATTACCTAAACCATCCACAATATTTGCATCACATTCAGCAACAGAATAAGTTGAATCCTCAAAAACAGTAATCCAATCCACGCCATCAAAAACCATAACATTTACATCAGTAAAAAAATTAAAAGTATAATATTGAGTCCAAGAAATAAACTCAATAAAACGAGGATTAAGAAACTGAATTTCAGCATAATGATCTGCTTGATTATTTGCAGAAGTCCAACCAGAAGTCATGTGCCGTTCAGTAGAAAAACCAGTATAAGCAATATTACTTTTTCCAGAATTACTATCTGAAACAAAAATGTTTGCATCAAAAGTAAAAACTGGAACTGGCTTAAAGAAAGCTTGAGCATGAAAACCAGAAGTAATCAAAGAACTTGAAGTTAAACCAAGTAAACCTAAATCAGTAATAAAAGTTTCTCCTGTACCAGTATTAATTATTTCATCCTTACAATATATTTCTTCTGTTATAATCCAGTCTTGGTCAATTGTTGGCTGACACGGATTAATTTCTTCTCCAAAATTTATTTGTAATGAAGCTTCTGGATTAGTTCCTTCAAAAGAAGTTATACTAATTGAATTTCCTAATCCAATTGTAACTTTATCAAAAATAAAACTCATATTATTATCTTCAAGCCAACCTCCTCTATCAATAATTTCTTGAACTTGCCCTTGCACATTAATAGTAAAAATCTTAAATTTTGCGTTTGGAGAAAAGTTTGTTGAGTCATCAAAATCTGTTTTTGCAGTTGTTTGTGCTGCAGTTGAAATTCTGTTTGTTGCACTCCAAGTTGAAACGTCATCTGCATCTACTCCAAATACATCAATTGAACAATTTAAGAATCCAGCACAAGTTGTTGAACCAGTAGCAATAATATTCGCATCATTAATTGTTTCTCCTTGTTCAATTGGAATAGCACGAAACATAAACCCTGCTCCAAAATCTAATCCTGAAATATTTATGGGATTTCCTGTCATATTCATTGTTCCAAAATTACTTTCTTCAGCATCATCAGTTCCAACAGTAATGTTAATTGTTGTATCAGCATTCCAAATTAGTTTTCCATCTTCTGATAATAAAGCTTTAACTGGAATTGCTTCAATATAATTTCCATTCAAAAAAATTTTCCTCTTCCTCCATTCTCTATCAGTGTTATTAAAATCTCCTTCTCCACTTTGATGTAAAGCATGATAAACTTTCTTTGGAGGCAAAGAAAAAATAACATTATTATTTTCGTCTCTAAAAGTAATTCTATTAAATGAATCAAAGTTTTGAAAATTTAAGTTAACTCCGTTTGCATCATAAATTAAACCAAACCAAGTATTATTCACAGTCCAACCTTGCGGTCTATTATTCAATAAATATGTTTTAATTGATTGAGGCATTTCTAATACATCACGCCAATGCTTATTTTTAACTTCAACAAAATAATTTATATCAAAAGGAAAACTCCATTGAATTTTATTTCCGTTAACTTCTGGTACAGGAAAATTAATGTTAGTTCTAATTAAAGTTTCTTTTGTTTGAGTATTATAAAAACCAATTCCTTTTAGTTTCAAATTAAATCCTTTATTTTTATATCTAAAACCAGTTGTACCGTCTTCTTTAACTAATAATTTGTATTCTCCTCTTGCTACTCCATAATCCCAATTCGCAAAACCAACTTCACGAAAATTCAAATCAATCGGCTTCAGAACATTACCATCATAATAATATTTTATTGTTTCATGCTGAGTAAAAGTCTTAGTTCCATTAATTAAATATTCAATATCAGTTGTTTGACTTAAAGGAACAACCTTAGCTGAACTTAAACACAAAAAAAAAACTAATGCAATCAAAATTAATTTCTTCATAATTAACACGTTGATAAACTATAATTTCCATCCGTTTCAATTCTATGACACCAATTCACTCTACCATTCCCTTGTTCAATTGAATTATCATCTCCAATAACTACTCTACCATTTAATCCTTCAACCGTAACGTTTCCATCAAAATGAGAAACACCACCAACATTCAAATCTCTTTGAATATTAGCATCTTCTCCAAACCAAACTAAACCAGTTCCAGTTTTAATAGCATAATTGTTTACTGCACCAGAAACATCATCTATAAGTAACCCAAAAGCATTAGTTACTGTTGCCCCTCCAGTTACAAGCGTTGCCCTTAAACCAATTAAATTAGTTAAAGTTCCACTATATGCTCCTGAACTTAATACACCATATCCTAATGCTCCAATTAAATTTGTTAAATCATCTGAACCAGTCAAAGATAAACCTGAATAATATCCAGTTACATCAATTATTGAAGCCGTTGTAATTAAATTCACTTCACTTGATAACGCCCTAAAAAAAGTTGTTGTAGAAGGCAACTCCCACGAAGTCCCTTGTCCTCCAACTACTACTCCTCTTTCTACACTGTCCGCTATTGGATTTTTGTCTGTTCCTATTACCATGTGCTTTGCATAAACATTTACATCTTGAGCATTCAAATCAACTCGCCAAAAATTCAAATCAGAATAACTTCCTTGACTAAAAATGTTTTCAGTTAAACCTCCACCACCATAACCTCCAATAAACTGACACGCACCACCAGAAGTTAAAACTGAATTTGCATCACCAGAACATTGACTTTGAACTGACCAATTCAAATCCAACAAATCAAAATTCAAATCATTATTTCCAATAAAACCTGAACCAACATTTAAATCCCATAAACTCGCTTTATTAGCTAAAAATAAATTACGCCAACGCAAAGTACTCACACCCAAATCTTCTTGGCTATCATCATTTGGAACTAAATCCATTAAAAATCTTGCAGTACCAGTAATAACATTTCCAGTAAACGAAGCGTTTCCTCCAACACTCAATCCCTGAGTTAAATCTAAACTTCTAAAATCAGGGTTTCCTCCAGTATCTAATTCATTAATGTTTACTCCAATTAAACTATTTAAATCGATTTCTTTCCAAAAAATAATATTAGCATCTGACCTCAAATAATACTGCAAATGATCATCGTCAGATAAACCAGCTAAATTACCATGATCAGAAACCGCATTAGCAGAAAACACAGTACTAAAAACAGAAGAAATTTCAGAAGCAACACCAGCATTCTGTTGGAAAATTAAACGACCAATCAAACGAGCATGAACTGACAACCTTAAAGGAATAGTTGAAGGAACAGCTTCAGTTTCAGCTTGAGCAAAAGTATTCCATTCAATTCTACCATAAACACAAGTAACCTCTTCATCAGAATCTAAATAAAACCACAAAGTAGCATACTTATTATTATTTAAAGAATTTAATGTTCCTGTTCCATCATCATAATTCAAGTTATCCCATTGACTATCAGCTAACTCAACATTAAATCCAGTAGCACCATCCCTAAAATAACAATCAAAATTTTGGTCAACTGAACTTGAATCAAAAGCAGAAATAGAAAACTCTGTTACCCGATCCCACAAAGAACCTTGACTAACCGTAACATTTCTTGTACCAGTTTCACCAAAAATTAAACCACCTTTACGCTCATCTCTCTCTAAAGGTTCAGTTCCATAAAACCTCTGCAAAGTATGACCAGCAAAATTAGTAATATAATGAGGGTCATTCTCAACATGAATAACTCCATTCTGGAATACAGCAGAACCCAAAGCAAACTCATCATGCAAATTCCAAACATCAGTTACCTTAGTAACAACTTGAGGGCTACCAGCATTATATTCAACTCCAACAAACAAAACGTTTTCATCACCAATAACTAAACCATTAGAATCACTCCAAGAAAAAAACAATAAATTAGCATCATGATCATCAGCAATCCTAATAGTACCAACACCACTTGAAACATTAATGTCTCTGCCACCAACAGCCGAACCATCACTAATGTTCCCACCAGAAACTCTTCCCGCAGAATTATAAACAATCATTGACTCAGTTAAATTATTAATTCCATTCAAAGAAGGAACACCAATTAAATTACTTCCAGCATTTGAATCTCCACTTTCATTTAATTCAACACGAGGAACAAAAACTAAATTCCAATCTTGTGCATTCAACACAGCAACATTCCAATCCGCAATCACTTCATAAAACAAACGCGCAAAATCATTTGAATCCGAAAGTTTAATAAAAGTTAAATTAGCATCAATCCAAGAAACATACACGGAATTAAAATCTGGAATCTGTAAAATTGAATTTAAATCTGCTTGAATCCAATAATTTAAGTTTCCATCAATCCAAGAAACATAAACTTCATTAAAATCAGGAATTTGAAGTAAAGCATTTAAATCTTCTTGAGTAAAATAAACTTTGTTTCCATCCAAAGAATAAAAATTACCATCAGAAGAACCACCTAAATTCCAGCCTTGCCCTTCACCAAAATTTTGAAGCATTCCATTAAAATCAGGAAACTGCAACAAAGAATTCAAATCAACTTGCTTCCAAAAAGTTAAATTTGCATCTTCTTGTCTCCAAAACAATTTATTAAAGTCTTCAATGGAATAAAAGTTTCCATCTCCAATACTTCCTCCACTTGCACAAACAATAAACTCTAATCCATCTTCAGCTCCTTTAACAGCAACACACTTATTTCCTTCACCAACATAATTTACAGGGGTATCATTTAAATCCAAAAAATTGTTTACATCTCCACCGGAAACATTTTTATCAATAGCAAAAATATTGTTTGGTCGATCAAAATCCAAACAACCAAAAAACAAAAACAACGCCAACAACAAAGCCAACAATAAAAGTTTCCTCATAACCATAATATAAGTCCTAACTATCATTAATGATTAACGGTTGCCCCAGCCTTGTATATAAATAGAAAGCTTAAGGTTTTAGTTAAAGAATTAGTATAGTTGATTTCACAAACTTTTCATAAAAATCCACTAAAATTACTTCACAAACCTTCTTCGTTAAATTTTTACCATACATAATGCCTTTACCATTACGAAAAAAATGAAACTTAAATCCATTAAAATCATGCACAAACAAAGCCTTAACTTTACTTGACTCCAAATTCAAAGAACAATCCACACCAGCCTCTTGTAATTCACTATAACACTGTAACAAATAAATTTCTTGGTTTAGTTTTAAATGAAAATTAAACTGAAACCTAATAAAAAAGTCTTCACACAAAAAAGACTTCATTCAAACTCCCTAAACTTTCCACATCTCTGACAATCTCCAACACCAAAAAACAAAAACAAATTAGAAAAAGAATTGCAATCCTTTCCATCTTCTTGATATAAACCACACTTTTTTCTTTTCGGACAACCCCACAACCTCATTGTTTTTGTTCACACTCCATTTCAGGTTCAGGATTAATACAATCACAATCTTTTGTAACTCTATTTTTTTCATTAAATTCTAAAGGATAATGACAAGCATAACCTCTATTCTGTTTATGAAACCATTCTTTATTTATTTTTTCTAAGTTATGTCCACACATACATTTCATTTTTTTTCCTCCAAAAAAATTCTTTCCCTAAAAATCAACAAACAAGAAAAAAAACCTAAAAAAAGGATTGTTGCTCCTTCGATTGAATATTTAAGATTTTGACTTAATATTACTAAAACAATAAATAAACTTAAAATCCAAATAAAAGTTAACAAAAATACTTCAAACATTCCTTTCATTTTTTTTCCTCCAACTACATTTGTTCAAAACAAGACTTACACAACAAAACCTGAACAGGCTTCCTAACCTGAACCAAAACAAAATCATCATCCTTCACAGCCAAACGCTTCTTAACAGTTTCAATAACAAAACAAGAATGCCCTTCCTTCAAAGGCAAAAAACACGCACTACAACCATAAGACGAAATATTCCTATAACTCATTTAAACTCCTCCAAAACAATTAAATTTTTCTTTGTTTCTTTTAGTTCTTCTTCATAACCAAATTCTCTTTGACTTTTAGGAGTTCCTTCTAAATACTTTAAATAACTTTCAAGGTCTTCCTTTTGTTCACATTTTATAGGTTCAGGTTTTTCACAACCACATTTACATTTATACCAAATATCTTCTTCATGTTTCTCATGAACATAATCTTCAATTTTTATTCCTCCTCTCATAACATTATATATTTCACATTCACAATTTTTACATTTCATTCTTTCTCCTCCTTCTTTAAATAAGCAGTCAACTCACAAAAAACACAACACTCAGACCGCAAAACAAAAAACTTCACTTAACCAACTCCTTTAATTTTGGAATAAAAAACCTTGCTTTCTTCTCCAAAGACCAAGCCCTAATAGAATCCCTAAACTTAAAATATAAAGTTCTCCATTCCCTTTCTCCAACTTCCATCTTTAAACGTTCATACTCTTCAATTAAATCTTTATTAGAATCAAGTACAACAACACTTTTAGTTCCTATAACTTTACTTCCTTTAACTTTCTTCCATAAAGCAACAACACAAACTTCAGAAGCATTCAAATCAAGTTTATCCAATTCAACCGATAACTCAACAGGAATTGAAATCATTTTATTAACTTTAGGCATTTCAATCCACCTAAATAAATCCTTCATCTTCTTTTTCAAGAATCTTAAAATTCAATCCACCTTCAGTTTCAAGAAATCCTGCTTCAATTAACTCTACTTTATATCTTTGAAAAGTTGCAGGAGAACTACCAGCAATCACTCTAATAATTTGTTTTAATTCCTGGTAATGAATTTCTTTTTCAAAACCTTTTTGTTTTGCTACTTCAAGTATTTTCTTACAAGTTTGATACATTGTTCTTGGCATAAATTTTACCTCCATTAAGTTATATTAACCAAAAAGCATTTAATACAAACACACATATATAGAGTATATATATATATAACTAAAATATTACAAGTTGTTTATAGTGTTTTTTAGTATATATATATATATATATATATTGGTCTTTTTGGTTGGAAATTAAAATGACTAAACTACTTATGTATTACTTATATAAATGGTTTAGCAATATTGGTGCAAATAAGAGTGTTTGCCTAAATTTTTTATAAAATCAGTGTATTCTTTTTGTCCCATTCTAATATAGTTTTTTAAGTCTTCTCTTAAGTTGTGTACATGAAATTCTGTTAGGTCTTCTGAATGGATTACATAGTAGCCTGGAACGTTTAGTTTTGTTGCTATTTCTTTGATGATTTTTCGTTCTAGTTCTGTTCTAGTCCAGATCATTGGCTTAGAGTTTATTATGTGGTTGTTGTCTTTTAGTTTGCCGGTTGTGCAGATGATTGCTACTATTCCTTTGTTTGTGCGGTATTCGATCCAGTCGATGTCTATTGCGTAGCATTCTTGGCCTAGGTTTCTGTGCCAGTCGTTGTATGGTGATTGGCGTGAATTAGTTTTTTCTAGTTTCATTTATCCACCAAATAAAAATCCTATTATTGTTGGTGCAAAGAATATTAGGCCTGTGATTATTAGGATTGTTATTATTATTTTGAATGCAATTTTTATGGTTATGGTTATTATTGTTTTTATTATTTTTAGTATGGAAGGCATGAGTTTTCATGCCTCCTCTGTTTTTTTTATTGTGTCTGGAATGATTTTTGCGTAAGTTTTATCTTGTTTGGTTTCGTTTTGCACCATAAAAGAAACTTTTTTTTGTAATAAAATTCCTTCTAGGTTGTAGGTTTTTCCTGATTGTAGTTCAATGAATTGCCCTAAAAGTTTTCCTAACTTAGATATTTTGCTTAGGTTTTGTGGGCAACCATAGTTTAGTTCTATGTCTTGGTTGTCTAATTTGATTTTTATGTCCAGGTATTTGTATCCTTCTGTTGTTATTCTTGGTTCTAGTTTGGTTATTATTCCAGTGTGTTTTCCTTCTTCTATTTTTTTGTATTCTTTACATTCTAATTCCATTTTTTCACTTCCTGTGTTTTTTTTAGCGTTTTAGCTAAGCATAATTTTTTATTTTATATTGTTTCTAGTGGTGTTTTTTTGTTTTGTTGTATTTGTGTTGTGTAGATTACTAGTAGGAATAGGCTTAGGAATAGTAGTATCCATCCGGCGTATGCTCCTGTTAGTGCTTGGATGCTTGCTCCTGTTGCTATGCCTATTAGTAGAAATAAGGTTTGTTTTGGTTTAGTCATTCAATTTCCTCCTTTGTTTGTTACTGGTTTAAAAAATATTAAGGTAAACCAGAATAACATTATTAATATGAAAACTTTTGATATGTTAATGTAACCTAACATTGTTGAATGAATTACTGCAGTGCAGATTCCAATAAATAAAACAATTCTTTTTTCTGAATCTTGTCTGATATATTTTATTAAATTCATTTTTCTTTTCTCCTTTTTTGTTGAATGAATTCTTGTTCACTTTCAGTTAGCATTCCTAAGGATTCGTTTTCTTGTTGTTCAGCAAAATCTTTTTGTTGTTGTTTGATTATGTTTTTTTCTTTTAGGTCTTTGAGTTTTTCTTCTAGTTCAATTAAACTTAAAGACATTTGTTTTTCACCTGTTGGAGTAGTAGGGTTGGCGGTTTGCTTCTTTGAGGAGAAGTTTTGTTTTCCGCCAACCAGTTTTTAGTTAGTCTAATTCGAGCCTTAAAAGAATTAGCATAAATCACTTTTGTTCACCGTCAATTAATTGTTCTATTGATTTAATTAAAAAGTAAAAGCCAGGTATTAAAATTATTATAAAGACTGAATTGTCTAATGGTTTATTATTTAATAAAATAATTAAAGTCAAAAATAAAACAGTTCCTAAAAATAAATTACTAGTTTTCATTTTATTAGTCTCCATAATAAGTCTTCGTATGTTTCACTTTTTTTTGCTTTTTCTTTTAATGCGTCTCTGAGTTTTGTTGAAATATTTATTGTTGTTCTGTTTTTCATTTTTTAATTCACCATTTATTATTGTGTTTTTTGTTCTTTATATACTTATGTTTCATTATACATAAAGCATAACTATATATATGAGATTGGCGTTATCCTTGCGGAGGTGTTTTGATTATGAACACAAAAAAAACAACAAAAGTAATTGACATAAACTGGAAATATAATGTTCTGGTTTACAGCAAACTTTTAAATTGCTGGATTATTAAAGCAGGAAACATTTTTTAATTTCAGGAACGAACCACAACAAATATAAAGAAATAAAGCCTTTTATTGTATTAGTAAAGTTTCCTCCTTTACTTTTAATCCAAGCCTGAAAAAAGGCTTGGCTTCTAATTCTTCCATGAAAACCATTGAAAAACCATGTGAAAACCACTGAAGTTCTCACTTACCTTTTTATATTCCTTAAAACAAAAACTAAGTATCACAACACACTCACTAAAAAAGGAGGAATAAGAAAATGGTAAATTTTCAGCTTCTGATTGCAGGAGGTATTTCAGCAGTAATAGCAATTATAATGATTGTTATTTTCAACAGCGTTGATCAAACATTCGCCGAAAACTTAGGTAATGCCGGTGGATTATTGGATGTAGTTCCAATTGTATTAGCTTCTGTTGCCCTGATTGGAATACTTGCAGCTTTAGCAGTCAGCTTGTTCGCAAGATAAATACTTTAATTAGTATTGATTGTAACACTTGGCGGGAAGGAATACTTCCTGCCTTAAAAGATTTTGGAGGAATAACAAATGTTTTATTTAATTTTTTTCTTTTTTTTCATGGTAGGATTCATTTCTTTAATTGTAGGTTTTGCTAGACAGCAACCAGCATTTTATTTAGTTGGTATGGGATTAATTGCTGTTTTAGGTGGAGCAATGTTTGGTTCAGGAATTGACTTTCCAATTGACACAGCAATAACTTATAATGCTGGAGGAGATGTTAATGCTACAATAGCAACACTAAGAAACTTTAGTGCTGACACTGCTTCAGTTTCGTATGATTTTGGAGTTTGGGCTTTAGGATTACTTTTTTTAATTGGAGGATTAATTGGAACAGTAGCAAGCTTATGGTTTACAATTGACTGGACATTTAAAAACCAAAAAAAACATA
>SDBV01008701.1_pt1 | contig 13638 bp, 11 predicted proteins | sample 2277081 | NCBI WGS metagenome assembly SDBV01 (sample SAMN10402039, study PRJNA504765) | marine sediment metagenome | isolation source: marine sediment core GS10_PC15, 223 cmbsf | place: Arctic Ocean: Southern Knipovich Ridge | collected 2010 | reverse complement strand
GGGCATAGGAAAGACGTTTCTCGGTGAATCGCCCTAACCCTCTCCCAGAGGGAGAGGGGACCAATTTCCAAAAGTCCAGTTACAAGGGAATACGGACACAATGATCGATCTCATCCAACTGCTGCCCAAGGACGAACACAATCGGAAGCTGGAGGCCAACGTGCATCCGCCCGATTGGGTCAATCCGACGCCCACGGGGCAGTACAACCTGGTGGTGATCGGAGCGGGGACGGCCGGATTGGTAACCGCCGCAGGCGCTGCCGGCCTCGGCGCCAAGGTGGCGTTGATCGAACGCGAACTGATGGGAGGCGATTGTCTGAACGTCGGTTGCGTGCCGTCCAAGGCCGTCATCAGCGCGGCTCGCGTTGCGGGAACCGTGCGCGGCGCGGGGCAGTTCGGCGTCGAAGTGCCAAATGGAGTGAACGTCAATTTCGCGGCCGCCATGCAGCGCATGCGCCGCTTGCGCGCGCGCATCAGTTCCAACGATTCCGCGGTGAGATTCCGCGACTTGGGCGTGGAGATCTTCCTCGGCGACGGCCGCTTTCTCGACTCTCAGACGATCGAGGTCGACGCAGCGGTGCTGAAATTCAAGAGAGCGGTGATCGCGACCGGCGCACGGGCCGCGGCTCCTCCCATTGCCGGGCTGGATCAGGTCGAATACCTGACGAACGAGTCCGTCTTTTCGCTCACCGAGTTGCCCGCCCGACTGGGCGTAATCGGCGCCGGTCCCATGGGCTGCGAGCTGGCCCAGTCCTTCGCCCAGTTCGGCAGCGAAGTCTTCGTGGTGGAGTCGCAGCACGGCATCCTGCCCCGCGAAGATCGCGACGCCGCCGACATTGTCCAGAAAGCAATGATTCACGACGGTGTAAAACTGCTCTGCTGCGGACGCAAGACGGAGTTAAAAAAGGACGGCGCGGGTGTGCGGCTGCTCCTGGAGTCGCACGGCGAGGGGTACGACCAGCGGGTCGACAAGCTGTTGGTGGCCGTGGGCCGCGCGCCGAACGTCGACACCCTCAATTTGGAGGCCGTCGGTGTGGACTACGACAAGAAGGGAGTCAAGGTCAACGATCGGATGCAAACCACGAACCCCAGGATCTTCGCTGCCGGCGACGTTTGTTCGCCGTACCAATTCACCCATGCGGCCGACTTCATGGCACGGATTGTGATTCAGAACGCCCTGTTCATGGGCCGGTCCAAGGCCAGCGCGCTTAGCATCCCCTGGTGCACCTACACCTCGCCGGAAATTGCACACGTCGGTCTTTATCAGCCGGAGGCCAAAGAAAAGGGCATCGACGTGGACACGTTCGTACAGGAGTTGAGCGACGTGGACCGGGCGATCCTGGAAAGCGAGGACGATGGCTTTGTGAAGGTACACGTCAAAAAGGGGACCGACCAGATCGTGGGAGCCACGATCGTTGCGCGAAACGCCGGCGACATGATCTCCGAGATCACGTTGGCCATGGCGCACGGCCTGGGGCTGAAGAAGATCGGCAGCACGATTCACCCGTATCCCACGCAGGCGGAAGCCATTCGCAAAGTCGGTGACCAGTTCAACCGAACACGGCTCACCCCGTTCGTAAAATCGATGTTCAACAAGTGGCTGTCTTGGACCCGTTAAGGCAGATTGTCCTTTCTGACCCGTAGGGAGATGTGAAATGACTCGTATTACTCCGTTGATGTCGCAGCCAGACGACCCGATCGTGTCAGCCGTGTTTGACGAGATCGAAGCCGCATTCGGCAGGGTGCCGAATCTCTTTCGCACGTATGCCCATCATCCGCCTCTGCTACAGGCCAATTGGGGAAAGGTGAAGGCCGTAATGATGGCGGGCAGCCTGCGACGCGCGGTCAAGGAAACCATCGCGGTCCTGGTGTCCAAGGACAATAGCTGCTCGTATTGCGTAGCCGCTCATACAGCCGCCCTGAAGTCTCTGGGGCTGACCTCAGCGCAGATTGCCGCGTTGGAAGACAGCTTGGATTCAGCCGACTTTGACGCCAAAGAGAAGGCCCTCATCCATTTTGCCCGAGCTGCAAACCGAAATCCTCTGGCGATCCCTGATGCCCAGTTTCAAGTGCTCCGGCAATCAGGCGCCCAGGACGCCGAGATCGTCGAGGCACTCGGCGTCATGGAAGTCTTCACGTCCTTTAACAAGCTCCTGGATTCGCTTCAAGTGGACCTTGATTTCTGAACCGCCTTCCCCGGGGCAAAACCACTTCAAGATCGGCAGCCGAGATCCCGGCAAAATGCTCGCCTATGCTGAAGCGAGCAACAAAATGCCATCGGCCCGACCATTGGCTGCGTCTTCCGGCCGAGGGCCCTGTTGCAGGCTGCGGGATCCGGTGTTATTCTGCGAAGGGTATTATGCACCGCCGCGTTCCGAAACCAGCCACAGTAGAGACTTCTGGCCCGCGGATTGCCGCCGATAGCATCAGAGTCAGCATGGGTAGTCAAGGCAGCCAACCCGGCAACATGCTGGACCCGGCGATGTGGGTGGATCGCCACGGCGACACCTTGTTTCGTTACGCGCTCTCGCGGCTGCGGGACCCCGACTCGGCCGAAGAGGTCGTGCAGGAGTCTTTTGTTGCGGCCCTGGGCGCCGTTGACCAGTACTGCGGCGCAGGAACGGAGGGAGCTTGGCTGCTGGGAATCCTGAAACGCAAGGTCGTAGACTACATCCGGCGGAGGAATCGTCCTGACTCTGGCGTGGGGGTCGAGGCGGGTGAGGACCCGATCGAGAGCTTCTTCGACGCCAAAGGGAACTGGCAATTCGATCCTCGCCTGGCGGGGGTGCGTCCAGAAGCTCACTTGCAGCGCGAGGAGTTTTGGCAGGCGTTTCGGGGGTGTCTGGCAGGCTTGCCTCAGCGCCAGGCCGATGTCTTTTCTTTGCGGGAAATTGAGGATCTGTCCAGCGACGGCATTTGTAAGGAATTGCAGATCACCGCGTCAAACCTTTGGGTTCTGCTCCACAGGGCCCGCCTGCGGTTGGTCCGCTGCATGAAGTCGCATCTTGAAGAGTGGGGGGATCTTTGACCATGCTCCGCTGCAGAGACGTCTCCAGGCTGGTGTCTGACTCGATGGAACGACAACTCCCGCTGGGCCAGCGGATGCAGGTCCGGATGCATTTGATGCTTTGCCGGCTTTGTGCCGGTTTCGCGCGACAGATACGCCTGCTTCGGCGGGCTGCCAAGCAGGATTCCGAGCGGTCTGCTGCGGACTTATCGACGCCGGGAGCAACCCTATCTGAAGAGGCTCGCGAGCGGATCAAGGCTGCTTTGCGGGAAAGTGGCTCGTGAGGCGGCTCGTAAGGCTTCCCTTCGCGCGGCAGCTTTGGGCTTGTTTTCTCCCTTCCTACCTCTCCTTCGATCGTCACCCATCTCTCTGGTGGTGAATGACCCCTTGTTGATGATTGATTTTCCCAAATTCATCTGTAAGAACTCCACGGGCTGTTCGTCAACTGAACGGAGTCGTCACATTTGGTGGCGACGGTAACGCGTCAGTTTCTCTTTTTCTGAGGAGGTCTCTATCATGAGACGAATTGTCAGGCCCGTATTGGCTGTCCTTTCCGCCATCGGCCTGCTGGCGGCCACGAGCCTCCCAGCGAGTGCTCAAAGCGGGAGCCGTAACGACCCGCCGACTAGTTCGAGCAGACGAACCACCCCCCCTGCGGGGTCGGCCCAGCGGACGCAGCCGCGAGTACCCGTGGCTTTGGAAGGTTACTGCCCGGTCAGTCTCAAGACCATGCACAAGTGGGTCAAAGGAGACCCTTCAATCAAGACAGTCTTCGATGGCCACGCGTACCACTTCGCGATGAAGGACGCCAAGGGGATGTTTCTGAAAAATCCCGCCAAGTACGTGCCAGTGCTCGGCGGCGACTGCGCGGTTTCTCTGGTGAAGATGAACAAGCGCGTCCCCGGCAACATCCGCCACGCCGTGAACCACAAGGGCCGGCTGTTCTTGTTCGCCAATGAGAAGGCGAAAAAGATGTTCGCGGCCGACCCGAAAACCTATGCCAACGCCGACTTGGCCTTAGGGGGCAACTGTGTCGTTTGCCTTGTGGACATCAAAAGAGCGGTGCCCGGCAAACCGGAGTTCACCGTGTTCCATAAGGGCTTGCGGTACCTGTTTCCGTCGGCCAAGCAGCGGGACCAGTTCCTGGCGAACCCAAAGAAATACGAGGCTGGCGCCAAGTTGGTTCAGCTCCCGCCTGGCGGCCCCAACAGCAGGCAACCGGCCAGCTCAGGTTCCGGCAGCCGATGAGCGAGTTCTATGCACAACGAGGACTCCTGGCATGCGAAAAACCATACTCATACCGGCGGCAGTCCTGGTGGTGGCGGGTTGCGTCGTCTACCTAGTTCGCCCGGGAAGTAGCCACCAAGTTGTCTTGGACAATGAGGTGCACACCTACGGCGGCGCAACTCCGCTCGTTTCCCTCGACAAAGTCGACCACTGCGTGTGGGACCGGCTGTTGAAGAAGTACGTCGACGACGACGGGATGGTCGATTACGCGGGCTGGAAGGCCTCACAGAGCGACACGAGCGCCCTGAAGCAATACTTGGCCGTCTTGGGCCGGGTTGACCCGGAAGCCCCAACCGCCAAGGAGGGCAAGCTCGCCTTTTGGATCAATGCCTACAACGCGCTGACTGTCTACGGGATTCTCCAGGTCTATCCGACCAGTAGCATCCGCAATCACACGGCGAAACTCGTGGGGTACAATATTTGGGACGACTTGCTACTTGCCGTAGCGGACAAGAAGTATTCGCTGAGCACGATCGAACACAAGATTCTGCGAAAACTCGGGGAGCCCCGAATCCATGTCGCCATCGTTTGTGCGTCGATCGGTTGCCCGCGTCTGCGCAGCGAGGCGTACACGCCCAAGAAGCTTGAAACCCAATTGGCCGACAATACTCTCGACTTCTTTTCCCGGCAAAGGAATCTCCAGGTCGATCTGAATCGGCGCCAAGTCCGCGTCTCCCCGATTCTCGATTGGTTCGGCGAGGACTTCGGCCCTACGCCGCAGAAAGCCCTTGCCCGACTAGCCGAGTACATGCCAAACGACGCCACTCGCCGGCTGATTGACCAAGGCGACTTTTCGGTCGAGTACCTGGATTACGATTGGAGCCTGAACAAGCAATGAACCCGCCTATTCCATCGGCAAGAATAGGACAAATCGGAAGGAGTACGGATTCTATGATCACAACCATGATCCCCGGCCGCAATGGCCGCGAAGCCTCCGTCCACACTCGATACTCCGCGGCGGCCGGCCAGACGGAACCGGCGCTGTGCTGCCCGGTCCGGTATTCGCGAGAATACCTCGAAGTGATTCCCAAGGAGATCCTGGAGCGGGACTACGGCTGCGGAGACCCGACTCCCTACGTTCGAGAGGGCGAAACGGTGCTCGATCTCGGAGCAGGTGGGGGCAAAGTCTGCTACATCCTTTCCCAGGTCGTCGGTCCCCAGGGCCGGGTGGTGGGAGTGGACTGCAACCAAGAGATGATCGCACTCGCCCGGCGCTATCGCGAACAAGTCGCCGCGGAACTCGGCTACGGGAACGTCGAGTTCCGCTACGGGCTGATCCAGGACCTGGCCCTCGATCTGGAATCGCTCGCACAAGAGGCATCGGGACTAAAGATCAGCGACCCTCAGGACTGGATTGCGCTGAGGCAGGTGGAACAGCGCTTGCGTCACGAACGACCGATGGTGGCCGACGAGAGCATCGACTGCGTCGTGTCGAACTGCGTGCTGAATCTGGTCCGCCCTGAAGACCGCCGCCAATTGTTTGCGGAGATCTTCCGTGTCCTGCGCCTGGGCGGCCGTGTGGCGATCAGCGACATCGTCTCCGATGAGGACGTGCCCGAGCACCTTCGGCACGACCCGGAGTTGTGGTCGGGCTGCATCTCCGGGGCGTTTCGGGAAGATCGGTTCCTGGGCGCGTTCGAAGAGGCGGGCTTTTACGGCATCCAGATCGTCGCCCGCCAGGCCGAGCCGTGGCGTACCGTCGAGGGCATCGAGTTCCGCTCGCTGACCGTCGTCGCTCACAAGGGCAAGCAGGGCCCTTGCCTGGAGCGGAATCAGGCCGTCATCTATCGCGGGCCGTTCAAGAGAGTCGAGGATGACGACGACCACGTTTACTACCGTGGCCAGCGGATGGCCGTGTGCGACAAGACGTTTCGCCTTCTTCAGCGGGAACCCTACGCCGGGCAGTTTGAGTTCATCGAGCCTCGCGAGCCCGTTGCACTGGACAAGGCGACCCGATTCGATTGCAGCCGGCCGAAGCAACGTCATCCGCGTGAGACAAAGGGTCAGGAGTACGACGCGACCACCGAAGACCGCGGCACTTGCACGGACGGCGGAAACTGCTGTTGAAAAACCGGCTGAATCAATTGTAGGGTGGGTCCAGGTACGAGACCCACCCTACTTGCTCAACAGCCTGGCACAATGCTAAACTGAAACAACACACCTAACCTCGCGCGAACCGCCATGAGTCTGATCCTCTTGCTTCTGGTTGTCCTGTCACTCGCCTATGCCAACGGCGCCAACGACAACTTCAAGGGGGTGGCAACGCTTTTCGGAAGCGGCACAACGAACTACCGCGGCGCGCTGCTTTGGGCCACCGTAACCACCTTCCTGGGCTCGCTCACGGCCGTCTTCCTCGCCGGGCAGTTGTTGAAAAACTTCAGCGGGCGGGGGCTGGTCGACGGCAACCTCGTCACCAGTTCACAATACGTCCAAGCTGTTGCCCTTGGTGCGGGCCTCACGGTCCTCTTGGCCACCAAAATAGGAATGCCGATTTCCACGACCCATAGCCTTGTGGGTGCGCTCGTCGGAGCGGGCTGGGCCGCGGGGTCGGCGATCGATGTAGGGAAGCTCGGCCTGGATTTCTTCGTGCCTTTGCTCACCAGTCCAGTGCTCGCCATCGTTGCCACCGGGTTGTGTTATCTTCTCTTGCACGTGGCACGCCAGCGGCTGGGAGTCACTCGGCAAACATGCTTCTGTGTCGGCCAGCGGACCATCGAGGTGTCGCCCGGCATGGGACAGGCGGCAGCACTCCAGCGGATGCAGCAACTCAGCGCTACCGTGGGAAGCAACGTTGTCTGCCGGAGTCGCTATCAAGGACGTGTTTTGGGAATCGAGGCGCCCGCCGCTCTCGATTGGATGCACTACCTTTCCGCCGGGACGGTCAGCTTTGCCCGCGGGCTCAACGACACCCCCAAGATCGCCGCGCTTTTGCTGATTGCTCCACAACTTGGGGGCCCGGCAGGCGCGTTTGCGGTCGGCCTGGCGATCGCCATTGGTGGTGTAGTGAGCGCCCGCAAGGTGGCCCAGGTGATGAGCCGGAAGATCACATCGATGAACCATGGGCAAGGCTTCGTCGCCAACCTGGTTACCGCCGGAATTGTGATCGGCGCCAGCCGGTTCGGGATGCCCGTGTCGACGACGCACGTCTCGTGCGGCTCGTTGTTCGGCATCGGCACGGTCACCGGGCAGGCGAACAGAAGCATGATCGGAAAGATACTCACCGCCTGGGTCACGACACTGCCCTTGGCGGCTATGCTTGGCGCCGTTAGTTATTGGGGTCTGTCATGGCTGTGAGAAACGTCAACGTACCGGACTCAATCGGCGCTGCGCCCTGCGATTTGGCCGACGTGACGGTCGTCATTCCCGCCTTCAATGAGGAAGCGTCGCTGCCGTTGGTGCTGGGCGACGTGCCCGAGGTGGGACGCGTGATCGTCGTCAACAACGGATCGACGGACGGCACGGCCGCTATGGCTTTTGCTTGCGGGGCCACGGTCGTCCACGAGCCGAGACGCGGATACGGATCCGCATGCCTGCGAGGATTGGCCGCCATTGAAGAACTCGTCCAGGCCGGCCAGCCGCCGCCGCGGATCGTCGTCTTTCTGGATGCCGACTACAGCGACCACCCTGATCTGTTGCTCAATCTGGTCGAGCCGATTCGGCAGCGGCGGGCAGACTTCGTGCTCGGCTCCCGGATCCTGGGCGAGCGAGAACCGGGGGCGATGCCACCGCAAAGTCTTTACGGCAACCGGCTGGCCTGCTTCCTGATGCGGGTCCTGTTCGGCGCCCGATACACGGACCTGGGACCGTTTCGGGCAATCGAGTATCAATCGCTGGTTGATCTCGGCATGGCCGACCGGAATTACGGGTGGACCGTAGAAATGCAGATCAAGGCGGCCCGCGCCCGGTTGCGCTCGATCGAGGTTCCCGTGCCGTACCGTCGTCGCATCGGACAAAGCAAGATCAGCGGAACGATCACTGGCACGCTGAAGGCCGGCACAAAGATCCTCTATACAATCGCCAAGTATGGACTGACGCATCAGCGGCGCGAGACGGCCGGGAATCACTCACATTCGCTTTGAGGCAAACGCTTGGACGAACAGACGGGGCAACCCAATTCGGCGAGACACGGGCGCCTGGCCCTGGGGCTAGTGGTCGTGGTCGTGGCGGGATGCGTTTCGGCCGCCGTTTACATTGCGGTTGCCGTGCTCAGCCGTCAGTTCACCTACGGCAGCAGTCACCTCGAACGTCCGATCCCCACGGTGCTCGGATTGCTGGCATTGGCGTTTGTCTGGTATCTGGTGGCGCTTTGGGCGGCCGTGCGCAGTCCCGAAAGCCGGCGACTCTTGGGTGTGATCGTACTGGGCAGCGTGCTGTTCCGGCTTGTGCTTGTCTTCTCATGGCCGATTCAGGAAATCGACATCTACCGGTATCTCTGGGACGGTGAGGTCACGGCCCACGGCGTGAGCCCCTTCCGCTACAGCCCCAAACAGGTGCTCGACGCGGATGCCGACGCTGTGCCGCCGGCAGCGAGGGACGCTGTGCCGCCGGCAGCGAGGGACGCTGTGCCGCCGGCAGCGAGGGACGCTGTGCCGCCGGCAGCGAGGGACGCTGTGCCGCCGGACGAACTGAGACGTCTGGTAGAGTTGCGGGATTCGTCGCCTGCGGTGGCCACAATCCTGGCTCGCGTGCACTACGAAGACCTGCCGACGATCTATCCGCCGGTGAGCCAGGCCGTGTTTGCGTGCTGCTCGTTCGTTACACCGCAGTGCGCCACGGTTTTCCAGCGGCTGGCGATCATGAAGGGGTGTTTCGTGCTGTTCGACCTGGGCACGTTGGCCGTTGTGATCGGCCTGTTACGACTTGCCGGCCGGCATGCTGGCTGGTCGTTGGCCTACGGATGGTGTCCGCTGGTTGTGAAGGAGATAGCCAACAGCGGACACATGGACGCAATTGCCGTTTTCCTGACGTCGGCAGCCGTGTTGATCGCTGCGAGTGCCCTCTTCCGGAAGACGTCCTCCCGCACTGCTGGTGCGGGCCTGCTCGCCGCAGCGGTGCTGGGACTGGCCGTTGGGGCAAAACTCTACCCAGTAGTGCTCGTACCTCTATTTGCCGCCACCTGGACCGGCCGATTCGGTTGGCGACAAACAGTCGCACCGGCGGTCGTCTTCGCGGCCGTGGTGGCACTGGTCCTTTGGCCGATGCTGCCTGAGAAGGACACAAAGGAGCGGGAATCGAGAGCGGCATTGGCCGATACGAGCGACCTGCCGCCGCTGCCTGCCGACAGTTCTGCGCCAGATACGTCGCCGGCCATGGATTCGCAGGACCCCGGTCGAAGCCTAAGGGCCTTCCTGGGCCGCTGGGAAATGAACGACTTCCTCTTCATGCTGGTTTTGGAGAACGTCAAACCTGACGGCAACCGGCAGCCCAAGGACCCGGCATGGTTTGCGGTGGTTCCCGACGCGTGGCGGACAAAGATCGTGGCGCGTCCCGCCGAGTGGTTCGACGTCGAGCCCTCAGCCGCCGCGTTTCTGCTGACACGGATCGTCACCGGCAGCGTGTTTCTCGTGGTGGTCGGCGTGTTGGCCTGGCATGCGTCCGGCAGCCGGGAATCTGTCGATTGGCTCCGGGCGGGCTTTCTAACGGTGGCGTGGTTCTGGCTGCTCTCACCCACTCAAAATCCCTGGTATTGGACCTGGGCCATGCCGCTGGCGGTGTTTGCCCGGGGCAGGGCATGGCTGGCCGTCAGTGGATTGGCGCTGGTCTACTACCTCCGCTTCTGGCTGGATTACCACTGGCCGGACGAGTCCGTGCCGGGAATCGGCTACTCCGGCAAGCCGGCGTTCGATTACGTTGTAACTTGGTTGGAATTCGCCCCGTGGTTTGCCCTGTTGACGTTTTTCTGGGCATACCGTCACTTTGGAAGAACGGAAACATGGCGTACTCAATAATCGCCGGTGACGATATTGCCTTGTGGCCTACTCCTGTTGCACTGTGGGGAAGGCCAACCATTCCCGCAGAGACCACACCCGATCGGTCAAGCCGGCGGCCAGGGCTGCCGACTGCGTCCTGGAACGTGTTACCGACTGCCAACAAGGGTCGGCAACCGATGACAAGACACTCATCGTGGTGGAGATCAAGTAGCGAACCTCCAGGAGATTACCCTCCTACCAGAGCGCTGAGCACTACCACCACGATACCCACCAGTACGGAAACGTACTTAGCCAATTTCGCGTGATCGGTTTCCGCTCCTTTGTTTTTCTCAGCACGGAACCGGTCGACAAAGTCGACCGTAATCACCGAGCACGATGAGCTGAGGGAAGACCTCGTCGGCATCGCTGACGAGGGTCTGCCCGTGGGGGATCAAGTGCGGGTTGCCATGCAAACAGGCCCAGAGGGCCAATCCCAGCACGTCGAGAAAGGCCGTCACCGGCGCGTCGGCCGTCAGGGTGGTGGCGATCACCCGCCGGGCCACTTTAGCGTGCGGCCTGGCCGACGCGCTTGATCCGGGTGACTTCGTAGGTGGGGGCGTAGCCGTCGTCGGGACCCTTTGAGCCCAGGCGGCCTCGCACCTCGACGAAGTCGCCCCGCTCGCAGCCGGTCAGGACCTTCGGGTCGGACAGCACCACGCTGCCGCCGAACTGGTCGGTGGTTCCGTCGACCGGGATGTAGCGGAGTTTCCAGCGTTGGTCGATCTGTGAATACTCCAGCTTGCCCCGCAGCCGGCTATAATCGGGATCGTGGCCGTATCTCCCCTGTGAAGTGAACTCGACCGCGGCGGTGACCTCGGCCGAATCGTTCGGCCCGTCGCTACCCGAGACCGGCCGCACGCCCCCGGCGCGCGATGCCGATTGTCGCCGGGCAGTGGAAGTCAACTGGCGGGCCGGGGGCAGATCCGTGATCTTCACGGCCCCCTTTGGGACCCGCAACAGCCGGGGTTCCCCGGCCGTCGAGGCTCGGGGCTGACGCGGGACCTGGATCTCCCGCGAGCGTGCCGCGCTGCTCGACTGCGGCTGGAGGACCTGGACCACCCGTTCCCGCTGGGCCAGCGTGGGTACGGCCCCAGCCGATACGGGCCGGGAAGCAGCGGCAAGCGGAGGGGAGGCCGTCGGCCGTGTGGGGCGAGAAGCTATGGGAGAGCGGGTACCGGTCCATGAACTCCCTCGGTAGTTGAAACCGCCCGGAGGGTTATAACCCTGCCCACCGCTGGATGGATCAAGCTGCGTGCCCGCAGCGGACGGGGTTTGTGGGATCGTGACCATCGGCGGCACCGTATTGGGGCCGCCGTAGTATGGGTCGGTCGGCGCCCCGGAGATCGAGCCCGTCCCCGGTGGTGGGACCCTGGTGTGACCGAAGAATGGATCGGTTCCGGGCATCCCCTGACCCCTGCAACCGGAGAGCACAATAACGGCGATGGAAAGCGCGAGCAGCCGCTTCATCGGGCAGACTCCTTCTCCCCCCGTTGCTGTGGAGCGTGCGGTTCGGACACCGGCACTCCCCAATCGACCTGCAAGACCGAGACGAGCCCCCGACCGACGCGCCGTGCGCGCAGTACGGCCGGAGAGGCCGGTAGGGTAGCGTTTTTCCCGCCTGTGTCCAGGGCGATTTTTGCCGATACCGGCCTCCATGACCTCCCCCAGCAGGGTGCCATGAGGCATCTGCTCCGATACCGGCCCTCATTGCCCGCTCCCCCGGCGGGCGGTAGAATCACGGTTTTTCAGGGTACCGGCACACCTTGAGTTAGATATGAGCAAAGAGTGGAATCTGGTCGTTGCACAAAGCGGTGGGCCGACGCACGTAATCAATAGCAGCCTTCAGGGGATCATAGAGGCCTCGCGGGACCTGGATGCGATCGGCACCGTTTACGGGGCCCGGCACGGGATCGAGGGCGTATTGAAGGAGGAGCTGCTCGATCTGTCGGCCCAATCGGACGAGGAGGTCTCCCTGCTGCGGTTTACGCCGGCGGCCGGATCGATCGGCACCTGCCGCTACAAGCTCAGGGCGGGCCAAGATGAGGATTTTGATCGAGTAATCGAGGTGTTCCGGGCTCACCAGATCGGCTATTTTCTCTATATTGGCGGCAACGACTCGATGGACACCGCCAACAAGATTGCCCAGTTGGCCCGCCAGAAAGGGCTGGATCTGGTCGCGGTGGGAGTGCCCAAGACAATCGACAACGACATCGGCGACAGCCAGTTCAGGCTGATCGACCACACACCGGGCTACGGTTCGGTGGCCAGATACTGGATGCATGCGGTTCAAAACGCCAACCAGGAGAACCAAGGGTCCTCTCCGGCCGATCCGGTGCTGGTGATGCAGGCGATGGGACGGAAGATCGGCTTCATCCCGGCCGCGGCACGCCTGGCCGATCCCGAGCGTGAAATGCCGCTTCAGATCTATCTGGCCGAGGGCCCCTGTACGATGGAGCAGTTGGCCGACGGCGTCAACGACGAGCTGCGCCGCTCGGCCCGCTGCCTGGTGGTCGTCAGCGAAGGGTTCGACGTGGGCGACCTGGGTGAAGTGAGAGACTCCTTCGGCCACACGTCGTTCGGGTCGAGCGAGCTCACCGTCGGCCAGGTGGTAGTCAATTACCTCAACCAGGCGGGCTTGCCCACCAAGGGTGCCGCCCGGGCCAACGTGCCGGGGACCGACCAGAGACACTCAATGGCCTACGCCTCGACGGTGGATCTTGACGAGTCGCACCGCGTGGGACAGGTGGCCGTGGAGTTGGCGGCCGCCGGGCAGAGCGGCTACATGGCGACGATCTTGCGAAATCCGGGGCCAACCTACAGCGTTCGCTACGACAAGGCGCCGCTGGACGAGGTGGCCAACAGCGAGCGGACCTTTCCCGCCGGCTGGATTGCCCAAAACGGGCGCGACGTGACCGACGATTTCGTACGCTACGCCCGGCCGCTGGTCGGCGACGAGATGATCCGCCTGCCGATGGTCGACGGCCGGCAGCGGCTGACCCGCTTCGAGGGGATCTTCGCCCGGCAGCAACTGGCCAACTACATCCCGCAGGCCGACCGCGCCGCGGCAACCTGACCCCACCGGAAGTAGCCGATACTCTCCCACGACCCAAGAAGAACAACGATCCGACATAAAGCTCGAAACGCGGCTCAAATCGCTACTGACGTGTGCCACGGCCGTGTCGGCCGTGCAGGTTTTCTGCTGCTGCCGGGCACGGCCGACACGGCCGTGGCACACCGTTTCTAGCTCTCTGTCGGGTCGTTGAAGAAAAAGGCCCGCAAGCTAAAGGCGGTTTTTCACTCATGGCAAGAGTGCTCGTGACCCCACGATCCGTGACTTCGTCCGGCCATCCGGCGCTGGACGACCTGCGGGCGGCC
>SDBV01008700.1_pt1 | contig 13639 bp, 22 predicted proteins | sample 2277081 | NCBI WGS metagenome assembly SDBV01 (sample SAMN10402039, study PRJNA504765) | marine sediment metagenome | isolation source: marine sediment core GS10_PC15, 223 cmbsf | place: Arctic Ocean: Southern Knipovich Ridge | collected 2010 | reverse complement strand
ACATCGGACGGCTTGAAGTCTTCGACGTAGAATTCCCCTTTCCTCAGAGCTTTCGGGTCAACCACCGACAAGGTCACATTGGGGAACTTCTTGTCGCCGTCCCCGTCACGATATTGGTCCAAGAGGTTCGTGGTGATGTCACCCATAATGGCATCCTTGACAATGAGGTAGGGTGAAATTTTGTAGCGGATGGCGGCCAGTAACTGCGCGATGGCAAAACCGGAAAGTTCGACCGGGACACCGCCGTAAACGATGTCGGGCAGCGAGCCTTTCTGGGTCTGCCGTGACAGCAAGTCAATGAGTATCTGGACTTCTTTGGGAGCCGTCGCATTGTTCAGGATGTTCAGTTTGTCGGTCAATTTGATGGGGATGATACTGCCGTGACCCCGGACGTCCTCTGCCCGGACTGAGGCGTTGCCCGAAATGGTCTCGTTCACCAGATTCGGAAAAGTCTGAGTTGCAACAATCTGGGCGTAGAGAGACCACAGCGTATTGGTGTGGTCATACATCTGGCGGTTGGCGGCGATGATGTTCTCGCCCCACCTGACCTGCCAGTCCTTCGAGCTTTTCTCTTGAACGCCCACACCACCAATCTTGACGGGAATGCCCTTGTCTTTGAACTGTGGTTCGAACTGCGACTTGACGACAGTATCGCCGACCCGGATTTCGTTGAAGATGTCGCCGTCTTCATCCCGCCAGTAGTTGATGACCTGTGTCTGGTTCGACACCGGCCAACCGCTCTCCGCAATGTCGGCCCCCTTGACCTGCCAGTCATGCAGCATTGTCCTGGCCGTCTTGGCGTCAATGGTAAACTTCCGCGCCAGTTTGACCAACCGGTCAGCATCCCACTCGGGGTAGCAGGTCATCGGGTCCCACAGGTCGGCGAGGAACTGGACGGAATCGCCCTGTCGCTTGACCATTGTGAAGACGGCATACCACCCGCTCAACACCCAGTAGGCAAAGTCACGGTGCCAGACAACGCCACCGGTTGCCCGCCGCCGCCTGTCCAACTCGCGGAAGATACCGATGGCGAACCGTTCCGCCTTGCTCATCTTGTCCCGCTGTTCGGCATCGGGATTGATGGTCAGTGGCATACGGAACTTCGGGTTGAATGACGAAATCAACGACAGGGCCGTTTCGTAGAAGACCTTGGGTTCATTGGTAATCCAGTTTGGATGGTCAGTCGAACTGTCGGCCCGCCGGCCGTGCTGGTCGTGGTCGACAAGCTGATTCTCGAACAGGTTGAGAATGAAGCGGTCTTCGAGCATCTGGTGGTCGCGGAACTTCCAGAAGGCTTCGAGTTCCTGAACGTCATTCAGGACATCCGGGTCACCGTTTATCGGCATGGGACCTCCTAGAAGACTTTGGCATATCGTTGAATCTTCGACTCGCCTTCAGTCCGCTGTGTTTCGACCGGGGCGCGTTCCCTCACCTGAAGGGCAATCATCAGGGCGTCCAACTCGTCATCGTGCATCCCCGGTGAATGGTTGGCAACGTCCTGATTCGTCCAGATGTAGCCCGAGCATTCATCAATCAGGTTCTCGCTCCAGAACTGAATGTCGTGGGCGCGGATGGCCGTCGCCAGTGAGTCAATCATTCCCGGCTTGGTACCTCTGCTGGTCTTCCAACCGGGCTGAAGCGTCCTGTCCTTTATCACCGCGTCGTAGTCGACATGGTAGTGAATGTTGGGATAGTCGTCTTCAATCAGGTGGTGGAGGACAACGCCGCCATGACCTCCGGTTCGCTCCACCGCTATCTCGGCAAAGTTGTACCGCTTCCCCAGCCGTATCAGTTCGGCTGAGAAGATGTCAGGAGGGATTCGCCCCCGGAGTCGTGCCACGTATTCGTTTCTCTTGACGCTTAGAACTGCCGCGACGGCGTAATCCCCCTGAGGAACCCCGCTGGCGGCATCGACACCGATGACATACTTCTCGCCGCCGACAACGTCTTTCCAGATTTCGAGGTTACCTTCCACGCGACCCTGGTATTTATCCTGCCAGTAGTGGCGAAGGGCGACGCCGTCAAAAACGCCCATGTCGGTTGACAGCCAGCACTCGACATCGTTCTCGGGGTATTCCTGAAAGAACAGGTCGGACAGGTCGGCCATTTTCTCCCGGCGAAAGGCAATCTGTTGGTCGGTCAACTCGCGGCTGTCAACCTTCAGGACATATCTTGCCAAGTCTTGCTCGTCAGAAGTGCGTGTCAGTTTCCTCGGAGCAGGCCTGACGCAAGTTTCATCCCACCACCACGGATAGAAGAATGCTTTGTAGTCAACCTCCCCGTTCTGCGCCGCCTTGTAGAGTTCGTAGAACTTGCCTCCACGACCTCTTGGGGTTGACTCGACCGTTATCCATCCTGACGCCGGGACGGACTGGGTGACGTCGGCGAAGAGACCGTGAGCCTTCTTCGGGGGCCACTTTGCAAGCTCCGAAAGATGACAGATGGAGAGTGAATGGCCGATACCGATGGAGTCCGATTTGGCCGAGTCGATGTAGAGGTAGGTGTCCATTTCGGGGAACCGCATCCGTGACCCGGAGTGCCAGTCCCGCTTGGGCAGGAAGAGGTTTTTTGCCTTGCCTCTGTTGTGTGGCAAGTTTCGATAGAACCGGTCGACCGTCATCAGAAGGAACTCCGACGTCTCCTGGTCATGGGTGATGATGGTGCCACGTTGGAAGGGCTGAGTGAAGATGATGTGGGCGTTGCCGCCCATAACACCAGTAGAAAACCCCTGCTGCCGGTTCTTTAGGCAAACATCCTTGTGAGTCCGTCTCTCAAGGTAATCCCGTTGCGATTCCCACAACCGCATGGGAATCAATTGAGAATCCTTGGAGAGAATCATCAGGTTGTTTGGAATCCACAGCGTAGGGTCTCTAAGTTCCAGTTCGTTGATTTGGAACGTCTGAACCATCTACTTCTTCTTCGGAATCTTTGCTCCAGACTTGCGTGCTTTGTCGAGGGAGATTGCGACTGCCTGCTTGCGCGGCTTCCCCGCCTTCACCTCCCGGCGAATGTTGGAACTGATGACCTTCTGGCTGGTTCCCCGCTTGAGGGGCATCAGCGTTTACGCGGTTTACGCGCTGAAGGAACCGCCGGCTTCGGGGGTTGCGCCTTTGCCCCGATGACCCGTTTCTGCTTGATGCCGTCCCGGACAACTCTGCCGGTAGCTCTGCTGTGTGGCATCTACTTGTCCCCCTTCCCCTTGCCGGGGGTGCCGACCTGCGGGATGGCGGGTTGACCCGGCTTCCCGGTCATTCCCTTGTCTCCTCTGATGTCCTGCGGAGTGTTGTCATTGCTGCCCATGAGTCACCTCCTGCACCATTATGTCAACCTAAATGAAAACACAAAGAGGCCCTGTTGTCAAATGGGAGAGGGGGAAAAGCCGGGGTGGTTACTTTCTCAGGTCGTCAATGAGGCGTTCGATGCCCAGTACCAACATGACTATACCGGCAATCAACTCACCGTTTCTAATCAACAGGATATTCTCTTGGAGCCAAGAACCCCGTACCGTTATGGTCCAGAATATCCAGATAACCAGCAGGCCGCCGGCAATCTGGAAGCAATCGCCGAGTAGTTCTCTGAATGGGTGTTTCATCAATTCTCACAAATGGTCGGGAAACAGGGAATCGGTTTCAAGTAAGCATACCACGACAGGGCAAAGTATTCTCTCAGGAAGTCCTCGTAGGTCGGTAAGGGGCCGTCGTAGTCGTAGCGGAAGTTGTCCCAAGCCGCAATGGCACCGTCGATAAAGCGTTCATCCAGCGCCCGGAACGCCTCGAACATGACGATGTTGGCCCGTTCAGCCCTTGAGAGCATCCGGTCTCCACTCAGCCATCAGTCGCCTCCACGAACATCTCCGCATTGGCTCTCCAATACTCCTTGATAAAGGCTGGGCGGTCAGTCTTCCAAAGTTCCAATAGCCCAATCGCGTATTGGTTACTCTCGATAGCACAGGAAGCCAAAGCCTCTCTCCACATCATCAGGTTATCGAATGTAGGTTTCCTAGTCATCCCACCGCCTTCTCGCTCTCTATCAGCGCCTCGATCGGAGGGACATTTAGCAACGATACCCCGAACGCTTTGCCGTCCTTGATGTCCACCAATACATTATGGTCGGGTGTCTCGTGGGTATAGTCGATATATTCACCATCAGCCAGGTCCGGCATGAGTTGAATGTAGCAAGCCTTAGCATCTGCGTCATACCTTATCTTCATCGCCCTCTCCTATCAGCGCCAGTATCGCCCCTCTCAGGGCTTCTCCGGGGGTCTTTCCTTCGCCGCCGTATTCTTTATCGTCATAGTCTTCATCTCGAATGAACACAGTGGCAGAGTTGTAGTTGAGGATAGTATCGCGGCTTACATGAGCATAAGACAACTTAGGCACACACCACTTGAACAGCCACGTCAGGTCGGTAGTGTCGGGTTTGCCTGGGAACACAATCAAAGAATACTCGTCGGCAAAACACCAACCCTCATCCCGCATTGTGAACCCAGCAAACCTCAGTATCTTTTCTTGGTCTGTCATGGGGTCACCAATACTTCTCGATGAAGTGGTAGGCCACAGCGCCAATGCCTGTGACGATAATCACCCAGAGTATTACGTAACCGATCATCAGTTTCCTCATCGCAAAGGTTCCTCCTTTTGCTGAAAATGTGCCGCGATATTTATTGGGTGAGGTCTATCGGCTCTACCTGAGGTATGTGGATCACGGTTCTGCCGTAAAGCGTCAGGTCTGTGTACATCCTCTCGACCAATGGCATGGAGGCCAAAGGGTGACGGTTTATTCGTCGCAACTGCAACCACATCCACTTCCCACGGTACTCCGCAAGGTGCTGGGCTGCCCACCTGTGCTTTCGGTTCCTTTTCCAGCGGCGGTAAATGTTCAAAAATCACCCCGTATATTTATTGGTCTCCTATACACTACTAGCGCCTGATTCTGAGGAGGTGGGGGTGCCGCGTCGCCGGCTGAGAGGCACCGTAGTCCTCGCTGGGCCTCGCTCCCCTGCATGGTGGTCACATACTCCCGGCAGCGTCGAGGACAGGCCATGACGCGCCGCAGCTTGGACAGTCCGCGGTCTCTTTGCCAATGACGACCGGGTAACCGCACTCCAAGCAATGGGGACCACCCATAGCAGCTCGTAGTCTAGCCTGCGCATCAAGAAATATCTGTAGCGTTAGCGCCTCTGCCATCAGCTACGAGCCCTCTGAGACGGCATACCGCGGGTCGTCGGCTCTCACGGCGCCGTTCATGTTGCCCGGCACCCAGACGTCGGCGTCTCGGCACTCCTCGTTGAGCTTGTTGGCCGACGTCTGTCTTGCCGCCGCCAGTTTGCGGAGTTCAGCCAGGGCGTCACAGCCGCCGCCTTCAATGACGGCCTTGCCGGTGAGCTTTGAGGGCCAAGGGTCCGGCATGGTGAATACAGTGCCAGCTTGTGTCTCCGTCCATCTCGCCCTCCGTTACTTGCTTGACCCAACTCTGTCGGTCACCATGCGCCGTATTGCTCCTGAGAGTTCATCGTCGACGCACTGGTCAATGTAGTCTTGCCGCGAACCCGGGTGCATCATCAACACTTGAATGGCAACCCCGGAAATGGGCTTCCCCTGAGCAGCGAGGAGCGTTACCAGCCCACTCCATGTTGCCATTATTCTTACTCCTCCTCGCTACCCGCCTGAAACTCCGACAGGTCGTCAATGTCCACTATCCGGCCACCCGTCTTGTTGAACTCCTTGGTGGCCTTCTCATCATGGGACGGCCGCTCGTACCCCGGGACCTTCACCGTCCCGTCCTCCGGCTTGTCCTGCAACCCCTTCATCACCTCAGCGTACTGGTCGGCTTGGGGATTCTTGGGCGGGTCTTCCTTTTCCTGCATCCGTCCTACCAACCGCCAGGACAAGGTCAACCGGGCCGCATTGGCCGTCTGAATGCCTTTCGCACAGTCTTCGATGTAGCCAATGGCGTCCTCAAAGAGCTTGTCCAACCGGTAGGCGATTGTCTTCTTCGGTCTTCCCGTAGGTTTTCCAGTGAGATCACCCATGATTTCTACTATACCACGGCATGTCGAGGAAAAGGGGGGTTTCTGGAATATTTCTGTGAGAGTGACCGCATCATGCTTTCCATTCCGTCAGTCCGGGAGCCCCCCTACCCCCGTCCCCCTGCCCATGCTCTCCGGCCGCCAGTGCCTCACCAGACGCCTGCCGCCATCGTGGGGCACACATACCTCGCAGCGGGGTGATATGGGTGCTTGCCGTGGCTCTCACTGGCCTGCCTGGCAGACGACGACCCGAGGACCAGCGGCGGCATTCGTGCCTAGGTTTACATAAACAATATAGTGCGCCCCTCTCTCACGCCTGAGTGGTGTGTCAGTGGGAGACTGGTGGTGTGTGGGTGGGGAATTGGTACGATGTAGCCGGCGACAAGTGGGGTTGACTTGGCCCCTGCGGGGGTTAGCGTTACAGTCGCCGCCAAGGCTCTGACGCCGATGAGGCCGCGCCGTTGACGTAGGGATAGGTAGAGTGAGGCCACGAGACCTTCGACGTAGCGGTAACCTCGCTCGACCCTACACGGTACAGTGTAACCGAGCCTAAGGCCTACACGGTAACAGGTACGAACAACCCCACTTGTTTACCAATCAACCCTACTTGAGTATAAAGACATCATCGGCTACGCCAAGGCTATCCGCCGGGAGATGGGCCGCAAGGCCGGCGGAAAGGGATAGCCTACCCCGACCACCGCCGACGCCAAGAGAGCCCCGTAGTGGGGCTCTCGGCATGTGTGGGGTATGTCAACAAAGAAGAGAGCGCCCCCACTTCTAGGGGCGCTCTGTGTATTCGTGATCGGCCGGGCGTCGAAATATTATCTGGTTACAATATAGGCGCAACGCGGTTTGCACATGTGACTCCCTCCTTTACTGCGCTCTGTTTGCTTGACTGGTTACTCTGCCTCGTCAATGTCCCTGCATGGTAGACTACTTTTCACTGTTTGTCAAGGGTGGCACGAGGACAGGTCGGAAGCGCCGCAGGCAAACATAAAAGAAACTGGACCGGCGCTGGGGATGGTGGTGCTTGTCGTCAGAGACGGTGCCGGCGTCGTACCTCAATAGAGAAAAGGAAAGTGGGCCAACGTTGGGAATGGTGGCACCTGTTGCGGATGGGGGTTTGGGGGTCTCCGTCTCTGTCTTCGGTCTTTCTTATATGTATAGGTCTCCGTCTTACGTAAGACCTAGAGCGCTTTTCGCCGACATTGGGTGCTAGCTACGGTGCTACTACCCTTGACAATGGTAGCACCGACTGTCATACTATTGGTAGCACTGGAAGGAGCACGCCGCCATGGTAGCAACTTGCACTACCTGTCACGCCCCTGTAGTCGTGGTTTGGGCCACACAGGACGGGACGCCCTACTGCTTTACGTGTGCTCCAGACGGTGCAATACGGGTTGAGGAGTTGGGCCATGCCACCGAGGAATGACCGGAGACCTTGGATAAAACTGTTCATTGACGAGTGCCTTACCGGGACAATTCGGGAAGAGTTATCGACGGAAGAGCGTTGCGTCTGGTACGATTTCCTACTGTTGGCGGGGAAAAACCGGGTTCGCGGTTGCATCAGCGCCAACGAAACGCAGGCCATGTCGCCGAAGCGCGTCGCTGCTATCCTGAATGTGAAAGAGAATGTGATCTCTCACTGCGTCGGGAAGTTCATCGAGAATGGCCGCATCACGGTTGACGCTGCCGGCATCATCCATATCGTCAACTGGGACAACTACCAGTACAGTTCCTATGACCGGAGCAAGAAGTACCGGGATGCCACGCCACAGGTGCCCCCCGAAAAACCGGAGGGGGAGAATACACTGGCTCCAGATGACATTCCGTTTTGATGTGAACCCCCGCGTTCACGGCCTTTATGAAAATCATATACAACCTTTATGACTACCCCCTTGTATTCCCGGCAGGCAGGCGTATTATGAGGCTACACGGCCCACCACAAGGCAGGACGGAACTGGAGGGCACGACAATGACAGCGCTAGAGAAACTGGAAGAGGCCGAGGCCAAAGAAATGACATGGCTGACTCGCCCGTGGCAACAGGACAACCCCACGTATAAGTGGCACCAGGGACGGCTCGCCGGCATCCGCTTGGCAATGGGCCTCATCGAGTACGACAACGAGGAGGCAGCAGTTTGCCTCGCCAATACTGGTCCATAGGGTAGCACGGTTTGAGCCTGAGTTAGCCTCAAATCGAAAAACCGAGACCGAACGCCACACACTAACTGGATTGGAGGACGGTAATGACCTACGAAGAGGCCCAGGACTACATACCCACACGCGGCGAGATCCCCTCGGGTACGGGGGGCAATTTCAGTCTTAAGTCAGCTATCGCTCTCAAGAACGTCAAGGCGATTGTTGACGCCAAGCACACGCCGGGACCGTGGGAAGTCGACAACTACGGTGCCCAGCACAACCTGACCGAGTTCCACATCGTCCGGGGCTCCATGCGGGTAGCTAAGGTCAAGAAGACCAACACGAACGCCGAGGCCAACGCCCGCCTGATCGCAGTGGCCCCCGAACTACTGGCAGCGTGTGAACATGCGGCCTTTAGTATTCACCACCCTAAATGCACCGTTCACAAAAGCGGCCCTGGCTGGGACTGCACCTGCCACGTAGGGAAGGCTCAAGCAGCCATCGACAAGGCAACAAGCTAGACCCCGCACAGGCGCACACTAAAATGGAGGGCACGGAAATGGGTAACCTTTACCAATGCCCGCAGTGGGAGAACTGTACCGCTAATACTGACCCGGACTCCCACATCTGCGAACACGTTGAGCCTCACGAGTGGATTACTGCTGATGGTGACGAGTGCAACTGGCGACCGAGTGATGAAGGCCATTGCAGCCAGATATGTATCCCGGTAGGGTGTGGCGAAAAGGGAGACGCGGAGGATTGCCTGGGCCTAACAATAAGCCCCACCGCACCCTCTACATTGCGGGGTTCGACTCCTCGCCACCCTACGCTGGGACTAGCCTAACCCCGGCCAGCGAGCCGGTACGGAATGACAGGGGGTGAATCAATGCCCAAGATTGAATATCAGGAAAAGAACTTCCGACCGGCCACGTTGGAGACGATAGGGTCGGCCAATACCATCATCGCCCAGTATGCAGCGCAGGGGTTCTCGCTGACGCTCCGGCAGCTATACTACCAGTTCGTCTCGCATGGCCTGCTGCCGAACACCGACCGGAGCTACAAGCAACTCGGGAACGTGGTCAGCGATGCACGGCGGGCTGGCCTGATCGACTGGAACTCCATCGAGGACCGCACCCGGTTCATCCGTCAGAACTCAAACTGGACAACACCGTCGTCGATACTCCGCAGCGTCGTGTCAAGCTACCACCGTGACCTGTGGGCCAGCCAGGACCTGCGAATTGAGGTCTGGATTGAGAAGGACGCGCTCGTTGGTGTCATTGACGCCGTCTGCCGGGAACTGGACGTGCCTTTCTTCTCGTGCCGTGGCTACGTCTCCGACTCCGAAATGTGGACGGCTGCCTACAATCGGATGCACGACCGAGTCATCGTGCTGCATCTAGGTGACCATGACCCCTCGGGCATCGACATGACCCGAGACATCAGGGAAAGGCTCCAAATGTTCAGCGGCGGCGCTGACATCGACGTCCGGCGGATCGCTCTCACGATGGCCCAGATTGAGGAACTCGGCCCGCCACCGAACCCGGCGAAGATTACGGACTCCCGTTTCGAGAGTTACGCCGCCGAGTATGGTGATGAATCCTGGGAACTGGACGCCTTGGAACCTCAGTACATCGCCAACCTCATCACCGAGCACGTCCGGGCAGAGCGTGACGACGTAGCCTGGAACGAGGCCGTCGCCGAACAGGAGACCGAGCGCCAGAAGATTCAGGACGTCATCGACCTTTGGAATGAGAGCGACGACGGACAGGATGACGAAGAGGACGAGGACTAACCCCATCACAGGGACACCGCCGCAAGCGGCTGAGTCCATTCACCCCAGGACGTCGGGAGAGGTTGCTTGGGTTTCTTCTCTCGGCGTCCGCCAAGGGGGAGTAAAGAGGAGTCTCGCAATGAGGCTGGAGGAAAGGATGACCGGACTAAAGTATAGAGAAGAGTGGAACGGGGAACACCATGGCGTCGCCATTGAAATCATGCGTTGGCAGCTTGGCGGACGCGAGTGCTGGAACTACTACATCCTGCTGCCGCTTGAGCAAATACCGGAGACTGCCCGATCGGTGTTTAATCTCCGTGGCAAGTCGATGCAGTTCTCGCCCGATGGTCGCAAGCACATGACCTATGAGTACGCGAGCGCCCCCATCATCGGTGACCTGGATTGGCACGGCGGCATCACATTCTATGAGAAACATCGTGACGCTTGGGGCAAGGTGGATGGCATCAAGATAGGCTGTGACTACGCCCACCTGTGGGATGAGGATAGTTCTTACGACCTGTCCAGTGTTGAGGCAGAAGCACGACATTCTGTGGACCGGCTGCTGGAACGCGTCCCGAACATGCGCCTGCGCTGTACCTGGGACGGTAAATACTACCCGGCTGATGAAGGGTCACCCAATCACAACGGTAACTTCGTGGCCGATGTAAACAAGCACAAGGGCACAGGCTCACAACGAGACTAGAGGAGGACTGAGAAGATGCCACATACACCGGGACCCTGGATAGTTACCAAGGAGAATGGCGGTGGTTGGCCCGGCCACCGGATTGCTATGCCGGGACGAATGCGTGATGGGGCACGCACGGTCGCCATAACCTACCGGCAGAACAGCGAGCCGGAATGGGTAGCAGAAGACGAGGCCAACGCCCGCCTGATCGCCGCCGCGCCGGAGTTGCTGGAGGCGCTGGAGGACATCATCGAGCAGGCTGACTTGACGCTGTTCAGGATTGGCCCTGACCTCGCCGACAGTATCCGGGTGTTCGGGAAACCCGCAGTCGCCAAAGCCAAAGGGACTGACTGATGACTGCACGATACCACTGCCTGACCTGTCGCCTAGCCCACTACTGCGGCGGGATGCTCAAGGCGCTCGACTGCAAGCACTACAAGAAGGAGGGGAAAGAATGATGTACCAAGTTGGTGATCTGTCCTGGATGGAACTGAAAGAAGGCGACCCTACTTTCGAGGAATGGGACGAGGCCCATGACTACGCCATCTTGGCAAGTTACGATGACCGCGTTCAGGGCATATGGAGACGTGACAGGGATGACCTCGGCACCGCCGAACTGGTGGCCCTAGTCTATCAACAGACGTGTTTCGAGAAATGAGAGAGGGAGAAACAGGAGATGAAATGACAAAAGTTCAGTGTGATACGAAATCCGAGTGCGGTTCACCTACGTGTGAGCATCACCGCCAGCATGACCAATGGGTACCAGCCTTTTGTGGCGAAGTACACTACTGCGGAACAGTGCGCTACCGTGTTCGCTGCAACCCCGTCGAGGAACCGGCCAAGCTCTGCCCTCAGTGCGGCGCCGACCTGGCCGTCTGGAAGGAGCTATTTGGCCGGGAACATGAATGCTTCGCGCCCGCCACCGACCTCACCAGTCCGCTGCGGCCCCCGAGCGGCCCGGCGCTTTACCGCTGCACCAAGGCGGCCACCTGCGGCATCGAGGAATGCACGGCTGCCGAAAAACACACTCATTACGTGCCCATCATCCACGGCCCGCGGGAGTGCGGGTGGCTCCGCGAGGACGTCGAGTGCGAGAAGGTAGGCGGGCCGGCGCCACTCAAGGGCGTGTACTTCTCCGGCAAGGTCATCGACGTGCTGTCGAGGCTCCAAGGTATGGACCTTGTCGAGTGGGACAAGCTGTGGGCGATGGTGACGGGTAAGGCTGAACCGACTCCCGAGGAACGCATGAAGGCAGACGCCGAGGCCATCATGGCTGATGCGGATGGCGTGCCGGAGATGACCCCGGGGCTGTGGAAGTCCACGGTGGAGACAATCGTCTTGTCCGCTATCACCCGGGTCGACGAACACGGCCAGGAAAGAAAGCTCTCAGCCGGTCAGGCGGCAACCCAGATTCTCGAACTGCCCCCGGTTGGCCACGCCCCCAGCGAGACGCTCCCGATCGGCGGGTCGGATGAAAACGACCGGCAGTTCGGGCCAAGCGGCAGAACATCGGAGAAATAGGGTCACCTAACGCTCTGAGCGCCACAACCTGAGAGGCAGAGACCCCGGACGGGCTACTACAGCCGCCGGGGTCTCTCCCTGTCCAGCGTCATTGCCCAGCGGCGGCTAGTTCAATGTCAGCGATGGCCTTGAGTATGGGGTAGATTTGCTGCGGGACTACGGCGTTTCCGAGGGCTCGCAGTCGGTCCACCCGATGGGGAACCCCATGAGCCACTCGACCCATGCCGGGTTCAACTGCCCACCAGCCACTTGCCCCAGCTTCACTGCATGATTCACGCCGGGTTTGTATTCCTTCCCCGCTAAGGCGCCCATCGTTGAGTCCGCCTGCGTCGGTGTTGGAAGCATCGCCGCCCTGGCCGCTAGACTCGGACTCCCGTCGCCGTGCTTCTGATTCGGTCCGCCCTTCTCTCCATCCGATGCCCGCGGCGTCGGTAGCATCTTCGCCACCGCCGTCGCTAGGTCGTCGCCCCCGCTCTCCGGCCTGTCCGCCCTGGCATAGTCCGGTCCGCTTGGTTCCTGCTTCGGCGTCGGCCACATCCTCAACCCTTCTTTCACCGCCACCTGGTCTCTCAGATTCCCAGCACTCGTTCTCCCTTTCCGACTCGTTTGTGATTGCCTTTCCATTGTCTCCTGAGGCTTGAAGGTCATTCCCCCCATCGTGTCGGGCGTTTGCCACAATGAAGAGTCTATCCCGTCGGTGCGGGGCGTTGACGGCACAAGCTGGAATCTGAAACGTCTGGACTTCATAGCCACTACTCTCCAGGTCAGCCACACAATCGTCGAGCCCCATGTGGATGAGCCCAGCAACATTCTCACACACTGCCCAAGTGGGCCTGACCTCCCGTATGACTCGCAGCATTTCAGGCCAGAGCCAGCGGTCATCTTCTTTGCCTCGTCGCTGCCCGGCGACAGATACAGGCTGGCAAGGGAATCCGCCGGTAACAAGGTCAACTGTGAAGTCGGGCCTACCGGCGGTCGGAATTGTTCCTCTCCCACTATGGCTGACTTCAGACTCCAGCCGTGGCGTCCCTCTAATTCTGCCGGGGTCGGTTTGCTCCGACGATTGTCGTTGTCGTTCCCTGTTGGCGTCGGCCACAGTCTCTTTGGTGACATCGCCACTGCATCGGGAAGCCCTGTCGTCACCGGATTGCCCGTTCTCCTGTCGTAAGGTTTCTTCCCTAGCACCCACGGTTCCCCTTCGCTGTCCACCAAGTCCTCGGGATTCACCGTGTTCTTGGTAGTCTTGTTTGCCTGTGGCGTCGGCCAGAGTTTGTCGGTTGACATCGAATATATCCTCCAGTATCGGCACATCAGGCCAATGCTTCCTCAATACCTTCCGGCAGTAGGAGTCCTTCTCGACCATAGCGACAGTCGTGAATCCTGCCCACTCCGCAGCTAGGTCGATGCCACCTATGCCGCTGAACAGGCTAACGTGAGTCAGCACTACCGCCCTCCACATACGCCGCCACGTGCCGCCGCTGATACCGCGAGGCC
>SDBV01008699.1_pt1 | contig 13639 bp, 10 predicted proteins | sample 2277081 | NCBI WGS metagenome assembly SDBV01 (sample SAMN10402039, study PRJNA504765) | marine sediment metagenome | isolation source: marine sediment core GS10_PC15, 223 cmbsf | place: Arctic Ocean: Southern Knipovich Ridge | collected 2010 | reverse complement strand
GAATGCTAAATTTGTCACATGTTTGCTATTAGCTCTTCTTCTGCTCACAGCAGAGTCGCCTGTCTGGGGACAGTTGTATGTTGATCTTGACGGGCTCGAATCCGGCAGCAATGCCGGGGCCACACAGGCTGGCTTTGAATCGTTTCGTGCGCCCGGCGCCGACAGCAATACCGCCCATACGGTAAGCGCAACGTATGCCGACGTGTTCGGCCCCGGGCAGGATGCGACCGTGCGATTAGAGGCGCAACGATGGAAAAAACGTGACGAGATTACAGGAGGTGATCCCACAGCCGTTGCGTTGAAGGATATGTTGAGAGATTTCGGCGGCCCGGTAAACGGCCAGACCGCGACTCTGGCTTTGACAATACCTGCGGGCGTTTACGATATCACCGTCTACCACCACGAATCAAGACGCTCACAGCCGGAGACCGCCGCGCTAACAATCACCGACGCCGACGGAATACAGGGGCCTGTCGAACTGTCCAGCGGTTATGGCAGCACCGACGCCAGTTCCCCGACCGTGTTCATTGCGGCAATTCGGTCGGATGGCATAAATGAGATTACCTTTCTCTATGACAACACCGACGGCGTAACCACCGGCGCATTCCCGGTCAACGGATTCGAATTGACAGGCAATACGTTTGCCCAGGCAATTGATCCCGACCCGAATGACAGGGCGGTTGGTATCGCGCTGGATATTCCACTGAGTTGGAAATGCTCCAGCGAAACGGCCGACTTTTACGATTTGTATCTGGACACCGAATCCGATTTCGGCGGCGGTGCAACCGCACCCGGCCTGACAGAAACGACCTATAAACCTGACCTGCTTGATTCCGCCACAAAGTACTACTGGAGGGTCGATACAACCAGCAACGCCGGGCTCATCCCGGGCAGGGTCTGGAGTTTCACCACGGCAGGTCTTGCACACAGTCCGCAGCCCGGCAACGGCGATGTTGGCGTGAGGACGGATATTGCGCTGAGTTGGACGCCGGATACGGTGGCTGCTTCGTATGATGTCTACCTCGACACCACCGACGGTACTACATGGCTGGCCAATGTGACCGAACCCGTTTTTAATGTGTCGCTGAAGAATGATACGAGCTATCACTGGCGGGTCGACGAAATCGACGCTGCGGGCAATCCTCTGGCGCCGGGCGAGGTATGGACATTTACCACACGAAAGGCAGCGGCCGTCATACGGCTTAATAATGAGCAGCCGATTGTCGACAGGTCCTTTGAAGGAGTGGGCGGCAACATCAACGGCCCGTCTCTGATCCGCATCCCGGACTGGATCGACCCTGTCGATCGCGCTGACCCTTCGGCGGTTTACTACCTCTATTTTGCTCACCATGGGGGCGATCACATTCGCATGGCGTGGGCAAGCGATATTGAAGGACCCTGGAACATCTACAACCCTGACAACGGCGTGCTCAAATTAGGCATCTCCGTGGGCAGTCTGACCGTGTCCGGCCATGTCGCTTCACCGGATGTTCATGTAGACGACGCCAACCGGCGCATCATCATGTACTTCCACGGCGGCGGCGTCAGATGGAACGGGGTTAACCGGGGGCAAAGTACCTGTGTCGCCACTTCTCCCTACGGACTGGATTTCAACGGTCGGGTCGAAGAGACGATTGTGGGCAATTTCTACTATCGCGTCTTTGCCCATGGCGGGCAGTTGTATGCCATCGCCAAGCAGGGATGGGCATGGAAGGCCCGCAACCCCGACGAGCCCTGGAATCCGGACGGCGTCGATCTCACAAAAGAGTACCTGTGGACCAGGTCGGCAGCAAATCCCTTCGCCGCTCTCGGCAAGACAGTTCGCCACAACGCCCTGCGCCTCGTCGGCGATACGCTGCATATCTATTACAGTTGCTATCCCGACGAGCCCGAACGGATACTGCACTCGACAATCGATATGAGCGGCGGCGATTTCGATAACTGGGTCGCAACGACTCCGCCCGAAGAAATCCTCGAACCTGAGTTGGACTGGGAGGGTGCAGACCTTCCACTGGCAATGTCCCGGGAGGGATCAAGCACAAATGTTCGGCAATTACGCGACCCGGCTTTGTTCACGGATATCGACGGGGTGCACTATCTGCTGTACACCGGCAGAGGCGAGGAGGCGATCGGCCTGGCCCGCTTTGTCAATACCTGCGGCATGCCGCCTCTGGCCGGCGATCTGAGCGGCGATTGCACCGTGAATCTTGCCGACCTCATAATAACCGCCGACAAATGGCTCACGCCTTACGATATGACTGACTTTGCAACTCTGGCAAGTAACTGGCTGCAGAACATACCCAGCCGATAGACCGCGCAAAAACCTGCTACTCTGCCAAGTACGGATTGCCTGACTTGTCATTCCCGCAAAAGCGCCGAATCCAGAAATGACAATCGAAGATTGGCACGTGTTTAGCCTGAAATGGGTGGCAGCCTTTTGCGGAGCGCAGCAAAGGGATGGTTCGCCCAATCGAGGATTGTCATCTCCTGTCGCCAACAATGTGAAAGTTGACAGACTGCTGCGGACCTGTGAAAAACAGGTACCGCCGACCATTGGGTCTACGGTACCTGTTTTCATTAGCGTCTGATTGTTGTCTACTCGGTTATGATTTCCGGGATTTCGCGGACCCAGATATTGCGGTAGCGGATGGGGTTGCCGTGGTCCTGCAGTTGGATCGGCATCTTGTCGGCGTGATAGCGATAGGCCGACTGCTTCTTGTGCCACGTAACGCCCTTGATTTCCCAGTGGTCCTGGACGAGGACGCCGTTGTGAAAGATCGTGATCGTTGCAGGGCGAACGACTTCGTTGGTCTTGCCCTTGAAGATCGGTCGATGAAATACGATGTCGTAGCTTTGCCACTTGTCGGGCCCCCGCGAGACATTGACCAGGGGCTTCTTCTGCCCGTAGATCGACGCGGCCTGTCCGTCGGCGTAGGTGGGGTTGTTGTAGGAATCGAGCACCTGGACTTCATAGGTGTTCATCAGGAATACGCCGCTGTTGCCGCGGCTCTGACCGCTGCCCTTGACATCCTTCGGCGTCCGCCATTCGATATGCAGTTGACAACTGCCGAACTCCTGCTTCGTACGGACGGAGCCGGCCTTCTTGACACACTCCATCGCGCCGTCCTTGATGACCCACTTGGTCGCATTGCGCTTGCCGTCGCACCACGCCGACACATCCGTCCCGTCAAAAAGCACCACCGCATCGCAGGGCGGCTGATCGTCCGTCTTGCCCGCAGCGATGATCTCAGGCTTGGGCTCGGTCTCATCGTGCACAAAGTACTTGCTCCCGACCTTCTTCTCACGCGGCTTGGGCTTGTCCTCGGCGCTGATGCCGATAGTGCAGATAACAACCCCAACAACCACCGCAATACACATTCGTGTTGACTTTTCCTGCATAATTACCTCCTTACGATTTTCTTATGTAATCACCTAACGTGTTGTCCTGCTTTGTCATTTCGAGTCCCGGCGCGCCGGGAAGAAATCCACTAAAAAAGCATCGCCGAAGGCGATCCGATTCCAATATACAATCGAAAATCTACAATCTACAATCCCACCATCCTATTTAGGCACACAGGCAGCGTCATAAGGATACGTGTTACAATGTATCAGCCAGTTGCTTCCCATCCTCGCAAAGTCTAACATATTAACCTTGCAGTCATTGTTCAAATCCCCACCCAGATCAAACGCACAACCTCGCAGCCCAAGCGAAACCCTTGCCGTAAGCTCGACGACTGGCGAAGTCGTAACCAAGGTGACCGCAGGGAAACCTGTGGCTGGATCACCGGACTTGATAGTCGGATTCCTGCTAAGGTACTGGAGCGGGAGGTTCTAATCGCGGTCCAATATTATGTTAATCTTTTTCGTATGAATCCTCAAGTGAATAGAACCATTCGTACACGTTACCGATGAAATCATCCCATTTTTTCTGATCTATTGTCTTACGGAGTTCGTTGTCTTTCTTCCACAGTCTTTCAAGGAAGTCGATAATATACTGAGCATGGTCTATCTGCTCTTTCAGTGTAGGCTCTGCCTCGGCTGCCTGCAAACCATACGTGGAGGAGGCAGAAGACATCATCATCATTTCATAAGTTTCATCTATACCCCTTTGCTCGGGCATCGGGAAACTTGTCATTGTGGCGCAATCCATCCATAGCCATTCATCAGCAAACAGGGTAAGGTCGGCGACATCAATAGCTTCTTCATCACCTGCCAAGTCGTAGAGGCTGACCCAATCGGACCAATTCGGGTCGCTGTCTGTTTTAAGCCAATGTTGGGCAAACTCTCCATAGTCTGGAAAGTTCACAATACCATCATCGTTGAAATCTGCTTCTGAAGTATAACTACAATCATAGTATTCATCTGCCCCCATATCCACCCGGCCATAGAGGACTCTGAATTCCTTATCAATATCTCTCTGATGGTAATAGGTTTCATTGGGGTCGCCTGCATCTTTGCAAAGAGAAGTAGAATCCAGATGATAATCGCCTATCTCAAACGAGGGGTCGTCATCTATGTTGCCTTCGCCTATGCCAATGTAAATAGTTTCGTTGGGGTCTTCATAGAAATCCGTAGGATACTCAATACAACTGTAAGTGGCATAACAGCCAACCAGGTCATTTGCATCGGCATGTCCCCAGAAGATACAGTTTTTAATGGAAGGCTCAATATCAGAGTCGCAGTAAGCACCCCTCGGGTCGTTGTCAACAACCGTATTGTTCCTGACAATAGCAATGTCCTGCAAATCTGTAAAAGACATACCTATCGTATTGGCATAGATCCAGTTGTTTCTGATTATGGGGGATTGGGTTCCATCACACAGAATACCAATCCCATTGTCTGTGATCTTATTGTGCTCGACCTGAACCGAACCGCCCTGGCAATAAACTCCTGCAAAACCGCCCCGCTGGATTGTAAATCCATCGAGTATCGCCCACCTCACATCCGCATCGGCGGTCACGACAAAATCAACCTCGTTGGGATCGAAAAGACCGCTCAAAATAGTCTCATTGTTCGGGTCTGCCCAGTCCCGTTCATCGGTTCCATCAAAACCACCATAGACCGTTACGCCGTTTACAAGCGTAAACGTCGCCGACGCACTGAAACTGGCCGCAGGTGTATAAGTTCCCTCAGATACCCAAATTTGATCGCAGACATCCGCCTCAGCCAAAGCATCCTGTAGCTTTAGATAGGCGTCAGGCCAAGAAGAGCCGTTGTCGTTACCCGCCGTTGCGTCCTCGTCGACATAGATAACACTCCCGCAGTCGCATTCACAGACAGCCGTTGTATGCTCTGTTTGTTGTGAATACTCTTGGCCGCTCACCGTATATTCGGCAATGACAGACGATGTGATCTCTCCCCCGGGGATGACAGAACTGTTTATGCTCACAGATATATCCACACTATCATCCTCGCCGCCGGTAAGATCACCAATATACCACACATAGGCATGCGAGTCAGAGTCATAGTATCCTTCATTCGGATCGGCAGAAACAAAGTCGGCCTCCGGTGGAAGATAGCATGTAAGCTCCAACTCTTTAACATCGGATGGAGAAAATGAATATGCCTCCAACATCGGATGGAGAAAATGAATATGCCTCCCATCCCGGTATATTCCACAGATAAGAATAGTCAATAGTAAGAGTCTTATCACTTGGGCAGGGCGAAACACATGAAGCAGCATCATCTTCAATCTCCAGCCGCAATGGCGGATAAACATCGGCCATAGTCTTAATCGGCCCGGTGCCGAACATAAAAGCAACAGTAATTGAAGTTGTCTCATTCGGGTCGAGAGAGCCAAGATGCCAGCCCATAGCTCCGGCAACTTCATCATACTGATATATGTCTCCACTTAAATCACGATCTTCAATATTCCAGTGGGTCCCCGGCCTCGAAGGTTTGTTATCCAGGTCATAACTGTGGCCGCCCCTGTAGAAACCGCATTCGACCCAGTTCGGCTCAACCGTGCAACTGAACCCCACCCAGTCAACTTCGTTTTCGTCAGCGTGGGAGGGGTAAGAGCCGCTCGCACTCCACGAGGTCATATCAAAGCAGAAGTTGCCTGATTCGTGGTTAGGGTCATAGGGAATATAGTCTTCCAATGAATCGGGCCAAAAATCCGAATCGTCATATGCTATTGAGACATCACCATAGTTGTCATTGGCATGGCTGTGAAGCATCTGATAAAACTCAAGATTAGTCAAGGTTTCTTCATTGGGGTCAGTATTCCTGAATGTATAAGTTTGCAGGAACAGGTATCGATCACTTTCCACAAAATAGTGCTCAATCTCATCAGGATCATTCGGGTCGGGAACAAAGAATGCAAGCGGCGAACCCCCGACACCTTCATCGACCGAAGAGCCAAGGTCTACGACTTCATATTTGACTGAGATTTCGAGTCTGTCATCAGCATTTCTGATGATGGTGTGTGCTGTGTCGTTTGCACTCTCTAATGTGTCACCACGGTCGTATGCTTCATTGTCTGCGGGCACAGGATTATCCTGATTATCCCACGAATCATCAGAAGAGAATATTTCAAAAGAACTATCTGTGCTCCAATACGGATATAAAAACTCGTCCGTCAGCCACATAGCTTTTCGGCCCAAACTCTGGTTGTTAGGATCAATGAATTCTGTATCGATTTCATCAAAATAAACTGCGCCGCCGTACTCGCCGCTGAGCACTTCATGGTAATCAGAAGCATGGTGTCTTTCAGACTCCCCCCAGTAAATCCAGTCGGAATAGCCGGCCACATCCATTTCAGCATAGAAGGATGGTGCTCCGATATAAAGATACTCTGACGATGGTGATGATGCTACTGAAACTGACGATGCACCTAAAGTGAAAACAGTTCCGACGAAAGCGAGACATGCCTTGCGTGTGAGAGAGACACTCATAGTTTATCCTCCGTAATAAGAATTGAAAGAAATGTTAGAACCTTCGGTTCCGGAACCTGTTGATAAGAATGCCGGATAACAACAATAGAACAGTCGCAGGTTCAGGTATTTCATGCAAGACAACATTATCAGGTATTTCAGACATGCGATAAAAGTGAAATGAAAAATCACTGCCATTCTCCCATGTTCCCGACAGGGAGGCATGAGGCTTATCAGTGGAATTACCATTCAATATCAAAAAATTTGTTCCAAAAACATTCAAGGTGCTTTCCGCACTGCTGCCAAGCACACGATTAATCTCTCCGCCGTAAAGATTCATCGTGGATGAATTGCGAAGTACCAGGCTTCCGACAGTTCCGTCATAGATGTTCACGATGCTTGTATCGTTAGAGTGAATTCGCATTACTTCGCTTCCGGTAACAAATGTAACCGTTGTTTGCTCAGGCGGGTCGTCAAGTGAATCGTGTATTTCGAGAGTTTCATAGTTGGAGTGATCTACTATTTCATCTTCATAGATGTCCGTCACTATGCCAGCGTTGGAAACAGCAACGACAAAGACCAGAATAAGTACCGATAGTATGGGTTTTACTTTCATAATTCTTCTCCTTCAAAGTTATACTATTGTTCCTTTTCTTATAACAACAAATCCCAGAGCAAGAAAAGCTACAGAAGCAGGTTCGGGTATTTCGTGCAGAGAAATATTATCATCGGTAGGTTCCGCTCTGGCGAATTGTATTTGAAACGGCAAACCATCTGCCCACGCACCGCTGACGCGGAACGATGAACCCAAATCCACTGTAGCAAAGGCAGTTCCATATACATTGATTGTATGCCCATTCGGATAGATCATCAGCATTGTTCCACCTGATAAATTGGCGGTGCTGGCGTCATACATGAACATAGTGTCAACCTTTCCCCCCTTTAGGTTAAATATGCTCGTATCATTAACCGCCAGAATAGAGATGTCTCCTCCCATCATATCAACGGTGGTCTGCACTGGCGGAACGTCTTGAGAATCGTAGATGTCAACATTGAGAAAAGCCCCTGAGTTAATCGTCTCATCGCCGTATATATCCCATATAATACCAGCATGTGAAACTGCACCGATTGCCAAAACTGTCAATATTGAAAATGCCATTTTCATAATACTTCTCCTTTAAAGTTAAGAATCTGTTCCTTTTCTTATGCCCAAAAAACCCAAACCAAGAAAAGTTATCGAAGCAGGTTCGGGAACTTCGTGAAGGATGACTTGGCTTGGCAATTCAGTCTCTCCCCTGAAGAACAGACTGAAATCTGTCTCATCAGCCCATTTCCCCGTAAGGGTTCCGCTGCTAATATTGACTGAGAAATCGAAGTCTGTGCCGTAGATATGGACGGTGCTGCTTCCATACGGATTCATACTGCCGTTTGTATTCCCTTGGAACAGATTTACCGTGCTTGAATCAATAGCTACTATATGTATACCATTGGTCCAGCCATAGATGTTTACAATGCTGGAGTTGTAAGCATACAGACCCCAACTTCCAACAGAACCGTCATGTAAGGTTAAGGTAGATGAATTGTAAGTATCAATTCCAACAACTGTGCCGCCACTCATATCAACCTCAGCATCGTTGTAGATGTTGACTTGATTATACTCATCACCTTCCTGAATGATCTCCGTTCCTTCTGTGATGTTCCAATCCATAGCAGCATAAGAAAGCCCCATAAGATTGAGTATGATTACAACTACGGGCAGATATCTTGCTTTCATAATACTTCTCCTTCACAGTTAAGAAGTTGTTCCTTTTCGTATGGCCAAAAAGCCCAAACCAAGCAGAGCAATGGAAGTAGGTTCAGGAACAATGTTGATGCGGTTCAAATCATTCTGTTGATAATCTCTGAAGTGAAATGTGATCGGGCCGCCATTGAGCCAATAGCCGGAAAAATCAGCACTTGTAGTATTATATGTCCATTCAAAATCATACCCATGTATATTCAACGTGCCTGTAAATGATATTCCCGCATACACAAAGGAGCCATTGTGAGGGCTGAGATAATGAACATCCACTGTACTTGCCCCTGCACTGCTGACTGAGTTTATTGTTCCCCCGTATATGCTGGCTGTGCTTACATCTGTTGCCCACACATTGCCAATTGTTGTGCCTGCATAAACTTCAACAATACTACTTTCATATGATTTCAAAATCTCAATATCACCCCCGGTAATACTGACAACAGAGCTTGACGCAGGTGTTTCATAGTCTATTGTCACTATTCCATATGAACCGTTGTCTATTGTAGTGTCTTCTGTAATATCCCAATCAAGAGCAGCATTGGAAATCCCAATGAGATTTAGCACAACAAGACTTAACAGTAGTATTCTTGCTTTCATAATCCTTCCACCTTCAAAGTTATGCCCCCTGTTTGAATTACAATCTCCCATTTCATTGTCCCCAATCAACAATCGCCTGCCCCAGATGAAAAATCCATGATGTTCTAATTATATCTTTTTCCCGGGAAACGTCAACCCCTAAATTCCCGGTACGGCCAAAAAAAGACAATTTCCATTACTCAATTCCCAAACGGACGCAGAATTCCGGCTTTTCCATAATAATAGGCGGTTCTCACGCCCAAAATGTTGGTGCGAAAAATTAGATTTTTTGCATTCTATATTGTGAGTTCTATAGTCTCGCTTTTCTCCTGAGATACAGCCCTGTTGCAAGGGAAAAAAGAAAGAAGGTGGAGGGTTCAGGTATTTCGTGAAGGACTACCCTCGGATAAGTCTCTGGCCCCCTCAGATAAAGCGTGAATTGCTCATCATTGCCCCACGTTCCTGAAAGGTAGTAACTGCTTCCAGAAGGCAATAAATCAAAATCCTTGCCATAGATATGGATTACAGATAGATGAAACCCCGCGATATAGCCCATATTGGTGACTGCATAAATGTTTATAGTACTCTCGTCCGTGGATGTGATGGAGTCAAGATCACCACCGTATATATTGAGTTCAGAGGTGCCTCGTAAGTGAGTCCAACCTGTTACGAGACTATCACCACTTACCGTAAGCTTTGCTGAGTCATAAATCTCGAAGTCTTCCACAGTTCCGCCTGTCATGGTCACAACAGCACTGTCATAAACACTGATTACACCATATTCAGCCCCCTCCAAGATTGAGTGTGAGCCTCCGTCAATGTCCCAATCTAATGCAGCATTGGAAATCCCAATGAGATTGAGGGCAACAAGACTTGACAGTAGCAGTTTTGCTTTCATAATCCTTTTCCTTCACAGTCATGAAGTTGTTCCTATTCTTATGGTCAAAAAGCCCAAACCAAGAAACGCCATTTTGCTGTTCACAATTACCTTCCCTCAAGAATCTTCAACCTCAACTGATAATTCTTTCTTGCGGATGTCCCTCCCGGATGATGACAAAAGAGGGCACCGCCAAACATGCCCCACTGAGGCCCGGCAAGGCCCACGAGAGAACATGCGAGCAGCGCCCCAGTTTGGGGCACTGACATTTGCACGTTTCTCTCGTAACGAAATTGCCGGTTTCAGTGAGAGCGCCCTCAGTCTCAGACGGACACACAAGTCCAGCTTTTCCATAATAATAGGCGAGTCTCACGAATAGGCGAGTCTCACGCCTAGGCGAGTCTCACGCCCAAAATGTTGATGCGAAAAATTAGATTTTTTGCATTTTATTTTGTCGGGTGGTGCTTTCTGACCTGGTCCTCCGTCCCGGTGAGTCCTCAAAGCTGGTCCACCATCACAACATGCTGCCACAGGAAAATCAAGGTGGTCTTCGGTAACTTCATCACAATGGGCATTTTCACCTGTACGAATGGGCAGAAATAAGGATAAAATCCGAGAATCTCACCTTCCCCTCATCCCCCCTGCCCACTTCGACATTCATTATTTCACGGCTCGACATTCGATATTCCCTCCTCCCCCGCATCCCTCGTCCCCAACCCCCGACCCCCTATCACTAGCATCGCCGAAGGCAATTCCACCTCAATATAAAACCTGTCCTGAGCGGAGTCGAATGGATTGAAAATAGAAAATCGTCAATCCAATTCCCCCCTATTTACCCCTCCCGACTTGTCGGGACTGGCCGGGCTCAGCACACACCACCCCAAACCTCGCCACCCTTCAGAGAATCCGTGCTAATTCGTAAAAATCCGTGGTTAATTATATTTAATGTTTGACATTTACCAAACAGCATGGTATAATAGCCCGCAAGATTAACGATGCCCTTATACAGAAACAGGAGGAAGAACAAACCAATGCCCACCAAACCGTTGCATCACGTTTCGGACTTGCTATTTCGGATTTGTCTCGAATTTCGAGATTCGTATTTCGGATTTCACCCCGATCTCTCGGGGTGCAATTATGCGAAACGAACCCAATCCTGGCATGTCGTCCCGCACCAATTCTCTGCGGTGTGCCTCTCCGATGAAGAATTGGTGCGGGAAAACGAACCCAGTTTACCGCCCCACCGCCATCCTACCCCCCAAACCATCCCACATTATGCGAAACTAACCCAATTCCCACACCGTACGTCTTCTCCCGCCCTGCCCACACCCCGATTATGCAAAACAAACCCAATTACTTCACCTCTTCTCTTCTCCACTTCTCCACCTACCATCCCCCCGTTATGCGAAACGAACCCAATTCCCCGTACCGCTGGCGTCTCGCCGGCTTTTCCCAGCCCCCCAATTATGCGAAACAAACCCAATTCCCCCAAGCCAGCAGCCAATCGCCAACACCCAACAGCCAAAATATGCAAAACAGACCCAATCTCCACGCCGCCAATATGCAAAACAAAGCCAATCTACCGTACCCCCGCCGTCTCGCCGGCTTTCCCACCCCCCATTCCGCGAAACAAACCCAATTTCAAGCCACCCCCCCCAATCTACCAACTACGAACAACGAAATACGAACTACTTTAATGCCAAAACAAACCCAATTCGCGCCCAGCCAACATGCAAAACGAACCCAATTTACCGTACCGCTGGCGTCTCGCCGGCTTCCCCATCCCACATTATGCAAAACAAACCCAATTACTTCACCTCTTCTCTTCTCCACTACTCCACTACTCCACTACTCCACTTCTGCCCCTACCATCCCCCCATTATGCGAAACGAACCCAATTCCGTGTACCGCCGACCCCTCGCCACCATTGCGACCGCCCCCGGAAATACGGCTGTCGGAATGACACCGGGTGGCGCGGGGGGAGGATTGAACCGCAGAATATCGAACTGAGAGATGTCGAATGTCGAGATTTTCAGGTGCATAGCGGGATAGCGGCAATCAGTCGCGTCGGGCGACTACTCGAACATATGATACAGGATCTCGTCGGAAAGCTGAAATACAAATTCGCTGTTGTTATCCTCTTCGCCCATTACCTGGTAGGGCATTTCCTCTTTCAGGTACCTGCCATCGGCCGTTGGCTTGTAGTGATCAGCTACATAAAATTTGCCCCGCGAATAAGGCGGGAGATAGAACATCACCCGTCCGTTTTCATCCGTATTATGGGCGACACTTCCCGTATTGCCCACACGTTTCATAACCGGAACACCTTCGACTGCCTCGGCGTTTGCATTGACGATCTTGACATAAACCTTCAAAGCCGGCTGCAACCGGACTTTTCCGATATCCAGGACCTCGCCGTGGGCAAGTTTGAACGACTCTTCGGTAGTAAACGGGCTCCACTGATCATCGTACGGCATGCGCAACTGCAGTCTAAACGTCGCCTCGGCAGGTACGAACACATGCTGTGGCTCATTCTGCTCCATCCAGCCGTTGTATCTGACAAAGCGTGTCCGGCGATCCTCAAATTTCAGCAGATCCCTGACCCACGCAGGCGATTCGCTTTTATCAACGATCCATTTGGGATTTATCGAAACATGCTTTTCTTCGACACACGCTTCGACCAGAATCTTCGCCGCAGGGAACAACTTCAGTGTCTCGACGTCAACCTCCCTCGGATCGCCGGGCTTTTGCGCATACATTCGTTTTGAAACGGGAATGTAATTCTCCTCGAACGCAAGGAACGTGTAGAAATCTCTGCCGGGCTGGGGCCCAATGGCGTAATAACCTTCGGCGTCGGTTCTGGTAATAACGCCAATACGATAGGCATCACTGATGGGCTTGACGGCTGGGTCGGCGGTGGAAATGTCCTCGCCGAGACGGTGGATTGCGGCCCATTGTTCGCCGGTGATGTCGGCGAGTCTTTTGGAGCATATCGATTGCATGGTGATGACACAGGTGGCGGCGAAAGGCTCGCCGGTTACACCGTCGACGACGCGGCCTGTATATGTTACAGGGTCGGGGGTTCTAAGGACAATCTCCTGTGGGGAATCGTCGGTTATCTCAACGGGATCGGTCTGAACCCTGTCGTTGTAACCTGTCTTGCGCCAAGCCAGGTCGATGTCTGCGACATAGGTGCCGTTGGGAAAGACCCGGCGGTCTTTGAAGTCACTGTAGCCGAGCCTGATCCTGCGGTCACCTTCCATATCAATCGTCAGGACGATATGTTTCAGGCCTGTGGGGTCATTGATGACGCCGTATTCATCGACAAATACGAATGTGTGTAAACTACCCGGAGATTCCATGACGATTGTTGTTTCGACGCCGTTTTCGACTTTGCCGACGTACGGAAGGAAGTCCATTTCTCTGGGGGCTTCGATGCGAACGCTGTATTTTGATTTTGGGGGGATGAGTTTGCCTCGCTGGTCTGAGAACTGCTTGCTGGGCGGCATGTAT
>SDBV01008698.1_pt1 | contig 13639 bp, 8 predicted proteins | sample 2277081 | NCBI WGS metagenome assembly SDBV01 (sample SAMN10402039, study PRJNA504765) | marine sediment metagenome | isolation source: marine sediment core GS10_PC15, 223 cmbsf | place: Arctic Ocean: Southern Knipovich Ridge | collected 2010 | reverse complement strand
ATATTAAGCAACAAGGCACTTGACTTATATCCTTGTGAGATATACATTTAGCCACGTTACGGCACGATGAGCCACGTAAAGCAGAAAGTCCTATTACGCCCTTTTAAGGCGTGGGTCGACGGTTCGAATCCGTCGCGGCTCATTTTTTTGCTTGGCAGCAGAGGCCGGCACATCAGGCTGACGCCTCTTTTTTTATGCGCCGCGAGGTTGAATGACGTCAGGCTCGACTCGTTTTGAGAACCGGCGCGCCTTTCCGTGCGCGCCGCCGCCCGGTTTCACGCGGGGCGCGTGTAGTACGTGATTCTGAAATGTGTTCTGGTGGTGAATCCCAGATGGTGATAGAGCGCGAGGGCCGCCGGGTTGTCCTGCTTGACGAACAGGGTGGCCATTTTTTTTGTCTGCCGGATGTCTTTCAAGAGGGCCTCCATACACAGCGTACCGATCCTCTCTCTCCGCCGGGATGGGAGTGTAAACACCCCTCCTATCTGGTCGACTAAGAACCCCCTGGCGTTTGTTCCGGCCTTGGCGATGGGAACACCTTTTTCCTCGGCCAGATAGATAACCTGTTTCTTCAGGCTCTTTCGCAGCAGGGAACGGCAGCGCCGCTCGTCAAAATGATCGGGATTGAGGAATACCTCTTCCAGCTCGTACTGGCGCTGAATATCGTACAGAGCGTCCGCGTCTGCGAGATCGGCCGTCCTCACCTCGACGGACGGAGGAGCGAGGTTGGGGGACAGTTGCGTGCGCTTCAAATCGAGGGTCATCAGGAAATAATCCACCTTGGCGCGTATATCGTTTTCGAAGAGGTTTTCGATCTTGATGACGCTGCTCTTCAGACCCATTATCGAATGCAATCTGCGGCTGTACCTGTGAAAGAAAGGTTTCAACCGGCTGTTGTGATCCAGTGTGCATGACCGCTTTTCGTAGAGGATAGGGAGAACCAGGCCGGAGCGGGTCAGCATCAGGGCCTCCAATATGGTCGGCATTCCCTGCAGCTTCTCCTCGTTGATCATGAGGGTAAAGCTCTCTCCATTGACCCAGCTGTAGGGTGCCATGTCTCTCATGCGCGAAGCGAAAACCGCGCACTGCCACTCTCTCTGCGACAGAAAGTTCCTGAGAGAACTCAGATCTCTTCGTGCTCCCATGCGCCACGCCATAGGCTGTTGCTCGGGCAGGCCGTCGCAAGCTATAGCTTGCGGTTCCAGGCATCCCGCGAGTATTTGCACTCCTTCAGTTTGTCTGCCAGTTCCGTTTCTTCCGCGTTCAGCGCGGACGGCGCCAGTTCGACGGCCGCCGCAAACCCCCGGTAGAAGCTGTCGACCGCTTCGTCATAGGTGACGGGCCTCTGCAATTCCTCTTCCAGGTTGGAGCAGCGCCTGCCGTCCCTATTTGAGATTATCGTCAAATAATTGGTCACCTCTTTAGCGGGGGGCGATATCCTGATCGAGCCGTGCTGCAGGCAGAAAGCGCGAGTCGAGTACTGTGCGCTGCCGACGATCTTACGCCCCTCTACTCCCACTATTTCATACTCGCCCGTCGTGGCGAAGCAATCGGGATTGCGAGGGCCGCCAATCCGGGTGGAGCTGAAAGAGGCGGTGATTCCGAGATTTCTCAATCCCTGAAGCAGGCACCGAGAGATAAAACGGTAGACCTGCCTCTTGCGGAAAACCGTCAGGTGGCTCTTGGCGAGGATGACGGCGTAGGTCAGCTCGTTGTCGTGCAGCACGGCCTGGCCGCCGGTCGGGCGGCGCACGAAACCGATCCTGTCGCGGGCGATGTCGTCGAATCGGAACGCCTCGCCCGTTGGCTGAAATCGGCCTACGGACAGAGCGGGCGGTCGGAAACAGTAAAAACGGAGCACCGGCGGCCCCTGGGTCACACATAGGCTCAAAGCCTCGTCCACGGCCATGTTCCATGCTCCGTCACGGTTCGCATCGGCGATGTAACGAAACGGGCCGGAGTAGCTGATATCCACGACTGCATTATAGCTTGATTATCCTTCGTATTATAGCTAAATTTCTGCTGGATCAGGAGTTGGCGTAGATGGAGTGTAAGCCCGGTTCGTTTCCGTCCTCAGCAACACTGCGGTTGCTGCCCCTCGCCCTGGGCCTTCTGACTGCGTCCCTCACTCTGCAGGCGCAGCCCCGTTTTGCGCCGCGCCCGCCGGCTGCCCGATTCGGCGCCGAATCCCGGCCTCTGCCGGTGGAAGCGCTCATCGAGGCCGCGCTGGTTTTTTCCGACGCACCCGCCGATTACCTGACCGCCGGGAAGGCGAGGTTTGGGGCGTTGATAGACGCTTTTGCAGCCCGTCCGCGCGCCGCCGATCCCCCCCGGGGTACAGCGGAGGACATACTAACTTTCATGCACGAAACCGTACTGGGGCGGTACGAGGAGAACGTGACGGAGATGCACGTGTTGCTCGAGCAGGGCGTCTATAACTGCGTTTCATCGGCCATGTTGTACCTCATTCTGGCAAAGTCCGCGGGCTTGGACGTGATCGGCATGAAGACTCGCGATCACGTTTTCTGCTCCGTTCGCCTGGCCGGTGAGAATATCGACGTAGAGACCACAAACGTGTACGGATTCGACCCGGGAAGCAAGACGGAGTTCCTCGACGCTTTCGGCAAAGTAACGGGGTACAGTTACGTGCCCCCGACCAACTATCGGGATAGAACCGAAACGGACGCGAAGGGACTGCTGGCGCTGTTGCTTCACAACCGGGTATCATTTCTGACGGAGAAGCGTGAGTTTTCCGATGCGATCGGTGCGGCCGTCGATGCCTACGCGCTTCTGCGTGACAAAGGATCGCTGGACAAGCTGGTAATGACCGTGGTTAACCAGAGCTCCTGGCACAATAGCAGACGTCGGTACGAAGCCGGCCTGTCCCTGTTGAATGACGCCATAGCGGCCTTCGGCCCGGACGAACGCGTGGTCGCGGCACGGGGCGATCTGGTGCACAACTGGGTCGTGGAGCTGCTGGACAGGGGCAACATGCAGGATGCGGCCGATTTGGCCCAGCAGCAGCTCGCTTCCGGCGGACTCGATGAGAGCGACTGGCGCAAGTTCATGGTTTTCATCTACCAGGCAAGGGCACGAGAGGCGGCCGAAAGGCGAGAGTACCTGGAAGCCACGGCAGTCATAGACGAGGCCCTGGTGTTGCTGGGCAGCGACCGCGGTCTGTTGCGCAACCGTCAGGTGTACAGGCGCAACTTCGAGGTGGGGGCTCACAACGCCATGGTGACGGCCTTCAATGCCAGGGACTACAGCAAGGCCCGGGTCATCATAGAAAAGGCTCTGGAGCGGCTGCCTGACAGTGAAACCCTCAGGCAGGATCTCGAGCTCATAACAGAGGCACTATCCTCTGGCAGGTAGGAAAAAAATGGATCAGCAAGCCATGAAGAGTATCCTGTGCAAAGCCGAAGAGTACATCGCCGCCGAGCAGGAAGCCTCCTTCAGACAGGAGATACAGGATCTGGTTCGGGATCGGGATTGGGACGGCCTGTACGATCGATTTTACACGGAGCTGTCCTTTGGCACGGGCGGAATACGCGGTGTCATCGGAGGCGGCTACACGCGCATCAACCCCTATATAATCCGCAAGACCACCCAGGGCCTGGCCGACTACATACTCCATCACACACGGGACGCCGGCAGTTCGGCGAGCGGTTCTGCAAACGCTTCCGCGGTGATAGCTTACGACTGCCGCAGATTCTCGGATCTTTTCGCGCTGGAGACGGCCCGGGTCCTGTGCGGGAACGGCATTAAAACGTACCTGTTTTCGTCGCTGCGGCCGACCCCTGAGCTGTCCTTCGGGGTTCGGCTCCTCGCAGCCACCGCGGGCGTGGTCGTTACGGCCAGCCACAACCCGGCTCGCTATAACGGCTACAAAGTGTATTGGGAAGACGGGAGCCAGATAATCGCCCCGCACGATCGGGGCATAATCAGCAGAGTGCGGGACGTACGTGCGATTAAAGCCATCAGCCGGGAGCAGGCCCTGGAACAGGGCCTGCTGATCATGATCGACAAAGAGGTGGATGAACCGTTTCTGCGCATGGTCAGGGAACAGGCGTTGAGACCGGATCTAGTCCGGGAAAAGGGCGGCGATCTAAAGGTGGTCTATACACCGCTGCACGGGACTGGGGCAATCTTCGTGCCCAAAGCGCTGGGCGAAATGGGGATCGGTGTGACCCTGGTTCCGGATCAAGCGGAACCGGACGGTGAGTTTCCCACGGTGGAGTACCCGAACCCGGAGGAGGCTTCGGCGCTTGCAAAGGCGCTTGCCCTGGCCAGGGAGATCCGGGCCGATCTGGTCATGGGCACGGATCCCGATTCCGACCGGCTGGGGATAGCGGTACCCCAAAACGGCGATTATGTGCTCATCAGTGGCAACCAGTTGGGGGTGCTGCTGGCGGATTACATCTTCTCCACCCGCAGCGAGCTTGGCACTCTTCCGGACAAGCCGGTGTTGATCAAGACCATTGTGACGACGGACCTGCAACGGGAGATAGCCCGGGCGTACGGGGCTGAATGCATCGATGTTCTGACCGGCTTTAAATATATTGCCGCCAAGATCAGGGAATTCGAAACCTCGGGTCACGGCCGGGAGTACGTTTTCGGCGGTGAGGAGAGCTACGGTTATCTGGTGGGCACGCAGGTGAGGGACAAAGACGCCGTTACCGCGGCGACAATGACGGCGGAGATGACGCTCTATCACGTATCCAGGGGCACCTCTCTGATCGACAGGCTGGAAGAAATTTATCGTGAATACGGCTACTTCGAGGAACTGCTCGTTTCCAAAAATTTCGAGGGTGAGGAGGGATTCAACGCCATGAAGGCTCTGATGGATCGCCTGCGGAACGACCCTCCCGCTTCGTGGATCGGACAGAACACGGTCATGTGGAAAGACTACTCGAACGGCACGACGCACTATCCTTTGCAAGGCCGGCAGCAACAGGATATAGAGCTTCCCTCGTCAAACGTGCTGCAGTTCGTGCTGGCTGATGACACGGTCATAACCGTCAGACCCTCGGGTACGGAACCCAAGATAAAATTCTACGCCTCGTGCCGGAGCCGGAAAGGCACGGACATGGAGAAAGCCAGGGGCGAAACGGGGCGCAAGATTGCAGGGCTCCGGAAGGCCATTGAGGCATTGATCTAGAACGTATATGTTGACAATCGGGAGCGGCATTATTATTCTGAAAACGATATGAGCGAGAACAAAGAGTTGATTTATATCTTTCACATATTCAGAAAGGAAGGGGAGTCCCTTATCCTGCACCCCTTTGCAGCGCCTGACAAGCTCGTTCAGTTTCTCGAAAACAACCGCATCGAGGGCAGATACGGTATAGAGCCGCGCGTAGAAGCGTTAACGCTTCTCAAGAACGACTTGTACAGAACCATCGAAGGGGCCGTCAAGAGTTGGGTTTCGGATGTCCGCTTCATTCCCAAATTTCTGATTTCAGCGGGAATTTTCCTCGTATCATACTTATTCCTCTCGTTCGTGGTGCGCGACCCTCTGCCCGTGGTCGACGAGGTCGCCATCAGCGCGGCCCTTTCTCTGGCCGCGTACTTTTTGTTGGGGCGCCGCGACATAAAATCCGACATGGCCGCCAGGAAACGGCTGTCGCTCAGATCCGCCGTGGATAAGATTGCTTTTACAGAGAGCGTCTTCGTCAAGAAAATCGAGAGGAACCTGCATGCCAATGAAGCAGAAAATTTGGACTCTCTGGTAGAGCGAATGGTTGCGCCCTACGAAAAAACAGAGATAGAGGTTTCGGAAAAGGAAGAAGCCAAAAGCTTTATCAGAGCCTGCGAAATCATGTTCAAGCTGCAGAATATCAAGAGGGAAGAGAAGATGCTCAAGAGGTTCCTGGACAGCCCGGCAAAAAAGAGCAATATCCAGGAAATCAAGAAATGGATCGAATCAAGAAAAATCGATATTCCTCTTTACGCCGTCTACAAGAACTGCAAGGAGCGAGTGGCAGGCACCAAGTGAACCTTGCGCCGCGTCCGGTTGCAGGGAACGATCGATCGAGCGGTTTGCAGCATCCGCGGCCGGCCGCTACTCGCCGACCCTCTGTCTTTCGTCCATTTCCGCCTGTAGACCCATTCTCTTTTTAAGTATCTCGAGGTTTTCGAGGGCCGGCAAAAACTGCGGGTTCAGCTCCAGCAATTTCTCCCAGTTCGTCATGGCCCTTTCGAGCTCGCCTCTGGCATAGGCTTCCAACCCTGCGGCGTAGAGCTCCTCGATTTGCTTGCGTCGCGCAGCCCGGCCGCCGTCGCCCAGTTTCAGCTTGGCCTCGATGCTGAACTTGTCCAGCGGGTTCAAGCCACCGCTCAAGTCGACGTTGTAGTTGGCCACAAAGGCGATGGATTCGAGGTCGAGGGTCGCTCCCAGACTGATGCGGGGGTTCTCCTTCAAGCGCATTCCGGTCTGAATCGACAGGAATTCGGTGAGCGTAACGTTTACGCCCGCAGCTAAATACCACAGCTCGGCCGGCTGCTGCTCGGGATTGAAACTGATCGGGAAGTTGATATCGATGGCGATCAGTAAGGGCCTGAACGGCGAATACGCGATCCCCGCCGATGCCAGGGTCGGCAGCGGTTCTTCGAGAGCATTGAACCCCAGGTTCTTTATTGCGGCCCCCACAGAGAAATTCTTCGACCGTGAGTAGTAGAATTTAAACAGATTGAAGCGCGTCAGCAGGCCAAAGTCGACCATTCCCGTGAAGGCCGACTGCCCGGGGTAGATAGCCTCGGGTACGTGCCGGTAAGCGGCTTTGATATTGGCGCCGGCGGCTACGCCGAAGAACGAGTAGCTGGAAAAAAAATTATAGGCTATGTTCAGAGTAAGGATTGTCTCTGAGAAGAGCCCCTTCGATTCTCTCAGGCCCCAGGAACTGTACTCGGTAAAGGGAACGTACAGAAACTTGGCGGCCGCGCCGATGCCCAGATTGTCGAAGCGAGTGGTGTAGATTATCGATTCCATCTGCGAATCGGCGATCCAACTGTGGTGCAGGAAGGAGAACTCGCTGGTATCGAGTACGGCGCTCCCGGCCGGATTGGCCTCGATAAACCCTGAATCTGAAGCCACAGCCGTATAGGCTGTGCCCATGCCTTCCCTGTTTCCCCCGAGGGGAACCAAAAGGGTGGGAAAAACGGTCAAGCCCGTATTGGGGTCGGCAAACGCACTGAAAGCGTCGCTCAATTCGTAGTAAAAGTCCTCATAATCGGCTACTGCGAGCGAGCTCATGAGGCACATGCATATCAGTACGGGAATGAGACGCTTCATCTTACCTGCTAATATACACCCTTTCTGCGTTCCTAACCACGATCCTGGTCTAATTATCGGCCTGCCAACGCCTCAGAACCAGCACGAATAGCGTCGATAATGGTATGTAACTGTCACGATCCAAGATAGTATCATATCGCATCATATGAGAACCCGAAGTGACCTAGGCACGGCAAGCTGCCGGGATTCAAGGGACGACGATAGAGGACTCGGGCAGGCCCGGCCGCATGCCCGCGGAACGGCTTGAGGATCGAATATGGAAGGAGCTCGATTTGGGCAGAAACAACAGCTTTCTGGAGACTGAGGTACTCAGTGTCAACGTGAAGAGAGCCCTCAAGGAGGCCCTGCGCGAGCATTTCGACGGCATGGGGTTGGATCTCTCCGGCGGGGTTCGCATGGTACTGATACAGTATCTGAAGGCGAACGGCGTAAGCATCAAAGACGATTAGAGTCTGTACGATGCGCAGTGCTTTTGTTCGGGTTGTGTTTGACGCGACGCCCGAGTGGTACATTGGAATGGGGGGTAGTTCCTCTGACTAGCTTGCGGTTCGAGAGACCCACCCGATGGAGTTGGCGAGCCTTGCTCTTGCTCCTGATGGTGATGACGCTGCCGCCTATGGCGTTCGCCGCCGGTCAGGGCGAAGACCTGCTCGCGAAAGCCAAGGCACTCATCGAGGAACAGAAGTACAACGAAGCCATGAACGTTCTGGCTGAAGTCGTAAAAGGCGACCCCGAAAAATTCGATGCCGTCGAAGAGCTTATGAAAGAGGTACGCGAGATTCAGGGCGATTTCAACGCCAAATACGAGGTTTTGCTCGAGGTGCTCTACGTGCAAAAGGACGTCGAAAAGGCGCTCGAGATCATCGAAGAGCTCAAGGACCTCGACCCGAGTGCCAACCCGGGCACGATGGAGGTACTGGAGAAGGCCAGGCGCGGTGCGCAGATCATCGCCAACGAGAACAAGTTCAATATCATCATGAGTACGGCTCTCCGGCACCTTCAGGCAGGCGAGTACGATGAGGCTGCGAAAGCCTACCTGCCGGGCTTCGAGCTTCATCGCGCCGAATTCGATGACGCAGATTACGGCAATATGGTCGCAACCGCAATGGCCGGCGGCCTTACGCGCATAGCGGAAGCGGTCGAGGTTTTTTCGGAGATACGACTGCGGCTCGAGGCAGCTCAGTCAGCCCTCGGAGCGGCGCTGAGCACGGGAAACATGCAGGGCCTCGAGGGCGCGGACCGCGAATATGTTGACGCCTCGCATGCGCTGGAGTCTCTGCATGAAACGGTTCGCGCAGCCGGGCAGGCCTTCAAGGAGCAAAATCAGCAGATCAAGGAAACCAGCGCAGACCGGAAGGAGGATTACTTCCTGTTCTACGCTGAGGCGCTGACCCTGGGGCGCAGGAATTTCGGCGAACGGGAGGGTATCGCAAGCGTCCTTGCCGTCGTGCTGGAAGCTGTGAATTCCGGCGTGCTGGCCAGTGTGGAAGAGGGGGCTATGAGCCTGTTTGAAACGGGAAAAAGCCGTTACGAGGGCGGACAGACCGGCGAGTCCGCCTCTGCCTTCGCGCAAGCCGCCATGGCCTTCGCGACGCTGTTAAAGCTGATGCATATGGAACAGACTGGAGAGCCTCTGGCTGAAGACTACATCATCGACAGCAGCGAAGGCATTATCCTGCGTCAGGAGATGCCTTCGTTCACGCGGGCCCAGGAGTTGGCGCGCGAAACCGTCGCGTACCGGCGTTTGATGGATGGGGCCGTAGGGTTCTCATCGGTGGATGCGGTCGACGGCGTGCCGGATCAGGAGGCGCTGGCAGGCGTGCACGAGACGGTGGACCTGTACGCCGGCGCACTCGATTCGCTTGCCTCCGAGTGGGAAGCCTATCGTCTTCTTCTGGCAGATGTGGATCAGGTCTCCGAGCAACGGGCAGGTGTCATTGTCGACCTTGTCAGCCGCGAAGCCGCGCGCTACGTCGCTGAGTACGCGCGTATCCTGGACTTGCCTCTGGCGGATCTAGGCCGGCGATTCGATCTGGAAAGCACACTTCTGGAAGAGGGCGAGACGATCGGCCTGTCCTCTGTCGGCGAGGGCGGTGAGCGTGTACAGGAAGACAGGCTCACCAAATTTCCGGAAAAACGGCTCGCCGGCTTCGAAGCCCTGCGTGAAGAAACACTGCTCTTCGAGCAAGACCTGGTGCGGGCCGTGGAGCGCTGGAAACCCTCTGAGGACGAGGTCGAGACCAGGCAGGAATTAGCCGTCATCGTGACCAGGATCGAGAACACGCTCTCTGATGAAAAAGCCCTGCTCGAAGAGATCGCGGATGCGATAAAGCGGGCCAATCACGATGTCGTCATGGCCGACAGGTTTGCCAGGGAAGGTAAGCAACTGTACGCGGCCGCTCAGTCGGAGTTCCGGGGAACCCGCTTTGAAGATGCACGCCTCTCCATTCAGGAAGCCACCGTGTCGCTCGACGAGTCCCTCGAGTATCGTGAAGACGAGGGCGTAAGGAACCTGCGCGACAATGTCTTTCCGGCATTTCTGGCCCGCGTCAACCAAACCGAAAACGCTCAGGTTGTCAGAGATGTGAGAGCTCTGATTACCACAGCGGTGCAGTCCTATCGGGACGGCGATTTCGGCCAGTCTGAGAGAGTCCTGGTACGGGCCCAGAATCGCTGGCGCGACACGAACCCCAAGGACAACAGGGAAGTCTCCGATTGGCTGGCGCTCGTGCGGAGAGCCATAAGCCTCAAGAAGGGTTGGGAAATCGGCGAAACCGATGCGTTGTATGGCGAGATAATGCAGCTGTTCGAGATTGCCACGGAAAATTACAAAAAAGGGGTGCGGCTCCGCAAGGACGGCCGGTTGGATGAAGCACAGCAGGCCTTTGAGAAGGCCAGGGAAACGCTCGATACGATAAAGATCCCCTTTCCGCTGCTAAAATTGGCCAACACACTGGAGCTGACCATGGCCAGGTTTGCGGATAAAGAAGCGTTCAATCGCGATTTCAACGCCGAAAAGCAGAGCACCCTGGCCGTTCTGCGTGGCGGCATAATGTCGCAGATGCAGGAAAAATATGCTATTTTGAAGGTGTACGCGGAGATAGTGCCAACGGACAGGCAGATGCTTTCTCTGATCGTAGAGCTCGAGTACGGGCTGGGCATCAAGATACGGCCGCCATCACCGGCGAGTATCGCAAAGTCAAAAGAGAGCTACACTACTGCCAGAGTCATCTACGACCAGCGCCAGCGTGACCTCTACGACCAGGCCGTAGAGCTCTTGAACAGCGCGATCAAGCTCTGGCCGGAAAACCAGCAGGCCGTGCTGCTCAAAGACCGCATATTGATAGATACCGGAGGTGCGCGGCAGGACATCATCTCTCGCGACGATTCCAAACAGCTGGAAACGGCTGAAAGGCTTTTCAGCGAGAGGAATTATGCCGAATCCTACAGTATCGTGCAGGTGCTGCTCCAGAAGGCAAGCAACCGCAATTACCCCAGACTCCTGGACTTGCAGGAGAAACTAGAGCTACGGTTGGGCATTTAATGATCGGAAGGTGTTACCGGCTGAATCTGCTGCTCTCCGCGGTGCTGCTCCTGGCGACCGCAGAGGCGCTTACGGCCCAGAGGATATACTGGAGCACGCCGAAGCTCGAGGAAGCGAATAGTGTCCGCTTTCCCCAGGTTGCGTCGGGCGGGGGGCTGGTGGCCATAGTGTGGCAGGAGTTCTCGGGCGAAACGGTGTATCTTTCGCTGCGCACCAGCAGGGACATGCAGAACTGGTCGACGGTTCGGCGCTTCGCCGGCCCTTATACGATTGGCTCCACGGAGACGCCGCTCTTCTCCCTGGCGGTGGATGCCGGAGGGGGCATCTATGTGGCCGTTGCCTCTGCTGAGAACCAGGTTGCCCTGATGGAGTCGGAGGACGAGGGCCAGACATTTACGTTGAGTTTCCTCGACACGCCGCTCACGATCATCTCGCCGCGGCTTTTCGTGCGCGGCAACGACCGGGGACTGCTGCTCTTCGTGGTTCACAGCCGGACGAACTCATTGGTCATTTATTTCGCGCGCCTCGCAAAAGAGGATTTTGACAACAAAACCATCGACGTCGTCTTGGAGCCCTTTGTCAGGGAAGAAGTGCTGGCTCTGAGTTTTCTTCCGCACTACACATGGTTCGGGGACCGCGAATACGTCGTATACCAGTCTCACGAGATTTTAGGTTCCCTCGCCGCGCGTTACCAGCTCTATCTCAGGATCAGCGACGAGCTCGGCCGCTTCGATCCCAAAGTCGATCCGGTGGCCCTTACGGAGGCTCCCGAGATGAGAGGCAACGAGTTGGTGGAGCCGTTTCAGTTCGAAAACCAACGCCCCTTCGTAACGGCCCTGGAAGACCGTCTCGCCGTAACCTGGGAGCGATCCTACCTGAATGAACCCGAACAGATCTACTACCTCGAGCTCGATGAAAACGGCTTGCCGTTCGGCCGACCGGACGAGGGAGACAGCGCTGCGCCATCCGCGGCGGCGACCGATCCGGGTGCGGCTGAGGAGGAAGGCGCCTATCAGCGGGTTACTGATAACGCCTTCAACGGCCTCTCCCCTCGGATATTTGAATTCAAGGACAAGATGCGGCTGGCCTGGTTCGACAACCGACGCGGCGACAATCACATCGTGATAGCGGACCGTTCCGGCAGCAGGTGGCGTGAGACGGATATCAGCCGAACCATTCCAGGGGTCTCTATCTACCCCTGGGCGGTCGAGTTGAACGATCAGCTCGCGATTTACTGGGAAAACCAGCACCGGGGGCAGAGCCGTCTCATGTCGGCGGCGCCGGACCAGGTCGCGGCCCCCCCGCGGTTGTTCGCGGGCAACTTCGCCGCCGGCCGGCCTGCCGGGAGCGACACGGTCCGCGTTGCCTGGAAGGCGCCGAACGACGTCTCGGGCATAGCCGGGTTCGATTATTCTTGGTCGCAGAGCCCCGAACCCGCGATAAGCCGCGATCTTCGCCTGAGTGCCGATGCGACCGGTATCTCGCTCGCGGCAACGGAAGACGGCCCCTGGTATTTCCACATCTCAACCATGGACAACGCTGAAAACTGGTCTGCTCCGGCGCGCATCGTATATGTCCGCGACGCGACCCCCCCCGGACCCGTGTCGATCGCGGGCCTGACCCTGGACGAGAACGGCTTTCTGGAAAACAACAACCCGCGCTTTTCGTGGACGCCACTGGAAGACGAGGCCCTGTCGGGGTACACCTATGCCATGAGACAGCTCAGTGCCGTTATTGATACTCCGCTGCCCGACACGGCCCCCGTGCCGGCCACCGCGGGCCGTGTCCTGACGCAGCAGGAGTACAAAGGCTATGCCAACATCGACAACGGGCTCTGGGTGTTCGGGGTTGCCGCAGTCGACCTGGCCGGCAACATAGGGCCGACGCGGGCGGCGGTCCTTAGGCTAAACAAGTACGTGCCCGTTACCCGGGTCAGCTCTGTGCGCGCCGACATGGACGAGTTCGGGAAAGTCACGTTCTCGATCCGGGGGAGGGGCTTTGCGGAAGAGGGCCTGGTACAGAAAATCCTGTTGGAGCGCGTGGGAGAAGAGCCCTTTTCCTACGAGTTTGCGCTAGAGCAAAACGACTACACGATAAACAACAACCGCCTTATCACCGGCCCGAACCTGTCCCTTTTCGAGCAGGGCCGGTACAGGTTGGGTCTTGTACACGCGAAGCGAGGTACGTACTACTCCGGCATCGCCATCGAGTTGTCGCCGGTCGGTACGGTCAAGATCGGCGAATACGCGGCCAGCTACACTCTGCCCTGGGAATCCACGAGCAAGCCTCGCTTCCACCTGTCTTTCAACACGATACTCGTCAGCCTGCTCGTGCTGTTTTTGGCTTTTGTTTTTCTGGTATCCGCCGGCAAGCTGCTGGCTGTCGCCAGAGAGGGGCATCAGCTCAGGAATGAGCTGATGGGTATTCTTGCCGTATCCGGGGCTACCTACAGGAAGGAAGATGATATGAAGAAGCAGCTAAAACGCCGCGGCTTGGGGTTGAGGGGGTTGAGGGCCAAATTCACGATGCTCATCGCCCTGCTGGTTATCCTGGTCGTGCTGATGCTGGCCATCCCCCTCAGCTACACGCTCATCCAGACCCAGACGAAAACCCTGGCCGAAGGCCTGCAGGACAGGGCCAGGGTGCTGCTGGGAGGTATCTCGGCCGGTTCGGAGCAGGGGCTCCTGGATCAGGACGCTTTGCCCCTCCTCAACCTGACCAACCAGATTACGGCGATGAAGGAGGCCGGGTTTGCCACGATAACCGGTATACAGGCTAAAGGCTCCACGAACCCGGGGCAGGGC
>SDBV01008697.1_pt1 | contig 13641 bp, 7 predicted proteins | sample 2277081 | NCBI WGS metagenome assembly SDBV01 (sample SAMN10402039, study PRJNA504765) | marine sediment metagenome | isolation source: marine sediment core GS10_PC15, 223 cmbsf | place: Arctic Ocean: Southern Knipovich Ridge | collected 2010 | reverse complement strand
ACTGGCGGACTGCCGAAGCGAGCAGGCAGGATCTTCCCTCGAACATTTATCCGGGAAGCCTTCGTTGCGCCAGACCCCGATAATCCTGGCTTCCTTCTCGACGGCACTCCATACAATCCACCCGATCCAAGCAACCCGGGCTTCCGAATCAATGGAAGCCCCTATACCCCGGGTGAGCCCGAACTGGAATTCCGTGGCGATGCCAAAGGCGGGATAGACTGGGGCTTCGATCATGACACCGTATTCGTTGAAGGGTATCGAGCTCTGGGTGGAAAGATCGTTATCCTGAAATTGGTGATTGGAAGCGGGACAAGCCCCTCGGATTGGGCAGATCAGGCCGAGAAGGATGCGCTCGATCATAATATCCATGAATGGTTTGCCGATGCTTCAGGGGCTTTCCAGAATCAGGAGATCAAAGATCGGGGCTTCCGAGTTGTTTCCCGCGCATTTCAGCGCCGGACTTATGGTAAGGAATGGATGATCGGAATCGCGTATTACTGGCTGTCAAAGCGGAAGATTGTGATCCCCGACACACCCGAATTTGCTCCACTGAAACGCCAGCTGCTCAAATGGAAGCGAGGCGCTGATGGCAAGCCGAAGAAAGGTAACGACCACTGCAACGACGGTTTCATCTGTCTTTTATCTGGATGGCAACCGCGCTTTTATGAAGGAGCAGCAGCCACCCAACCTAATGTGAGCCCGCTCCCCACTTCCAGCGCTAACGATTGGGGAGGCTTCGATTCAGGGGACTCAGGCTGGATGCCTGCGAGTTGGAGAAACAGAGAAGATTTGAGGAAGAACCTATGGGAGAAGCAAAACCATCGACAATGAGTCAGATTCGACGAAGGGTATCCTCCTTTTTGATGCCTCCTGGAGACAGGGCGTTTTATCGTCAGATAGATGAAACATTCGAGGGGATGATACTCAAGCTACAACGCTCCGAACAGAAGGTAAAAGGCCTCACGGAAGATGTCGGGCTCTATAAATCAACAGCATGGACAAATCTCGCCATAGGCGACTATAATCCCGAAGAGATTAGCTTTGATGAATATAAAAAGATGCTCAATTACGACTCTCAGGTCATAGCTGGCTTTGACATTATTCAGATGGGCGTCTTGATGAAGCCATGGAAGATCATTCATCAAGATGAGGAGATCGTTAAGATCCTGACTGCCTCCCTTGAACAGATGATGTGGCCCACTTTCCGGGACGCCATGAAACAGATGATGGCCGCGATCACCTACGGTTTCACGGCGACTGAACTTGTCTTTGATGATTACAGGGGCTTTTGGATGCCACGCCGCTTCAATGCCCTGAAGACCTTCGATCCCGAACAGATACACTTCTACACGGATCCACCCGGAAATCTTCTGAGGATAGAACAACGGATCGGTGGGCAGCGAATTCCCCTCCCCCTTGGCCGCACTCTTGTCTGGAGCCATGAAAAGGAATGGGGCAACTGGTATGGAAAATCCATTCTCCGCGGCTGCTATAAAAACTGGTTCATCAAAGACGCGATGCTGAAATTCGCCAACATAGCATACGAACGCTTCGGGGCTCCGATCCTCCTCGGAATAGCGTCTACTATCAAAGACTTAACCACCATTGGAGAAGCAATCGAACACCTCTTCGCCAGAAGCCAGGCCGTGATACGCAAAGGCGATGAGAAAGACCCCACAGACATTAAAGTCATCGAATCAGGTCGCGCGGAGATGCCCTTCGAGAGGTATATCCGATACCAGGATGAGATGATCCTCCGCAGGATGCTCATCGGTGAACCCATCTTCTCAGGCGGTGGAAGCACCTACAGTTCTAAGGTCCCGCTCGATCTCTTAATGATGCGCTTCGAGGATTTCCGCCTCGAACTTACCGGGGTAATGAATAACATGCTCCAGATTATCACGGATCTCAACTGGTCCGTGGATATTTACCCCAAACTCGCATTCGCACCGCTAACAACATTAGACCGAGCTGCGATCGTCCAGAAGATCTACACTGCTATCGACAAGAGGGTAATCTTCGTAGATGAACCGTGGGTGAGAGATGAGCTCAACTTCCCGTCTCCCAGTAAAGAAGTCAGGAAAAGACTAGAAGAAGCTGCGGAGCTTCCTCCGGAAGAAGAGGAGAAAGAGGAGGTTGAAGAGTAGTGCCCTTCGGTAAATACAAAAACCATGCTGATTGCGTGAGGAAGAACCCCAAGAAGAAGGATCCAGACGCCTTCTGCGCGTGGCTCAAGCGCAAAATCGAGGGGCAGGATCCCATTCTCATGCAGTTCAAACCCGAGGCATGGTATGCGCTATACCGCCTGGAACTCATGGCCACAGATCTACTAGGACTCAAGCTGATAGATCGTGAGAAAGCTGAAGCCGCTCTTGGTGGCAAGCGGGTTTGGAAGGGAGACCCGGACGCCGTCGTACTGGATGACCATCGCTGGCTGCACATGTGGGCTAAAACCCTCTCCCGGGGCAACAAACTATTCCTCAAAAAGAAGGAATTGGTGAAACTCCACGATCTCATAATAGACGAATTCCAGAATAGAGGTTTGGATGCGGGAAGAAACCATAAATCACCAATCAAGATCTCACCCCTAGAACTCGGCGGCAACCTAGAGTCAATGCTGAAACAGAGGGAGAGCTTCCTCCTCGATGAGAGCTTCATCAGCTTAGTCGGGAGCTCGGTTTCAGGTAAAGAGAACAGCGATCTCGACATTCTCTTCCATACTACCCGCAATGAATCCTACAAAAACAAATTCTTAGAGGCTCTACCCGAAGAACTGAGAGAAACCGTGGAACTCCTCTGGGAGGCGGGCGGACCTCATGGCCCCCACATTCCCGTATACGAACTCTGGGCGGTTCCTGTCAAAAATCCGAAGCCACTTGAGCCAAGATATCACATCAGCCCGATGGCTCCCATAAAACCCGCTGCTCCAAGCTACTTCATAGATGATCCTCGCGAACTCCTCGAGGACAGCTACTTCGCCGTTGAGCCCAGAGGCCTCAGGGTAATGATCCACCGGAAGGAATCACAGGTTATCGCCTACGATGAAAGTTTAGAGGAGATGGATATCCCTGATAAAATTGCCGACGCAATTCTCGCTATCGAGGATCCCAAAACCCTCATTTTAGACGGTTTCCTCACAAAAGAGGGCGGAAAATATCTCTACTACCTCTTGGATCTTCCCTGGTATCGTGACTCTGAGCACATCTTCCAGACAGCCATGGAGCGCAGGCACTTCATGAATAAACTTTCAGTGGAGGATCCTCTTCGCATCGCCCCCGTATCATATTTCAATGGTAGACGGGACACCATAGACTTCCTAAAGGAGGAGGACGGACCATTCATCCTCATCCCCGGAAGCACCGGATATCCCATTGACGGCAGCGCCAATTGGTTCCTGTATCGGAGGAATGAGAAACTAAAATTAGCGGAGGGGGCCGACGCGAAGATCCATTCTCTCATCGATTCCGACCGATGGGAGAGCCTGTCCGCGGATGAGCGCTTCCGCCTAATGACGAAGCGTAAAGAAGTTGAGGCCCTTTATCCCTTTGCACAGATAAAGACCACAAAAAAAGGGTATTCCGAGAGGGAGGTTTTCGGACTCAAATCAGTTGAAGACCTTGCCGAGGATCTCTTCAAGGTTCCTAATAAGCAGGCCACTGAGGTGAAAGTAGATGGTTTCCGGGTGCAGTTACATAAGAGGGGGGATCAGGGTAAGATCTTCACTGAATCCGGGCATGAAATCACGAAGCAACTACCTACAATTGTTGAAGACATAAAGCGGTCGGCTGCGAAGTCCTTCATTCTCGACGCGGAAGCCACACCCTACGATGAGGAATTCACCAATCTAGGTCGGACTGGAGCAGTTCCCGCGTTCGCTAAAGGCGCCAAGCGCCCCGTCGATGATAGCCGATGGGCAATTCATGTCTTTGATGTGCTTCTGATAGATGGAGAACAGCTTCATAATCTACCCTACGAGGAACGCCGGAATAGGTTGCATGGACTTGAGTTCCCCGTCAGGGATGTACCAAAATCCGCCTCCGATTTCAAGTTCCACCTCTGGGAGAACAAGCTTAATTGGGCTACATCTGCGGAGCAGATGGTCAAACATGCTGGTGAGGCTGCTAAAGTTTCAGGAAGCGAGGGGGCCATGTTCAAGCAGGCTGACTCCAAGTATCGTCTCTCCGGAAACACACCTCTCTGGAGCAAAATGAAGGCAGCCTTCGAAATCGATGCCTTAGTCGTCGGTGTCGTCAAGAAAGGATCCACCTTCAATTATATTGGCGCTGTCGGCCCTGTTTCGGATCCGGGGAAGAAAGTCGATCCCGCGCCCCTGGAATCTGCAAGCACCGACTTCGTGAAGTGGAAAGGGCGAATTTACGCTGTTCTCGGCAAGACATTCAATACGAAACAAGAAGCCAAGCCCGGGGACATTATCAGAGTCAGCGTCAAGGATATCCGGAAGATTGGAGATAGCGCTTACCATTGGTTCCATCCCCAAGTCCTGGAAGTCAGAGAAGACAAGACTAAGCCTGATCCTGTCCAGACCGCCGAGACCATCAGTAAAACGGTGAGGAAGAAGCAGAGAGCATCTGCCTATCTTGTGGCTGCCAGATATGGCATCCATTCCCCGCTTGCCTGCTGCGATGCCCCGTGGATTGCTTTAACCTCTGAAGAAAAAGAATGGGTGTATCTCAAGAACACCGATGATGTTTACTCAAAGCTGAAGGACCTCGGAATCACCGAGATCATTGGAACCGCTACAAAGAGAGAGCTACTCGAGAAGATGTTGGAGCATGAGATAGACTTCTCCATGGAGAAATCCCTTACTCTCAGTGACATACTCTCTCCTCCCATTGCCCTCCAAGAATCAACCCTGCCCGATGAAGTGAGCCTCAATACCCTGAAATTAGCCTCATTCTTTGAGGAGATCCGGTCACACCCCATGCCCTTTATGAAGTTGTCCTGCGGCGCCATTGTGCCTCTCAAGAAGGTGATGTATCTTCGAACGAATCCATACCTGGTATATCCCGAGACCCCGCAGAGATTCACCCTACAACTCCATGTTCGAGGGCTAAGTGTCCACGGGGACCTCAGGATGACAGTCAGCAAAAGCCAGGCGATCGGCTGGACTTTGAATATGGGCAAGAGCCTCATCCGGGTTATGCTGAGAAAGGTGGCTCCTCCCCTCAGGGCCCAGGTCGGGATAACAGATGGAAACCTGAAGAACCTATCGCTCAGCGATCTCTCTAAAAAACTCAACTCAACCAAAGACGGCAGAAAACTGAGGAAGGCACTTCAAAAGAGAACTCGAACACTTTCCTCCAAGCAAATCCGGGCTCTTATCGATGAGCTGTGGAAAGATGAAGTCGAAGCCTTCCTAGAGGATCCAAATGAAAAGATTCTCACTCAGAAGAAAGCTCCAATGTCGCCCGTCTGGTTAGACTATGAGGAGGAGATTCCCGCAGGTGCTGTCGGAGCTACCAAGGAGCTTGAAGGACATCTTATCATCATGGATAAGGGCACCATCGAATTCGGTACACAAAAAGGCAGCTTTCACGAGTATTTCCTAAAGAGTGAGAAGCTCGGCAAGCGCCGAATGGTCGTGCGGAGGGTTCCCACGAGGAAGACGTGGGGCGTCAAGGAATCTTTTGCATGGCTTACCTTCTTCACCAAGCCCGAAGACTTACCCTATGTGATCTCCCAGAGAGCAGTCACCAAAGAGTGGATGCCGCCAAAAGGCGTATCTGCTCTTCCCGAATATGTCAGGAGTCAGATTCCTCGGAATCGCCAGTATTGGAGGGCGAAAAACGCCAAGGCGGTGAGGGACGGCCTCGCCAATGAGATTAAAACCAAAAAGGTTCCGATTAAACTTGAAGCGGGTCTCCAATTTGCCGTGAAACGGGTGTGGCATAAGGGTCCTGAGGTGCGACGTGGCCTTCCCGTGACACGGTATTGGTTGATTATTCACGATGGCTCAAAAATCCATGATGCCTTCGACTTCGGTAAGGATACGGATCCTCTTGAAGAGGTGGGTGCCACCGCTAGGCGACGGACTGATGTGGATCTGAAGGAGCTGATTCCAACCACAGGCGAACTTGCCCCGAAGCATTCGGCAAGCCGTGTCAAGAAGATCAAGACCGAGTTCGACACGAGTGATTCCGGGCGAGTCAGAATTCTCGAGGATTCTCCCAGCCGCTTGATGCTCCACTTCAATGGGAAAACCCTTGAAGGAAATTACATTCTCGTCCGAAGCGGCGAGGCATGGACTTTCCAGCAGACCGAGCTTCCAGCTGAGAAAAAGGCAATGCTCCTCTCCTCCCGAGCCATTCTCTCCTGTGGCACGAACGACCTCCAAGTGACAGAAAAAGATGGAGTCCTCCTGATACGCGGACCTGCAATCAAACCGGGTGAGGTCCTTCCCATGGATGGGGAGCCCAGTTTCTTCACGAAGAGAGGAATTGAAGCTTTTTGGCCTTCAATGTATCGGCAGCCAGTGGTCGTGCTCCATGGGGAACTTAAGGGCGATGTTGTCGGTTTCGTTCATAGGCGATGGTATGACAAAAAGACAGGCTGGGGATGGGTTGAGGGTGTAATCTGGCATCCTGTAGCTATGCAGCTCATTTTGGACAAGACACTTGGAGCCTTCAGCATTGAGGTCATCCCTGAGACTATTTGGGATGCCGAGCATCAACACAGCCATGTAATCGGCGGTAGCTGCGTAGGCCTCTCTGTCGTTCCAAAAGGTGCCTGCCCGACCTGCAATCCGATAGATGCGAGGATGGGCACCATAGCTGATCTCGACGGGAAAGTCTACAAATTCGGAATGACCATGGAACAATACCTCAAACACAACTATTACGACCTCACAAAAAGCACCAAGGAAATCTCAACGGAAATGGGCATCCCCCGCTCCACACTGGAAAACTGGATGAACCGATACGCGCTTCCTCGGCGTGATTACAGTGAGGCCAGAGCTATCCGCAAACTCAAGGATGGTGAAGTTAAACATCTGGGAGGCCGTGCGGCGATAACCGCCCTGGGCACGGGGGCATTCACGGATATCTGCAAAGAAGGCCGCGAGGAGAGCCCACAGTGCAAGGAATACAAGGCTGGAGGAAAGAGTCGACGCAACTACACGGCCACCCTGTTCAGCATAGGAGATGAGCACCTCCTCATCAATGCTCCAAAGGGCATCATCGGAATGGTGGGCGACCGAAAAGCAAAGCCCAAGTTCGTCCTTCTCGAGCACATCCACGAAGATGTAATCGGCGGGCTCCATGAACTCAGGGGCTTGAAACCAATCGTATTCACCACGAAAGAGGTATGGGCACATCTCCGGAAGCATTTCCGAAGCCTCAGCAAGCAGAAAGGCGAATTTAATGATATCTATAATTTTAAGCGATATGTCATTAAATCCGGAGAAACCTTCAAGGCAGGAGCCTTCGAGATCACCGGACACACTGTGTCTAAGGCCCTAGGTTTCAAGGTGAAGCTGGGAGAGAAAACCATCTGGCATGCGAGCGACACCCTCGCCATCCCCGAGGACGTCCTGGAGGGGGTGGATATCTTCATCGGAGACGGGACCTGCCTGAAAAAAGGCGCCGTCCCCGAGCACGCCTCGATGGAGGAACAGATCAAGTGGGCCCAAGAAGCGGATATCCCGAAGATCTTCTTCACACAGATAGGGCACATCGGTAAAACCCATGAGGGTCTGAATGATGAGCTCAAAGAAATGGCGCCAAATGTCCAGGCTCTCCATGATGGAGCTCAGATTGGGCTGGGAGGAAGTAATCCTTTAGCTGTCTTTCCTGAGCATATCGTAAAGGGACTCATCTCCAACGAGATTAAAGTGATCATCCGGGCAAAGCCGTATAGTGAATATGCGAAACAGGCCATACTCTTAGGCTGCGAAGAGAAAGCCCATGCCCTTTACGTTGAAGGATTCCCCGAGAAGATATCAATCGCGGAGGCAGGGAAACTTGAACATGGACTGTCCGACGAGGAATTGGCGGTCTATGAAGGAGATGTCTGGGTCTATCATCCTCGAATCCTGAAACGCTTCGAGCCAGCGAAGGAGATCCGGGCGGCTAAAATAGCGGGCGCCTACATCCACGATGCCGAGATCAATGAACCCGAGGAATAATTAAAACGCCTTCGCGCGGATTGAAGCGAAGATGACGACGGTATGAAGGTGTGATTTTGAGCGCTAAGCGGAGAGAAATCAACCGGATTACCGCCGTCATGAAGGATCATGACGAACAATTATCATCGTATCCTAACGTAGTCGGCTTCGGTGTCGGGTATAAAGTAAAGGGTGGCAAGAAACTCGATCAACTCGCCATCATTGTCTTCGTCAAAAAGAAACTACCCCTTTCCCATCTCCAGCGATATGAAGTCATACCAGCCAACATCAGAGAGGTCTTAACCGACGTACAGGAATCAGGAGAAATATTCGCCTACCAAGCAAGAACCGATAAATGGCGGCCAGCACCTCCCGGCGTTTCAATTGGGCACTATCTAATCACCGCTGGAACTTTTGGCTGTGTCGCTCTGAAGAGCGCTGTTCGTAAAATCCTGAGTAATAACCATGTTCTCGCTAATTCTAATTCAGCCTTTGTCGGCGATGCCATCTATCAGCAAGGGGTTTATGATGGAGGTGGCCCCGGCGACACTATTGCTTTATTAGAAGACTGGGTCCCAATCGTTTTCTCAGACACTGCAAATAACCTCGTAGATGCCGCTATAGCAGCCCCGATCAATGACGATGACATCCTAAACGAAATTCTGGACATAGGCGTGCCCATCGACGTAGTCGAAGCAGAGCTGGATATGAGCGTAGTCAAATCGGGACGTACTACCGCGGTAACCTATGGAACGATCACAGCCATCAACGCCACAATCACGATAAACTATGGAGCACCGGGGCTAGCCCGATTCATCGACCAGATCATAATGACTTATATGTTAGCGGGAGGCGACTCGGGCAGCCTTCTACTAACCAACCCCGAACATGAAGCCATCGGCCTATGCTTTGCAGGTAGCCCCGCTCTATCTGTTGCGAGTAGGATTCAATATGCCGAATCGTTGCTGGGCATCACTATCCGTATAGACATTACAGATGCCTCTGCCGATCTTCCCGCTCAATTCACGGTGGCTAGAGGACAGGAGGATCTCTACGCCAAATTCGATGTAGGACAGGGCTCGGCGGAGTTATTCGCCAGCTTCGATGGCCAAATAACACAAAATCTTCCCGCGGAATTCGTAATAAGACAGGGCGATTCCCAGGCTCTTTTCGCCGAATTCGAATCCGGCCAAGGCTCAGCGGAACTTTTCGGAAAATTCATCGTCAAACAGGGATTCGAAGATCTTCTCGGAACATTTGAAGTCACATTAACTGCGAGGTTGGTGGCTTCTCTGGCATCGATCGCTACTATTTCCACCCTTGAAAGCGAGGTGCTGATACCATCACTGACCTCGGTATACAGCTTCCCGAAGCCTTTTGTTGAACTTCTCGCCGGATTCTGGGTGAAACAGGGCAGCCAAGATCTCCTCGGTAAGTATATTATCCGACGTGGGGCAACGGCGGAATTATTGGGTGAATTCTCCGCCCAGGCTATCGCGAGTTTACCTGCCAAGTTTGAGGTGGGACAGGGTAGCCAGGATCTGCTCGGTGAATTTGATATCCGTCGTGAAGGAAGCGGCGATCTCCCTGGTACTTTTGATGGTCAGGTTTTAGTGGAACTGCTTGCGGGGTTTATGGTCAGGCAGATCGCATCCGCTGATTTTCCAGGTGAATTCAATATTCGCCATGAGACAAGCGTCGATTTCCCTGCCGCTTTTGATGGTCAAGTTTCAGTGAGGCTGGCTGCGGAATTCATCAGCACTCAGCCGGGTTTCGCTGAGCTTCCAAGCAAGTTTAGTGTCAGGCATATTGGTACTATCGATCTCCCCGGATCTTTTGATGGTCAAGCTTCAGCGGATCTGCCTAGCGAGCTCGTCGTGCGGCAATCTGCCAGCCGAGAACTGAACGCGGGATTCCGCAGTCAGCTTGCATTTACCCTCTCCGCGGAATTTATTGCTAGACACACTAATTTTGAGGAATTTCCGGCCGGATTCGAGGCTGGGCAGGGCTGGGAGAATCTTCCCGCTGGACTCGCAGTGGGACAGGCTTCCATCGATCTTCTAGGTAAATTCAATGTTCGATTAGTCGTCACACCATATCCCCTCTGGACCAATCGCCGATGGGTAAACGGCGTCATAGAACTGAGCGAGTCCGATATCTCCGATGCCTTCCTCGAGGAGATTATCGTCGGTGTAATGAACGACGCTAAAACCTGGCTGATAGCAAACGAGGTGGGGCAATACTCGAGCTGGACGGACATCAGTAAAACCCCCATGGCCATCAGGCGGGCGACAACCTACGGGGTCGTGGCGAGTCTATACGCCCGGAACATCTTCAGCGCCCGAGGCAGGTTCGTGATAAAAGCCGCCCCTGTCAATGTCAAGGTCCTCACCACGAATGAGGCGGCTATGGAATACTGGGAAGGTATGATGATCCGGGTATTGGAATTCTATCTTTCAGCTCAAGATCTCGATCGAATTTGGGTTGATACTATTGACGAGGATCCCGTATTTAGCATGGAGGATATTCCCCCTTACACATGGAACCCGGACGACTATACCACAACCAGATGAGAACAACTTAGCCTGTTGCTATCCCCTACGGGGGTGTCTTGACCTCGTGGATGTCGACGTAGTACTCCCGTCCCAGCACCAGCTCCTCGAGGGCCTCCTCGTTCATGTAGTCGAACGCGATCTTTCCTTGGGGGGTGGCCTCCCAGAACAGCTTATTCTCCGGCGAGTCATCACTCACAGGCACCAAGACCACGGATACTTTGATGCACTCCTCGTATTTCCCGTCTACCCTCCTCGAGCCTATCCTATTTGTCTGCTCGTCCAACCGAACCTTCAGCCTGATCATGGGTGGTTCATAACTTGGATGCTTAAAGGCTTTCAATATAAATAGTCACTCTCATCCAACGAGAGAACCCGCCGCGACACCACACACCGAAAGAAATCAATGATATCGCCATATGATGATAATAACTTCATTTTTCAGTATAGTATAGTATATGCAGTTGCTCTCATTTCATGAAAATGACTTGTTGTCCGTAGGGTTTGTCGGAATACGTTATAAGGGCTGTCACCATTTCCTCTTCTGGAAAAAAATTGTCTACAGAAGATAAAGACAAGACTATCGTAAACTTCGATGCACTCGAAGCAGAAGAGGGAGAGGAATCTCCCACAACTGAACAGAAGCTGAAATCTGTACTGACGAGTCTAAAGGGCAAACTGGAGGCCGAGGACTACGGTAGCCTCCTAGAGGCTCTAGGCGTCAAGGACGAGATGAGCAACACCGAACTCTTTGCTGCCATCAAGGAACTGGTGAAAGGCAAAGACGAGGAAAAGCCTGAAGACGAGGAGGAGGAGGAGAAGGACGCAGCTGACTACAAGGACTTCATGAAGAAATGCATGGAAGGCGGTAAAAGCCTCAAGGAATGCGGTGAGGAGTACAAGGAAAAGTACCCCGAGCCAGCGCCTAAAAAGGAAGAGATCGCCGAGGTTGAGCAGCTCGCCGCAAAACTCCTGAAGGAAAAGAAGCCTGAAGACGAGGAGGAGAAGGACGAGAAAGACGCCGTCATCTCTGATCTGGAGAAGCGCCTCAAGAAGCTCGAGGATGATAAAGCTAATGCCGGGGTAACCGCGAAGGTGGACGCCCTGATCAAGGATAAGCACCTCGCACCGGTCCAGAGAGAGATGGTCATCAAACTATCGGCCAAGCTCAGTGACGAGGATCAAAGCGAACTCCTCGAGATGTTCGAGAAAACTCAGAAATTCTCCACCCATCAGGATGTGGGACATCTGCCTTCCAACCGGCCTGGGGCTGCAGGGGGCACTGATCTCACACCAGAGCGAAGGGAGGAACTCCTCATACTACACGGACTTGACAGGCTGATCGATGACAAGGCTGACAAATCCAAGCTTCCCTGGAGGAAAAATAACTAATGGCAGTTACATGTAACGGAATCACGATGTATGACATCCGGACCACCCTTAAGCGGGAGGCCGGAGAAGCCATCACGATGGGGCACAGCGTCTGGATCGACACCGATGGACTGGCATGGAACGTCGACAGCACCAAGTATGATATTGTCCACGGATGGGCTCTATTCACCGTCGCAGAAAGCGATATGCTGACAATCGTGACCACATGCCGAATGAAAGTGGGAACAGCCCAGACCATCGGTAACAGGGCGTACACAGGGGCCGTAGGCTCGACCGGTAGCGCACCCTCGACCACTCTATCAACCGACGGCATTGTCTGTGGATTCGCATACAAGGCAGACGCGGTCTTCGCATTCGTTCCGATTCCAGCAGCCGACGGCGGAGTCCACGCGTAGGTGATATGAATGTCATATCCAGATCCTAGTCTAGGAGCCGGCCAAGGCACCCTACGTATAGAGAAGCCCACTCAGACAGACGGGCTATTCTCCTACGACGACGTCGATACCAGGATGCTATACAAGGAATTCCAGGAAGGCGTGCAGATCTACAACGAAGTCGAATGGGGCCTGATGTCCCAGTTCTGCAGGGAAACCACCAAGGAAACCGTCCGCGTCTGGCAGAGGAACATGGAGTTCGTAACTGCCTCCGAGGGCTATCTGGAAGACTGGCAGAAGCTAAGGGCTATGGAAATCAGCGTGCCTCTCGAAGAGTTCGAAATCGGCTATGCTTACTCCAAGAAAGCTATCCAGATGAGCACAGCCAACGAGCTCAGAGAGACGCAGGGTGAGGTACTCCGCGCCGACCAGCGGCTTATGGCCAAGCGCTTCATGTACAGATCCCTGACCCGCGGAAGCGGGGCACGATCCTTCGGATGGTGGGACGGCAACATGGCTGGTACGACTCCAACTATGCGTGCGCCACCCAGCTGGAAAAACACCACCTTCCTAGCAGACCATCAGCACTACGACGCCTCAGGTGCAGCCACCATCGCACTCAGCGACTTCTCAGCGATTAAAAGGGAGATCAGGGAGCACGGATATCAGGGCGCTCTGTTCCTCTTCATGAACTCGCAGGAAGTCGAGGACTGTGAGAATCTCGCAGGCTGGACCGCCGCGTTGACCCCCACAAGCATCACAGAGACCGTGGCAACAAAAGGCTTCGAAGTCATAAAGCAATTCCAGGGCTTCACCCTTATTCAGGACGACTGGATACCTGCAGGCTACATAATGGCCATTGAAAGCAGGATCAAGCCGATCACCATAAGGAACCCTGTAAACGCTAAGGCTCGCGGCCTCAAGTTATGGGAGGGACCCTACAGCAACTATCCGCTGTCGGAAGCCTACTATAGCCACTGGTTCGATATGGCCGTCGTGCACCGAGGTGCCGGCGCCGCAACCAAAATCACAGCAGGTGCATGGACAAATCCGTCGTTTACGTTCTAAGTTTCTTAATCGGGTAGCCAGCCTACCCTTTTTTTGACCGAGCTGGGGGAGAAATGGCCCGAACCGCGCCCTAAAGGCGGTATGGACCTCTCTGGACGCTTCCGCGGAGAAAAAATGCGGGAGAAACAGCAAA
>SDBV01008696.1_pt1 | contig 13643 bp, 10 predicted proteins | sample 2277081 | NCBI WGS metagenome assembly SDBV01 (sample SAMN10402039, study PRJNA504765) | marine sediment metagenome | isolation source: marine sediment core GS10_PC15, 223 cmbsf | place: Arctic Ocean: Southern Knipovich Ridge | collected 2010 | reverse complement strand
GGAGTTGCGGCGTCTAGCGAGCCGGCGCAACTATTAGCGGAAAAACACAGAGGGTCATGGGCTTGTGGGCTCATGGCCCTCTCTTTGTCAGGACAAGAAGTGATGCGTCTTTTCTTGACGGACGCATTGAAGCGGGGAGGCAATACTGCTGTTGTCCTGGACGGATTCGCTGCCGGTATGCTTTAAACCGAGATTTTCCATATGGAACGACCCACGACCTCTTCAGGCCGCTTTCCAGCCATTTTAGTCCTATTTTAAGATGCCATCAACACCAAGAGTGCGTCACGGGAAGCTGACGGCATCCACAATCAGTCCTCGAACAAGTCCTCTATATTGCAGCCGAGACGACCGCAAAGCGTCTCCAACATCTCCAGTGACCTGCGCCCTAGCCCATCCTGCCGCCAGCAAAGTTGACGCTGTTGGCATCGGGAAAACGGTCTATGATAAACTAGATATGATGTGTGAAGATTATGGACAACGGAGAAAGGAGTCATCTAATGGGAGACAAAGGCAAAAAGGATAAGGAAAAGGGCCAGAAACAGAAGGCGACGAAACAGCAACAGAAGGCAAAAAGGAAACAGGAGAAACAACAGAGAAGCACCAGTGCATCCGACTGACACCTCTTCGAGCGGCGGCTGTCGTGGGATGCTCAATATGGGAACTCTCGGTTTATAAGGGACTTCGAATTCGCAGGACGGGAGTTCGAGTTCCCCCGGCCGCTCCGTTTGGGGTATCTTACTTACCCAATGGAACTGGGAATAGGCCCGGCAAGGGATAGGGGGATGGAATGAAAATTGACAGGAGTTCTGAAACTCCTGGCGGGGAATTCCAATCGTGATTTGGAAGAGACGATCAAGCCGCGCCGGCGCCGCCTTTTCCAAGAAAGGCCTCGAGCGGGGAATTCCTCGAGAGAGCGTGGACCGCATCCTAAGGCACCTCTCCTCCGTGGGCCTCGATCCGGACCCCGGTTTTTTTGATTCCAAACAATTGTTCAACAAGTGGGTCGAGGAAATCTTGTCGGAACGCAATCCCCTCATGGAGAACCCGCGGGAAAAAAACATCAGGCACCTTTTAGGAGATATCCGGTACAGTCTCGGGTTTTTTGCCACGAAGAGGAATGATCAGATTTCCTCGACCCGGGAGTTGCAGGAAGGGCAGCAGCTATTCTTCACGAAACCGGCGCAGTCCCGGGCCGCCCTGGCGGAAACAACCATTCTCGAAACCGATGAAACGCGATTCGTGGTCCAAGAACCGCAGCGGGATAGGTTGCGGCTCCAATTGCATGAGAAAGATACGATCCGGGTGAGGTTTTCTTTTAAGGACACCGGTTACCAATTTGAAACTCAGATCCTCTCGAAGATCCAACAGCTCGATGATGTGGTATGGGAAGTTCGACATGTCAACAGGGTCGCCAAGCTGTATCAGCGGAAATGCCCCCGTATTGAGCTGGAGCAGGAAGTGGAATACTGGATAATTCCCAAGGATAAGTTCTACCAATTCAACGAGCAGACGCGATCCCAAGAGAATTCCCCGTACAAAATGGCCCGCGGGGTCTTGTTGGATATCAGTGAGAGAGGATTAGCCCTTTCTTCGCCCGTCGGCGTTTCCCGAGAGGATTTCGTCTATCTCGATTTTGCTCCGACCCAGAAAGAAGATGACCTGCACATTCTCCTCTTCGCCGAGGTCGTCAATCATTTGACGCTGGCCGAGGACGATCATATTATCTCCGCTCGAATCCCCAACACGATTGCAAGAGAAGCTCGGGCCCAATTGAATCAGTTCATCCGGACGAAGCTCTCTCCGGATGTCTGACAGCGAGCCCAGCGCTGCAACGCTACTTTATTCGGTCATTCCAACAAGCAACGCCATGGCGCGGCAAGGTCCTTCGTCCGCCTTCGATTTCACCTTCTCCTTCGCACTCGCCTATAGTCTCTTGTTCTCCCTGAATCTCTGGTTTCTGAAGCAGCCGCTCCATATTATCCATTCGCTCAGCTAAATCTTCCGATTGCTGTTTGCAATCAGAGGTTTAACTATCACATTTCAAACTAATTATCCCCCCTCTCAACCCATTGTCCCCAACTGCCAAGCCATTTTCTAAGGCCGAGATTCTCCGGTCGCTCTGCAGGGAGAATTAAGGAATTGTAAACCTGTCTGCTGTAACACTGACATCTGGTAAAACACCTGATTGCTTTAGCTGATGTTAATACTGATTCATCTCCTTCAGTTTCTCCGTTCTGAATCTGATCCTGGTAAAAAAGACCCTTTTGCCACTCTGTCACTGCTCGGTTCAAAATGTCATTCAGTGGCGCATATCGAACATCTGAATAGTCGATTTTCATAAGTTCCTGATATGCATTGTATACGTCATGTTTAGCTCGTCTCTGAGCATGGCTGGCGACATTCTCCGGGCTGGAAGCAAGTTTTATCTCGAAGAAGGTATACGTCGGATTTAACCGGACGACAACACCTCCCGGATAGAGCGGTGAGTCATTTCCTCTGACTGCACAACCATGGGATACATGCAAAATACCATCGTCTCCATCATCAGGTTGAAGTATACCTACCATTGAATTTCCAGTTTGGCTTATATGCGCATTCCAGTGCTTAGCTCGGGATGTTTCAAAATCGTCAACAGCTTCATTTATAGAATCATAGGGTAGGGCCAGAGATGACCCCTGGAAACGCCACATCATCTTGGCGAAATCCAAGTCAACTTCACCATGGTAGTTGTGAAAAAGGTTCCACAACTCAGAGTTTCGGCATATGCTGGCTATACTTCCTCCCGTACCTAGGTAGCCCACGTGAGGGAAGAATATGACCTTTTGACCGGCTGGTGGATTATAACAATCCTTCAATTCCTCACTGAATAAGTTGTTTGTAGCATAAATAAAATCCCTCTCTCCATAGTCGCCGGGTCTGCGAATAACTGTTGGATTATCTCTATTCTCAATAACCAGGGCATTGCCGTTCACATCCGCCCAAAGTCCGCCTTGCCTGCCGCCTGGATTAGGAATAGATATTGATATATCCTTTGCTTCCTCAGCTGAATTAGCGAACCGCAGAGCATGCATTAGAAGAAATATCCTTGGGACACCTTCACCAGATTTAGCTTTCTCCGGGTGCAAATTGCGGTCATAGTAACCGGTGGCGCCATGATGAACATAGCATACACCTCTATTATTCATCCCCGGATGACCGGCTCCTCCACTTGGCGGGGATAACACATAGTTATTACCTGTTTGCGGGAATAGCATAAGGTTGATTTCATACCTGTATCTGTATTTAGAACCGACTCTAATTTCGTGGTCCCCACTTCCACCACAAATAAGTTTGCCATCTTTTGTAGTACTTCCCCAGGCTGCAAATCCACTGCAATCATAATCATCAGGAGGTGAGTTGCTAGTACTGACAAAGTGCGCAAGCATTTGGATGTATGTCATGGGAATACCTGCATCGAGGCACCCATCTGTCATTCCTTTGACGTAATCTATTGCCCAGGGCGTATATGTTTTTATGTAACCTTCAGACTTCTTTATCAGAGCAACGTTTTTTTCTGAACGTTTAACCTCTGCTGCTCCCTCCAGGTAATACGTGCCAAATATCTGAATAATCTGCTGGGCGTGTTGATACCCCATTTGGTAATCAGAACCTTTTAAGATAATCACAGGTCTGACATTAGGCACTAACGGCACTTCGCCAGCATAAGGAATCTCGGGTTCTTGTGCCAATAGTGAGGGTACAAGCATCAAAATCAGGCAGACGCTTAGTATTGATAATTTGGCTTTTTGTCGAGTAGACATAATATGTTTCCTTCGTTTAGGTTTGGATCCGAGATTTCCCACACGGGGCAACCCACGACCCCCGCAGGCTGGTTTTCAGCCATTTTACTCCCCTCTTACGATACCATCAACACCGATATTTCTGTCATGCCCCCTCGGACGGCACACAGAATCAGTCCTCGAACAAATCCTCTATGTTGCAGCCGAGACGAACGCAAAGCCTCTCCAACGTCTCCAGAGTCACATTCTGCTCGCCCAAGCTCCAGCCTGCCGCCAGCAAAATTGATGCTGTTGGCATCGGGAAGAAGGACTATAATAAACCAGATATGATGTGCGAAGATGACGGACAACGGAAAAAGGAGACATCCAATGGGAGACAAAGGCAAAAAGGACAAGGAAAAGGGCCAGAAACAGAAGGCGACGAAACAGGAACAGAAGGCAAAAAGGAAGCGGGAGAAACAACAGAGAGGAACCAGTGAATCCGGCTGACACCTCGCCCTCTTGACGGATTCTGCCAGTGTGGTTAGGTGTGAAGAAATTCACACCGTATTCCCGAGTCCATGCATGTCGCATAAACATACGGGGGGTTAGGCCGTGTCGAACATCATTCTTCCATGCCCCGAATGCAGTCAGCCCATGCAGGTCCCTAATTCATGGATTGGGAAGACCGGAACATGCCCTTCTTGCCATAAGAAGATAATCGTCACAGATGTTGAGACACTAAGAGTCCAAGAGACCCCGTGCCTTGGAGTATGTGCGGCGGAAGGAAGGACGCACTTCAGGTTTGAATCAGTGGGTTGATTCGTGGCCGTGGCTCTCGGGGTGGACTATTTTGCGCTCCGAAGCGCCGGTGACGGTGAAGCCGCGTTGAAGGAGTATCTTCTCTATCTGTTCCTTGTTTTTGGGAGTGACGCAGATGTGCTGATGGATTTCGCACCATCCCCCGCCAATGAGTGCCGCTTAGCCCCCACCAAGTCCACCGCACGCTGCTCCGATCCGGAATCGAATGAGCCCGTCCCTCCCATACTCCGGCTCACTCAAATCCGACGCCGATCTCCGAGCCCTGCTGCACAATGTACCGGGCCGCTGCTGCATATTCTTCGGCCTTTTCGAGATGTTCCAACATGAGGGGAGCGTCTTGCGGCAGCGCCGCCAGCCGTTTCAGGAAGGTCTTGTAGTCGATGCTGCCGGTCCCGGGCTGAACTTCGCGGAAATGCACGTTCATTTCCACGACCCATGTGAGGTCTTTCGCGTGGCAACTGACAATCCACGGCCCCAGTTTGTCAAAGCACTCGTTGATGACCGCTGTGTTGTCGTAGAAACGTTTCGGGGAATTGATCAGGTTGCACGGGTCGAGATGAACGGCGAACCCATCCCGGTCCATCGCCTTGAGAAGCCGCAGGTTGCTGTCCGGGCTGTCGGGTATGGCCCAACCCAACATCTCATAGCAGAATTTCGCCCGTTTGGGCTTTACGGCATCGATGATCTTCCGCGCGTTCTCCACCGCGGCATCGAAGAACCGCTCCGATAAGTTCTCGGGATGGGGTCCAAACCAGTACTCCTTATTGAACGATCCCGCGATATCCACGCAACACCGTGCTCCAATCTCGTCCGCCAGCGCCAACCCTTCCGTGACCTGTTGCAGATTGGCCCGCTGTTTGTCCGGATCCGCATCCATCAGGTTTACCCATACGCCGACTTCGGCGATCACCACGTCGTGCCGTGCGAAGGCCTCCGCGAAGGCCCGGATCCGGCCCGGATCATCCAGCGACACATCGGGACAATACGCCGCCCGGTACCCCAGGTCGCGATGACTTTGCGCCAGCTTGTCCGGATCATCCGTCTCGACATAACACGGTCCACCGAGACGGATGGAGCGCTTTCCTGCCTCCGATTCCTTCGACCCGCTGACGGCCGCCGCCGCCGACCGTACAACCCCCGCCGCTACCGATGCCGCCAACGCCCCTGTGATAAATTCGCGTCGATTCAGCTTATCCACTGTCCTGCCTCCTTTCCGCCCTGTCCCTGCCGTTTGTGTTCCGTGCTGGCCTGCTCGAGCTGCGAGTGCTCCTCACCTGACAATCCCCGGCTTAGTCGTTGCCGCCGGTTGTCTTGAATCCGCCAAGCCGTCTCCGTCTCGCCTTCATCGGACACCATGTCTCGGGCGAATGGGCGGGCACTCGGGACATCATCCAGGGTCAGGATGAGGGCGATATTCTGATTGAGTGCACAGAACACTTTTCCAGAGTCGAGTTCTCACCAATTTACAATTTGGAGGATTAGCGACAAAACATAAAGGAATCCCAACACGCCAAAGGAGATGATCGCCGCGAGAATATTCAGCATAGGAATTGCCCTCTGTTCTGGTGCCAAACTCTAGGAAAGAAATAGAAGAACGGCGGCAAGAAGAAGCGCTAAATAGACAGGTTTGAGTCTCATGGACCCACCTCCCGGTTGGATTTAGCTTAGCAGAAGGTGGGGGTGGGCTCAATGGGGGGGCATTCCTTCAGCGTTAGTCAAGGGAGGTCAGATTCTGAAGGATTGGCAAGGCTTCTTCTCCTTGATGATGATATCCATCTGTCTTGGTCGCTGTGCCACATTCACCGTAACTCCAGGTGGATTGATGTTTCAGTATCGTTTTCGATGTCAAAGTAACCAACTGCTTGCTTTGTATAGTTCGCGAGATCCGCTTCGTAAAGTTTCGGCTCGTGGGCAAAAGCTCTGATGAAAACTGTGTATCTGCCCGGTTCCATCGGATCCATAATAAACACCCCATCTGTGTCAACGCGGAAAAAGACCACGGGAGGGACAAAGGTGTAGTTACCTTGGTGTGCCACAGACCTCCCGAAGAGCCCGATTTCGGGAGATTCGACTTCTCCCGGCACGAGAATACCCCAACACTGCTCACCGGCACTTTGCCCAGACACAGTTCCGAAGAGCGCACCCGATCCTGAGAAATCGATATCCTGGATAGTTTCCTCCCCTTCAATCAGGTCAATCCAGAATTCTTTCATTCGCATTGGACTGCGTGAAACCACCTGGAGATGTGCGAGTCCTGGGGGTAACCCCGTGAATTGATATTCACCTTGTTCGATGCGGCTAAGGCGGACAAGCGTCTCTTCGACAGTTTCAATATGAAGAAGGATATGCCCGCCAACTCCCGGCTGACCATTTGCCGAAACACTACCCAAGAGGGAGCATGGCCCCTCTTGAATCTGGAAATCGACCACAGTCGTTCCACCCGATTTTACGACGGCCTGGCGCCTTCGTTGATGGTTCCGTCGTTCGTCCAGAATAATCTCAACAGTGCCGGGTGGCACGTGTGGGAATCGGTAATGTCCGGAAACTGTGTGGGTATTCAGGATACCGAGAGATTCATCCCCGGGAACTCGCAGCCGTACACCCCTGCCGCGTGAAGCGGTGAGAGTCCCCTCGACAGTCCCGCCCGAATCCAAGATAACTTCGACATAAGCCGAACCCGTTCTGTCAGGATGCACCGGCACCGAAGTGCGCGCGTAGTCAGGATGAACGACACAGATCAGTTTCGGAACCGACTCCTCGTGATCGAACACGAACGAACCGTCAGACTGTGAATAGGTGGGATCAAGATGAAATTCTGTGCCGTCTCTAGGACGCAGAACTGGGGCGCCCGGATAGATCGCGGCACCAGCTACAGGCATTCTGCTAATGTCGACGACTCGTCCTTCGACCCGATGGGAGGGATCCAGCCGGACGGTCACCCCGGCGCGGATTTCATCAGGCCTCAGCTGGAGGGCTATCTTCTTGAGGGAGAATCCAGAAGCCCGCACCCATAGGTTCACTTGACCGGTATACGCACTCCTGATCCGGAATCGCCCTTCCTCATTGTAGATAGTGGTCAAGTCATAGGGATTAATCCGATGACGTTGAGCAGGTTGCGTGCACACTTCAAATTGCCGTATCGGCTGACTGGTGATCGCATGGACCACATGCCCCTCAATCACGGGCTTCTCATGAAGGACAATCTCAAGGTCACTCGTTCCTGCTGCGACATTAGCTAATTCTGCCGTCTCATGGGTTCGATACCGACTGGCTCTCAGCGTGTAGTTACCCCCAAGCAATCCCAATAGCTGAAATCGCCCATCAGAATCGGAATTTGCGTCAACTCTCCGCCCCCAGAGTCCTTGGATCAGATTCTCGGGAGGACCTGTGGCAATTAAACTAGCTCTCTCGACTGGGATTCCCTTTCCGTTCACCACCCGCCCTGAAATGATGTATCCCCCAGCCTGGGGATACTCAAGCACTGCATCCCGGATCCTCTCTCCCCTTCCAAGCGACACCTTGATCGCGCCTTTTTCCACAAGGGCCTCTATCGCTTCTGGTCGCAGCGGAAATATCATGTCGTTTTCCGAGAGATATCTCTCATGAGGGCGTCGGGCCAGGAGAAGGTACTGCCCGGCCATGAGCCCGTCAAAGACAAAACTGCCGCTTTCATCCGTGGTTACATTGGATGGAGTTGAAAGGGGCCATTCGGGCTTCACTCTCGTCAGTACCACATCCATCCCGGGAAGGGCGTCTTTTAGTCCGCTTATTACACTTCCAGCAATGCCACCTGTTGGATACAGGGTGAGCACGAGATCATGGAGTCCTCCCTCCGGCACCTGCAGGGGTCCTATTGGGTCGCTGATCACAGTCTCTCCGGATACCTGGGCATAAATGGGACGCCCAGGGTCGGGCACTTTGACCAAGAATTCCCCCTTTCGGTCCGATTCCCCGGCAGGTGTCCTCTGCAGGCCCCAGCCCGCCCAGATCGGAGCCCCGGGTACGGGATGGCCCTCCAGGTCGATCACAACACCTGAGAGTTCCACGTAATTGATTCTCTCTAATTGAAAATCAACTCGATGTTCCTTCCCGGGTGTAATCCGTAAGCGGGCTCGGTGCAGACCGGCCAAAACACGGCTGGGAGGACGCTCGGGAACATAGGCGCCGTCCGCATCGTCGACGACATAGATGACATGCTCTTCTCCAACAAGGCCCTCGATACGATAGAAGCCCTCCGAATCCGTTTTGATTCCTTCGCGATGATTTCTCCCTGCGCCAGAGTCCAATGCCCTCAATTCAACGCCGGGAATACCTTCGCCACTGTCGGCGTCGGTGATCCGCCCGACGACAATCCCTCCGCGGACCATCGAGATCCGGACATGCGCAGGTTCCTGGTCCTCACGCAAGTGGACCGTGAACGGCCTTCCGTTCATCACCCACCTGGGATGCCTCGCGTAAACAGTGTAATCACCCGGCGCGAGCCCCTCGAGACGGAATTCTCCTTGCGAGTCGGCATGGACTTCACGTTCGAATGGTCTGGTAAGAAGAACCACGGTGTTTGATATGGGCGCTCCTGTGGCTGAATCAACTGTTTCTCCATAAATCAAACCGTTTTCCGTTATAGTTGGGACCTCTTGTTCAGGCTCACCCGTGGGCTGGTCTTCCTGTGTTTGTTCCCGTAAGGAATCCAAGAAGGTCAGCAACGAGGGGGTCGTTTCAGAACGGGATTCTTCTGCAATCGAAACTGGAGTGCTTGGCTCAAACTCGGCCTCTCTGATCTGGTCTTCTGGCCAGAATGTCCACACCCCGATGCTCCCTACAAGTAGCGCGAGTGCCGCCGCAATCACCTTTTTCAGGGCCAGAATCCCGCCGACCACCTTTCCCGCGGCACCCATCGATTCCATAGCCGCTGTACCTCCCGGCCCGGCGAGAGCAATTCTTCCAAGCTCCTGTAGGAGACCCGCTGATACGGCTTCGGCAGCGTTTGCGGTCAGTAAAGACACTATCGCGCCTGCCCCGATAGGCACACCTCGGCGTTTGAGGCATTTCCGGGTTTCTTCAACACCCTTCTGAATCCTTCGGGTCACAGTAGGCTGAGAGATGCCGCATCTCATAGCAATGGCGTCGTGGGATTGGCCCTCTAAGAAGTGGGATATGATGGGGTGCCGGAGTTTCTCGGGAAGGGAGGCAATAGCCTCATCGACAAGGGGACGGATGTCATCCCACTCGACCGAGGTCGACGAGTTCAAAGTATTGGAGTAGCGCATTTCCCGCTCCCTCCGCCGCGCGTCGGCCTTGATGCGATCCATCGCTCTGTGGGTTGCCAGAGCGTGAAGCCAGCCTGCCAGAGAACTCCGGATTGGCGAATGGGCTTGGGCCAATTTCAAGAAACACTCTTGGGTTACCTCCTCCGCATCCGCGTTGTTGCGGAGGATGCGTTTGCACGCAGCATAGACCATGGCCGAGTGACGCCGAACAATCTCGGCAAATGCTTCTGCGTCACGTCTTTCAGACCATTTCCGAAGAAGTATTGTGTCTGGAGCGTTCAATCCCGCATCCTCACAGGCAGGAGAAGAAGCTTTTGATATCATTCTACTTTATAGACGACACCGAAAAGGATTTCATACGGATGGAGTTTACCTGCGCCGAAAGGCCACTTCTGTGTCCGGGTATGGCTCGGGGAAGAAATAGAACAAGTGCCGCAAAATGAAGCGCTAAATAGACAGGTTTGAGTCTCATGGACCCACCTCCCGGTTGGATTTAGCTTAGCAGAAGGTGGGGGGAGGCTCAATGGGATGGCACAGGGAACATCGAGCGTGTCGGCGATGACATTACGACCGCAAAAGAGGTCTTTCAAACTATTCAGGTAAGAGTAATCGAAGGGGCGTGATAAGACGACAGTTCTGTTGTCACAGGAACTCAGGAAAGAGGGCCTGGAAGGCGGGAGTGGCTTTGAGGACGAATTCATCGTTCTCGCCGTGGATCATGAGAAGGACGGCGAGGTCATGTTCGACGGCAAACTCATAACCTTCCTCGGAACCGAGCACCATGAGCGCTGTCGCATAGGCGTCGGCCCAGGTGCAGGAATCGTGAACGACAGTCGCGGAAGCCAAATTATGGGTGATGGGCTTTCCGGTGCGCGGGTCGAGGATGTGGGTGTAGCGAATGCCGTCTCGTGTGATGAAGTTTCGGTACCCGCCTGAGGTGGCTATCGCCTTGTTTTGCAGAGGCAATACTCTTTCGGGTTCGTACACACCTGGATGCGGTTTGTAGATCCCGATCTGCCAGAAATCTCCTTGCGGGTTCCGACCCCGGGTGCGAACCTCACCACCGACTTCCACCATGTAGTCTGATATACCCCCGTCATCGAGAATCCGCGCGACCTCATCTACTGCGAACCCTTTGGCGACTGCAGACAAATCGCAGTAAACGTCGGGCCGGTCCTTGAAAACCGTATTCTCCTCCTCATTGAGGTGGAGCTTTGCGAAACCGACCCGCTCCCTCAATTCTTTCAGTTGCACGTCATCAGGGAGCTCTTCGACCTCCTCAGGGCCAAACCCCCACGCGTTCACAAGCGGGCCCACGGTGATGTCGAACGCGCCCTTCGACCGGCGGCTGACTTCGAGGGCGCAGGCAAACACCCGCGCAGTCTCTTCAGACAAGGGGAAGGGCGTCGTTTTTTCATGACGATTGAAGCGGGATAGCTCGGAATCAGCTTTGTAAGTGGACATGAGATCGTCCACACGCGACAGGATCCTCTGAATATCTTGGCCTAATTCCTTTGCCTGCTCCCCGCTAAGTGAGGCCGCAACCTTGACGGTGTAGGTCGTGCCCATGATCGCGCCGCTGAACACAGATTCCCTTGGTTCGGGCTTCTGCTCGCACGACGCCAGACCGTACAAGACAATAAGGAGCACCGCCGAAACCATGCTCCATACGCGAGGCTTTCTAGGAGGACCAAAATTAGGCAAAGTCATCGAAGGCACTCATCTGGCCTTTTAGGCACACGCAGGGGATCGAGAAATAACTTGTGTAATGCTCGACAGTCCCCGCTGGTTTGTTCTCATAGGGGTGGGAAACATGTGCCTCTGCCTCCGTCGGCTGAAATCCCAGCACGCTATATTCACGGAGATTATTGTACTCTTGCGGGAAGGGGTTAACCAGTACCTCAGCCGGCCGAAAAGTTCGCCCAACTGGGGCAAAATCAGAAGAGCCCAATGACCCGAATTTCTGCCGTTTAGAATGGACCAGAAACAGGGAGCACTGCCGAAGCCTCGGCTCTAACTTAGAACCTGGTATCGTCTGTGGAGGCAGGTCAAATTTCCATCAGCGGCGGGCAAAGTTGCAGAATCAGCACAGGTCCAGTAGCAACATCAAGCGAATAAGGTAGAAATGATGGAAAGGAAAGGATACGCCAAGTTCTCTTTCCGTTATCTTGTTGCCGCCATTATGGGACCGATCCTGCTGCCTTCAGACATATCGGTTGTTGCCGCAGAATCATCTCATTCAATCCATGTTCTACCTCCCGACGACGCCCCGTACGAGGCAGTTACTACAATGGTGCCTCCGGATCGAACCCCGGATAAGATGGAGATCGAACGCAGGGTCGGACCTCCAGAAGTCCCGAGTCCTCCGCCTATCGGCGGAAGCACATGGGTCGCCCAGGGGCCAAGCCCGATTCAAAATGGCCAGGTTGAGAATGTTCTCCCCAACGACGAGGTTGTAGGGGCAATTCACACGGTGGCGGCCCACCCAACTGATCCTGACGTCCTTTATATCGGGGCGGTAAATGGAGGCGTATGGCGAACAACGAATGCAACGGCAGTCAGCCCGACCTGGATACCCCTTACCGATGATCTCCCATCGCTTTCGGTCAGCGCGCTTGAATTCGACCCTACTGATACGACTAACCAAACGCTGATCGCCGGCATCGGCTGGGCTAGCAGTTTTCTCCTTTCCGGAGGAGACTTGATCGGTCTTCTCCTCTCGACCGACGGCGGTAACACATGGTCGCAGATCACTGACCCCCTGCTGGCTGGAGAGAGCATTTCCGGCGTTGCTGCCCGCGGGAACACGTTTTTGGCCTCTTCCAACAATTTCCCTTTTGGCGTGGGCGGACTCTTCCGCAGCGTTGATGGCGGCGCCAATTGGACATTCGTGTCCGGGACGAACGGGCTGCCCTTCGGAAACATCTTTGACTTGGTTGGTGATCCGGGAGATCTCAATCGTTTTTACGCAGCCATGGAGGACACTGGCATTTTTCGATCCGAGGACTACGGTTTGACTTGGACTGACGTCACAGATGCCCAAATCGCAGCCGTTATAACCTCTGCTAACAACAATACAGAAATCGCGGTTCACAACAACGGCGTATCCAACGCAGTATTTGTGGGCGTCATCATCGACGGTCAACTTGATGGCTTCTTCCGCTCCGGGGACTTCGGCGCCAGCTGGGCCGTGATGGACATACCTGTGACGAACGAAAACGGCACCGACGTGGGCCTTCAGCCAAATCCCAGGTCGGCAGCGCTGGGACGCAAATTCTTCTCGATTGTGGCGGATCCAGTTGATCCATACATTGTTTATGTGGGCGGGGATCGCCATCGGCTGGCGTTGAAGCCCGAGGCCGAAATCGAGGGACTGACCCCCGATCAGGTCATCCAGCAGATTCTCTCGGAGGTCGAGGTGCCTCGATGAGCAACGGGAGCCTGTGATGAGAGGGAACCAGGAGACAGCAGAGGATGGATGATTGCGGGGAAATCGCTTTCAGCGTGCGATGAGTTCCGCGACTTTTGACAGGAGCTGGTCGCCTTCGAACGGCTTGGGGATGAAGGAGTCGAAACCGCTCTGCATGATCTGCTCGATTTGCTCCTCACCGGAATAGCCTGAAATCGCCACAATTCGGATCCCCTTGTATTCCGGGTCCTGGCGGAGCCGCTCGCAGACCTGGCGGCCGTCGATATCGGGAAGACGAATGTCGAGCAGGATTAGATCCGGCCGGAAGCTGTCGGTCAGGAGGCCCGCGTCGTATCCGTTCCTGGCTGATTTGACAGTGTAGCCGCC
>SDBV01008695.1_pt1 | contig 13644 bp, 14 predicted proteins | sample 2277081 | NCBI WGS metagenome assembly SDBV01 (sample SAMN10402039, study PRJNA504765) | marine sediment metagenome | isolation source: marine sediment core GS10_PC15, 223 cmbsf | place: Arctic Ocean: Southern Knipovich Ridge | collected 2010 | reverse complement strand
TTTCAATTTTTTTATCTAATTCTTCTGCTGCTGATGTTGCTAACATACTTGAGCTAAAAACTCCACTTCTTAATCTGTTATCTAATCGCTCTTGTTTATCATCTAACTGCCCTTGTCTTTCTAATAATATCTCTATTCTGCTTTTTTTTCTTCTCTGAGAGTTCTTTGTGTCTAATCGCTCTTGTTTATCATCTGTTTCATCTAATTGCCTTTGTCTTTCTAATAATATCTCTATTCTGCTTTTTTTTCTTCTCTGAGAATTTTTTGTATACACTTTTCTTATTTTCATTTAAAATTTTTATTAAACTATTGAAAATATGCGTATAAATTATTAATTGTTGCTAATCCACCAAGAACAGCAGGAATATATAAAAAATAATTTTTTGGCTTTCCTTTCTTTTTTGAAGAATAACAAAATGCCGTAATAACTACAATAGCTGTCAAATCAAGTATTTCAAGTATTGATTTTCCATATTCTACTCCAAATTCAGAGCTAAAAATTGTAGTAACAATAGGATTAATTTCATGTGCTAGAAATTCTTTAAGTCCATGTTTTTCATAATATGCTAATGTTGTTAGTCTATCCGTTGTTCTTGTGGTAGCTAAAAGTCCAGCTCCAACTAGGATATCTTTATTTTTTTGAAAAGATTCCTTTATTTTTTTTACTAAACTCATAGTTTAATTGCAATTAATAATTAATATATAAGCTTTGTTACTTCTTAGTGGTTTTCTTAAGCTTATAAAAGTTTATTGTTTTAATTTGATTATAAAAAATTAGAGAAAATAATAATAGAAAAGCAGGACTTATCTGAAAAATTTTTCTCCTGTTCTATCTTCTATTCCTTTCCAGAAATAAGTTAATGCATCAACACATTTATCGCATGTATCTTTAGTTGATGCTTGCCATAACATATTACAATCTGAAACAGGTTTGTAACCTTTAATATCTATTGCGTTTTCATCATCATGATGATAAAATCCAAATAAATGTCCTGCTTCATGTTTAGAGACATTCCTTATAAAACCAAGAGATCTTTGTCTTCTGTTTGGCAAGGCTAAAATTATATAACCATAATGAAATTCTGATTGTCCCCAATTTTCATCTCCAAGTTTTAAATATTTGTCTGTTATTATGACATCAGCATGTGGTTTTCCACCACACTGTGGATTTCTCCATGTTTCATCTATAAGAATTTTTGATAATGTTCTACCATCGATTCTTCCATCTTCTTTAGTAGATTCTTTAACTTGTTGTACTGCTGTAGCATCAGAACCATAATAATTAACTGTAAAATCTAATCCAATTTGTTGGATTAAATCTTGAACACCTTTAGTCGCATAAGGAACAACTCTTTCATCCACTTCAGGCATACAAAAAACTCTTACTTCTTTTCCATGTATCCAATCTGGTTTATTTGAGTTAGTTGCTTTATCAAACCAAAAATTTTTCCAACCATCTTTGTTTTTTTTATATTTAATGGTCTTTCTATAGTTTCTAGCACGTCTTAACTTTTTAATGTAATCTTTATTATATTCCATAATCTTACGGTATAAAATTCATATATAAATCTTCCTATTTTTACTACTAATAAGATATAACATATTTTATGAAATTAATATTGAACCTTTTTTATTAAATGAAGTAATATAATATGGGAATTTTCCCATACTTACAAAATCAATTTCATAAATTTGGACTTTTATCTTTATTCAACCAATGATAGTTCAAACGATGTAATTGTTCATGTTCTGGTACTTTTTCATTTAAACATAAACATTCTTTTTTTGGTTTTTGCTCTTCTCGAAGATAAAATCTATTTTTATTAAAACTATCATAAACAAATCTTTTATCTAAAATTTCTCCCCTAAATATATTTGCAGCTTCTCCAACCATAGCACTTCCTACGATTATATTTGGTATTATAACACCAGGTAATGCTTCTCCACAACTCCTCTTTATTGGGTCTGGTTTTAGGCTTCTTTTACATTCAATACAGGCAGTTTTTTCTGGATAATAAATAGTGAAATCTCCATACAGATCATCAGTACCTCCATCTATGTAGGGTATTTTAAAATTAACAGCAATTTCATTTAAGTAATATCTTGCTTCAAGATTATCCAAACATCCAAAAATTAGATCATATTTATTTTTTTCAAGAAATTTATAAGAATCTTCTGTAATTTTATAAACAAAAGACCTAGATTTTATTTTTCTTAATTCTTTTATTCTTTCTGATAGTACTCTTGCCTTGTCTTCACCAATTTTTTCATAAAATAAAATTTGCCTATTTAGATTTGTGTCTTCTATTTTATCATAGTCAATAATATCTATTTCCTTAAAACCACATAAAGCAAGATTTAAAGCAACATAATTTCCTGCTGCTCCTGCTCCAACTACTAAAACTTTTTTTTGGCTTAAATTTCCTATTTGTCTTTCTATATCAGAATTTAAAGATTTTCTGTTAGAGGAATTTAAATTATAGAAAATCCTTTTTTCTAGGTTATTATCTTTATCATTTAATCTAAATAAAAATTTTCTTAATTCATCGATTATCATCCCAGCATTTATTCCTGCAGTTACACTTCCTTGTTCTTTGTCGTCATCAAATATATTTTCGGAATTTAAAATTTCGTCTATGTTATTTCTTTCAGGGTTATACACAGAAAGGATTGATATTGTATGATTAGAATAACTTGAAATAAAATGGATGTTATTTTTTATTGCATAATTTAAAGTTTTTTCTTTTAAAAAAGCATTATTTGTTGTTTCTATTATTATATCTGGTTTAAAATTTTCATAATGTAACCAAGCTGGAGAGAATTTTGAATGATATCCTTCGATATTTACATAAGGGTTTATCTTTTTTGCTGTTTTAATGATATTGTAAACCCTACTCTCACCTTCTTTGCTAGATAAAAAACTTCTTTCTCTCTTTTCTTTCTTTTTATTATCCATGACTAAAATATTTCCAATGCCTAGTCCAACTAAGCATCCAAGAGTCATCTCTCCCAAGATATCTGCCCCCATTAGTAAGACCTTTGAATTATACAACTTTCTTTGTTCTTCTATCCCCCAATTTTCTGTTCTTAATTGTCTGTCATATCTATCAATAGAAGCTTCTAATGAAAGTCTTTTGTTATTTTCCCTTGTTTTTATTTTCGTATAATTATTCTTTATATCTATCATTATCAGAATATTTTATTCCTTGAGTCCTTAGTTCATCAGATTTGTCTTCAGATATTATTAAATCTTCAAAATCACAAAGATTTGGATTAACAGGAGACGGATCTTTAAGATATCCGTCTATCAAAACACTTTCTGCAAAATTAAGAATTTTAAGAATATTAATAGCAAATTCTTTTTTATCTAATTTCCTAAAATTGTATCTATCTTTTTTAATACTTTTCTCTGCATGACAAATATTCTGGATATCGTTAGGCTTTTTATGTACAAATGGATGAAAATAGTTTGGTGTTTTGTATATAAATCCTGGTACTGAGAAAGAAAGAGAATTTCTTTGTTTAAAGATTCTAGTACCAACATTAACTTTAGGAAATAAATAACAATCGCCTTTTTTCTTAACTATATATTCTGCTAATTTTCTAAAAACAATATATTCATCATTACTAATTTTGTCGAATCCTATATCTTCTTGTCTGGTGTTTATATTCTTTTTTCTCTTATCATCTAATTTCCTTAATGCTTCTCTACTTTCATTGATTTTTAGAATCTCTGAATCAAAATTTTGTTTTATCATCTTTTTTATTTCTTCAGATAATTTTTCTTTGTATTTTTTGTTAAAATTTTTGATAGAGTCCAAATAGAAAGCATCATCAAAATTTATTTGTTTCCTTTCTCTTGTTGGGAAGAAACCATGTATATCGTTATCTACTATAATTAGTCCTCCTAATCTTTTATTATGTTCATAGCTAATTTCATCAACTAGTTCTTCTAAAATGGAATTTTTCATATCAGAGAAATCAATTTCTTCAAACCCAGTTTTTTCAGTTAAATTTTCTTCTGGTAATCTTATATCTTTGTAATCTAAAGAATCTGTTATTTTTTTTCTTTGATGTAAAGCAAAAATATAATCTGATATAAGCTCTTCTATAGAAAAATCTTTATTAATTGAATCTTTTAAAGCAAATATATTTTCTCTTATTTCATCATATTCGTCTGAAAGTTTATCAAGATTTCTTGATTGAAAGTTTTTTATGTTATCTGTATTTTTTTCTAAAAATTTAGCTTCTAATCCTTTTAGGTTTTCTGATTCTTCAATTTTAAGTTTTTTCCCTTCATAATTTAGATAATGATTTTCCACTTCTTCATCATTGATCTGATCAATAATGCTATAGAATTTATTAAAAGAATAGATATGAATATCTTCATCACCAATAAAACTATTAAAAATGGTATTAGATAATTCTAAGTTTCCGGATAAGTTAATTTCAATATTAGAAATATCTGTTTGTCTTGCTTGTATTGTAGTATCTCTTAAATTATGAGTTTCTCTTTTTATCACAACACCTGTTTCATCTAATTGCTTTTGTCTTTCTAATAATATCTCTATTCTGCTTTTTTTTCTTCTCTGAGGATTTCTATTTTTTGGTGTATAATTATCTACTTGTTCAGGTTGAGGTGTATGCAGAAATACTTTTCTTTCAATTTTCTTATCTAATTCTTCTGCTGCTGATGCTGCTAACATACCTGAACTAAATACACCTCTTATTAGTCTTCTATCTAATCTCTCTTGTTTATTTCTTTTTTTATCTAATAATCTTTCTACCAATACTTCTGCTCTACTTTTTCTTCTTCTTTGAGGATTTCTATTTTCTAGCTTATAGTTATCTATTTGTTCAAGTTGCATTGAATATTCAGGTATTTGTGACGATGATAATTGTGAAGATGATGATGTTAGAAGGATATCCCCACATAAAGAAGGATGCTGTGTTATTTGTTCATCAAAAAAAGGGGTATTCTCAAAACTAGGATTTGGGATTTCCTTATTAAATTCATTAATATGATTTTGTAATTCATTTGTTTTTCTAAGATTTTCATTATATTCATCTAGCTCCCTTTTACTCATTGGAAGTCCACGTGCAACTCTTTCTGCATATGCTGCATTCTTAGCCATTATCACTATTTGTCTATGTTTTATTTCGTCTGGATTCTTTTGAAATTCTTCTCCAAAAAACAAAGGGTTTTCTTCTTTTACCATTTATTATTTTTATTTCTAAAATTGGCAGAGTTTATCTTTTATAGATTTCAGAATTTATTTTTTCTCTAAATTAATAACTCTTCCTTCTAAGCCCTTATAATCTTGTTTCAAATCACTATAACCTCTTCTTAAGGTAGCATAGTTCTTTTCCAATATTTCTAATCTTTTATAGACCCTCTCTATCCCGCCTTCCCTGAACCTTCTAAAATCATCTTTTAATTTACTAATATACGCTCTAACATATTTATTAGAAAGAAAAGCATCAATTTTTTTATCTGAAGTTTGTGAATCTTTTTCAACTTTTTTTTCAAGATTTTCTGTAATCTCTGATTTTTGGGCTTCTGAAGGTTTTGGTACCCTTTTATATAACAACCTTCCTTTTCCATCAGAAGATTTTTCTCTAACTCTAACACTATTTCCACTATAATTTATCCTGTCCGAAATTTGCCTGTCAATTGCGTTTTGGTCCATTTCAATTCCATTACTCTCGTCTACAATTTCTAATTCTGGATTTTCATTTAGATAATTATGTAATGAACCAGTATAATCTTTTCTTTCTGGATAATCAATACTTATAATACAAGAGGGTTTGTCCCCTTTTGCATTAAAAACAAGACTTGGGAAATAGTAGCATATATCTTTTTCTGGTTCACCATTTTTATCTGTCCATATATGTCCAAATGGTCTAGGAATAATAGCAACCTTCATTCCATGGGAAGAGGTTTCAAAATAAAGATTATTTTTATCTCTAGGTGAATGAAAAGTTGATATATTACCATGAGAATGACCCCAACCAATTATAACTTTTTCTTCATCACTAACTTCTTTGTGTATCTCACTAAATTCATTGCCAGAAAAGTCACAATTTCCAGAATCTACAGACTGATTTTTAGGTATATAAATATCTCTTATTGTATAATCTCCTGTATCTTGTTTTTCTTTATGATTAAGGAGATACATGTACACTTCATTACCACTACCTGTCAAATCAACAACTCTTTTTGCAATTAGATTTGCTTTATTATAAGCTTCTCTTGTTATCCTTATTTTATTAAATCCAGGTCCTTTTAAAGTTTGGATGGCTATTTTTTTAATATCTTGATTCCAAGAGCGGTCAAGAATCTCCCCAAGTCTTTTTCTGCGTCGTTCTAATCCTGGACATCCTTTATTTACCCATTCTTCATGATATTTTTTATCTTCCTCTGTCATTACTTTACTAAGATTATTGTATTCTTCAACACTGTAACAATTATTATTCATTCCACCTTCTAATAAAACCCTGCCATCTGGCAAATACTTTACTAAACTTCTTCTTAAGTTTGATCGTAAGGTTTCTTCTTCCAGTTTTTTCTGCTCTTTTTTATATTGCTTATATTCTTCAACATTTGAAAAAATTGTATCTGGTCCCAATGTATGCCTTGCTTTTACTCTTCCATCTGGTAAATAAGCTACCATACTTCTACGATGTCTTGTTATTGGTTTTTCTTCTGGTAGATATTCTTTTAATGTTATTTTTCTTTTACTCTTTCCAATGTATACTTCTGCAACTTCTCTTTCCATTTTACTTAATTAGCATATATTATATTTAAAAATCTAATGATTTTTCTTGTATTCATTATTTATCTCAAATACTTTTGATACTCCCCCCAGGATTAAAACGCACTTCTAAATCAATTCCTTCATAGGTTTCTAATCCACCAAATTCTTTGGTAAGTGTTTTTGTTCTGACTATATCATTGTATTCTTTGATATGATCATCCCAGCCCACTGGGTCAGAATATTCATCATTTTGATTTTTGTATAGAATGTCTATAGAACTTGGGTTTTTCTCATCTTCATGTTTCTCTTTCCACATCTTTAATACTTGCATTAAACTTTCTTGTTCATGGTCATATGCGTGATTTAAGTTATCTCCCCTTGGGTCTAACATATAATTTAAAACTTTTCTGAAAGTTTTATTTCTACAATCTTCTACAACTTTTTCTAATGGTTCATTTTCAGATACTCCCATTTCATTCAAAGATATAATTACTTTTTCTTCTTCCATTTTTTAACCCCCACATTGTTTATATATAATCACCCTTCTAAATATGCTGAAATTCTATTTTCAAGCTCTCTAAAAGTTCTTGAATTTGAACTCTCAATATCCCCCAAAACAGTATCAAGAGTTAAAGCATTTGTTTTATATTCTTCTGTAAATAAAGCACTTTTGTTAGCTTTTTCTACAATTGAAGCTGCTCCTTCACTTAATGCTTTATTCATGTTATTTGTATAAGTAAATAATTTTTTCACTTCTTCGTCTAAACTCATATCTATTTTCTGGGATCTCATCATATCAAGGTATAATTGCATTACATTTTCTATATGGCGAGCCATAAAAATTGCTTCTTGACTTGTTTCTTTCAAGGCATTTGAGTAGGATTCACATATTTCACCAAGATTATCCAATAAAGGTAATTCGTTCTTAAACAATAACATTGCTTTGTCTGTTATCTTTATTTTTAGCATCTTATTCTGTAGATCTTTTCTTAATTTTCTGTGGGCTCTGCTATACATTAGCCTCTTAGAGAAATCTTCTGCATTTTTAGCTGCATTTTCTGTTTCAGCTAAGAGTTTTGTAGTTTCTTCAATTTCATTCAAAGTTTTATCTCTGTCTTGATATTTAGCCATTAAATTTATTAAAACTTTATCATAATAATTTTCTAAATTAGAAGACTTTCCATCTATAGAAACACTTGCAACTGTTAAGCCAGCTATTACTTCTTTAACTGCATTAAGTTGTTCAGATATTATGTCTTCTGCTCTTTTTTGAGGCATTCCTTTTACACTTGTTTTATAAAATTGAGTTAAATGATAAGATAATTTTTTTAAAGGACTATTTTGTATACCTAAAACTTCCATCTTAACTTGGTCTTCTATTTCCTTATTTCCAAGTGAAATATCAATTAATTTTTGTTGAATTGAAGAAAAGGTAAGTTGTTCTTCTTTTTCTCCATAAAGATATCTTTTTTGAACATTTCTTGCTCTTCTTAGTTCTGAGACAAAATCTTTTGTATATTTTTGAACTGGTGCTTGTTCTTGGGGTAGTAAAAGACCTCTTTCATTTAATCTTGAATCTAAATTTCCCGTATTACTTTCACTTTCTAATTGTTCTTTTTGTCTATCCATTTTAATCTCCTATATTTTATTCTAATCCCCTTTTTTTGTATCTTCAATGAATTCCATTATTTTTTTATAAGTATCTTTTGTTATATCCCTTGTTTCATCCAATAACTCTTTAGTTTTATATCCAACAACATTATTAATAAGTTCACTTTTTTCTTCTTCAGTTAATTGTTGCCAGATCTCAACCCTATAGTCTGAATTCAAACCTATTTTTGATATGTTTAAGACATAATCTTTCATTTGTATAGGATAAGCTTCAACTTCTTTTTTTACTAAATTAGCAAGATTATCAATTGTTTCTTTTGAAAATGGTAGATTATTCTTTTTTTTAAAATCAATAATATAATCAACAACCATATCATGATATTCTGGGTTACCATCAATATATTTTAATGCAAGATTTAACATGAGATTTTTCTCTTGTTTATTGTCTTCAACTTCTTCTTCAATTTCTGTATCTGTACTTCTTGTTATTGCAGGTTTTGTAGTTTTTGGGATTATATTTCTACCAAAATAAGCTCCACTTAAAAATCCGGCTCCCAGTAAGAATACTACTTTTAGTGTTTTTCCCATTTTATATTGTTATTAACCCAAAAATATAAAAACTTTACTGTTATTAAGTAGTATAATTTCTATTTACCCATTAAGGATAATAAGATAAAAAAAAGAATAAATTGTTGAATTTTTACTATTATTGCTTAAACAGGATTATAATTCAACATTTCTTAACAATTCTACTCTGGTTTCTCTTGGATTTACCTTTAGGTCCTGTCCTATCAAATATTTGACATGAACACCTTCTGCTACATCAACAATTTCTTTTGTTATTGCTCCATCAAGAATAACCGCATGTACACCAGAACTTAAACTTCGCATAGTTGTTGGGAGCTCACTTGTTGGTACTTTTCCTAAAATTTTTGAATCTTCATCAAGGATATAAGCACCTCTAGTTCCAATAAGATCATCAGACATTTCTTTAAATAATTTATGTTCTTTCATAGGAAGTCTTGTTCTTCTTCTCATAACGTCTGGTCTTCTCATAATATCTGGTTTTCTATCTATTCTATTAACTTGTTGTTCTTTTGGTAATTCCATTTTAATTTGTTCTATTGCTATCTTGTTTCTAAGTGCTTTATGTATTTCCTTCTTTGCTAACTCTTCTACTTCTTTTCCAGCAGGTGCTTTTATAACATAATCTATTTCTGATGTTGAAGATAATTCTTTTATAATTAAGTCTCCTCCACGATCACCATCAACAAATAAAGTTACTACTTTTTTCTTACACAAGTCAATAATTCCTTGGGGTACATTTGTACCATTCATTGCTATTGCATTTTTAATACTGTGTTTTAGCAAATTCAATACATCTGCCCTTCCTTCAACAATAATAATTTCATCAGAGTCGTCTATTGCTGGTCCAGCAGGTAACCTATCTGCACCATATTCTGTTATTTCCATCATTCTAACAGAATGAGCTACTTCTTCTGTTATTTCTTGGGAATCTGGAAGAACCTTTTCTGTTAATTCTTTTAATAATTCCTTTGCTCTATCAATAACATACCTTCTTTTAGAAATCCTTACATCTTCTACACTTTCTACTTTTACTTTAGCATTACAAGGCCCTATTCTCTGAATTGTCTCTAAAGATGCTCCAACAATTACTGTTTCAGTCTTATCTAAACTACTTGGAAAAGTAATATCTCCATTAGTTTTTCCACTTCTTGTCTCTAATTTTACTTCAATACGGCCAATTCGACCGCTTCTCTGTAATTCTCTTAGTTCTAATTCAGAACCAAGTAAACCCTCTGTTTGACCAAAAATTGCTCCTATTACATCTGGTCTGTCTACAATACCTTCTATTTGAATTTGAGCGTGAATAATATACTTTGCACTTACAGGACTTATTTTTCCCATTTTTATTCCCCCTAATATTTTCCATTTTTAAAATTAAGAACAAGTCTTACTACTTTTTTCTGTTACATAAACTGATTAAGTGAAAAATGAAATATAATCGTATACCTTGTTCTTTGAATATTAATGTAGCCCGCAACACTAACCTCCCAATCTCATTGCTAGAGATATTCTTGGGCTCCATGGGCTATTCTCATGGCGGGCCATTTTAAAGTAAGAACATATAATTTAAATACTTTACTAAAATTTATGCAAATTTAAATAAGCCTTAGTTTCATTAAAAACAGCATAAGTTTCTTCTTTTAACTGTCCAGAATATTGGTCAAATTTACTTTTTAGTGCAAATTTATCATATATACTACGTAAAAACTTACTAATTGGATTAGTTTCCCAACTATCCTCATAGTCTTTTTCTAAATAAGATTCAAATTTTGCTGAAATCTTTCCTTTATTACTTTTTTTATGTTTAACAGTTACTATTTTTAATCCTTGGGTCTTAATTCTAACTTCAATAACAAATTTTGTATAATCATCTATTTTCTTTTCTGCAACCCATTTAATTGATAAATTTGTTTTAGCTATATCAATATATTCCTTTTCTATAAATTCATAATTATTATCTAAAAACCACTTTTTCATAACTTTATACAAATCAGCCATATTAAAAATGGCTTTCTTTTCAACTTTAATACCAAGAATAATATAATCTATTTCACTCATTATAGATATTTAAAAAAGAATTTTACTTAATAAGCTTTATGGTTAATACATTGTTAAAAAACTTCTAATTTCATCTTGAAAAGTATAAAGTTTTTGATAAAATTGTATCTTATGTTCATCTATTCTTTTTTTAACAATAAATTTCTCATAAATATTTTGAATAGATTTACTTTTGAATGTTCCTTTATAATTACTAAGAACATAACCAGTTGTTCTTATTTCAAAATAACCATCATTAAGTTTTATTTTTCTATCATCTTTTTGAATTTCTGTATCTTTTAATCCAAGAATTAAAAACTTTATTTCAATAACATATGCAAAATAACCTGTTTTAGCTTTTTCTCCATACCAAAAAATATTCAAATCCTTAGAACCATCTTTTATAATCTCAGTATACTCTTTTTCTTCAAAATCAGTACCATAACCATTAAAATCCATCCAGTATTTCATCCTCCTATATACTTCAGCCATGTCAAAAATACCAGTCCAAACTAATTTTAAACCAGCAGGTGGAGTTATGTATATCTTATTTGGCGGCATTTTATTTATACATCTCTAGTAAATCTTTTATTTCATCATGAAGTTCCATTAATTCTTTATATAAATTAACTTCTAAAACATTTTTTATTTTGTCTTTTATAAGATAATTATTATAAACATTCATTAAAAATCCTTTTAATGGACTTTTCCATTTATTCTTGTAATCAAAATTAATAAAAGCAAATATCTTTATTTCCATATCAGCTTTATCTAATTGTTTATCGTCTACTTTTATTTTTCTTAATTCTATTAACCTAAAGTTTACTATTATATTAAATTCAACATAATCATCTATTTCTCTTTGAAATATCCAGGAGTAAACGACTTCTTGACCTCTTGGATGATTCTTATTAGTATGCTCTTTTTCTGTAAAATCATATCTTCTAAAATTACCCCAGGCTTTTATCCCATCACACAAGTCATCAAAATTAAAAACATCTATATTTACAATTCTAATCCCACTCTTAGGAGTTACATAATCTTGTTTTTTAATCATTAGAGAATTTAAAGAAAAACATCTTAATTAAATTTTTGGTTTATTCTTGATCTTTACAACCTTCACAAACTAATTTTCCGTTAACATCAGTTAATTGAGAATAGTTTCCACAAACTTCACACTCTCCTTCAAAATATTTACTTAGGCCGGATCTTTTTTGTCTTAAACCCCGAATCTGGAGTTTTTCTACAATTAAATCAAATAAACCTGGTTGAACCTTTAAAATATCTTTAACTGTAAGTAAGCCAACTAATTGTTTCTTATCTAAAACAGGAAGTCGTCTAACGTCTTTTTTTCTCATTTCTAATAAAGCATTATATATATCTTCTTGTGAATTTATTGTTTTAACTCTTTTATTCATAACTTTTTTAATTAGAACTTTACTTGGGTCTTTACCTTTTGCAATAACACCCATAAGATCTTTTTCTGTAACTATACCCACAATTTTTTTACCCTTAGTAACTACAAGACCACCTACTTTCTTTTTTAACATAAGATTTGCAGCTTTTTTTACACTTAATTCTGGACCAACATTCGTTGGTTTTTTTGTCATTATATCAAAAACTCTTATTCCTGTTTTCATGTTTATATTAAGAACAAAATAAATTAATAAATAATTTGGTATAACAATATACACAATCAAAGATGAGAATACTTAAAAGAGTAACTATTGTTATTAAATGAAAGGGAATAACTACTATGTTTTTAGAAAAGTTCTTGCTGTCTTCCGCTTCTTAAGTAATCAAAAAATTTTTGTGCTTCTTTTATAGTTTTTTTTCTAATAGGTTTGTCTTGATAAAAACCTAATAATGTAAGTAAAATATTATTCATTCTATTTGTATTTGTTTTTGTAGAGAATCTTGTAGTTGAATCAAAAGTTAAAGGAAATCTTTCAAATTTTCCATCTGCTCTATGATTTTTACAATGAAGTTCATATAAAGAAAAATTATAATCTGTAAAATTTTTTTCAGTATGTGGATTATATGCAATTACATATGGCATCCAAATATGATCTGCAAGAGAATTACATTCAGATGTTTCACATTTTTCCTCTTTAAGAAATAAATTTAATAAATCATATAATTTATCCATGGCCTTAATTTCAGGCCAAAGTCTAACTATACCTTTTCTAGCTCCTTCATAAAGGAATTTTCTTCTACTCAAAAGAGCTGGATAATCCATTAAAGCTAGTTGTTCAATAGTTTTTCCAGCATATTCTCCAGATCTAATAAAATGTTGTTTTGCCATATTTTTTTCCAGATTTTTCCTTTTATAAGTCTTTCATTTTTTATTACTTAGAAGTTATATTTAATTTAGAAAAGAAATTTTAGTAGAAATATTTTTATATATATCTAATTATTTTAATTAAAGATGGATAAACTAGAATTAATAAAAAGAAACACAGAAGAAATTTTAACAGAAAAAGCATTAATAGATTTACTAAAAAAGAAAAAAGAAATTTCTGCTTATTTAGGTATAGCAACTACTGGCCCATTTCATATGGCATATTTTGTTCCACTTGGAAAAATGCTTGATTTTGATTCTGCAGGGATTAAAAATATAATTTTAATAGCAAATATCCATGCTGCATTA
>SDBV01008694.1_pt1 | contig 13645 bp, 3 predicted proteins | sample 2277081 | NCBI WGS metagenome assembly SDBV01 (sample SAMN10402039, study PRJNA504765) | marine sediment metagenome | isolation source: marine sediment core GS10_PC15, 223 cmbsf | place: Arctic Ocean: Southern Knipovich Ridge | collected 2010 | reverse complement strand
ATAACATCAGGATGGTCTACTAATATTACCACACCTAATACCAATATAAATCTAACAGCACCGGTGGAAGGAATCTATGAATGGTATGTAACAGATTATGACTATGCAGATAACTATGCTATATCATTAACAAACACATTCATAATAGATACAAGCGCACCTACTAATGTGACACTTGTATCACCAACTAACAATACATTAACAAATGGCACCAGCATAGAATTTATATGGCAGAGCAGTACAGACACAATCAGCGGAGTATCGAATTATCAGGTATATATAACAAACACAGCCTCCGGGTGGGGAACAAATGTTCTGACAAGCCAGTTGACAAACCTGATTGGCAATATTAGAGAAGGAACTAATTTATGGTATGTATCAGCTCAAAACAGAGCAGGATTATGGAGCCCCGGGTGCAGCAGTACCAATGCATTGATAATAGACTTAACACCACCAATTATAACACTTGTATTCCCATCAAGCAACAGCAAGTATGGAAAATTAGGTGTTCCATTCCAGTGGAGTGTGACTGACCCGGGCGGGAATGGAATAGCAAGCCAGCGGATAGAAATTGATTCAGATAATAATGGAACATGGGATACAATTGTAACAACGAATTCACCATACACCAATATATTTACAGACAACAGCACAAATGCATGGCGTGTATGGGCGCAGGACAATGCAGGGAATACAAATTATTCTACTGTATGGACGGTTATTATTTTTACTAATGCTCCGGTAGTAATTTTACATTCACCTGTGGATATGTATACTAATTTCAATGCTCTGGACTTCCGCTGGTCAGATGTGAGTATGCTGGGTGTAACAAGCAATATTATTGAAGTGGCAACCGGCAGTAACTTTGGTGCATCAATTGTTCAGATAGGATCAGGCGGAGGAACATTTACAAACTGGACGCCTGCAGCATTTGGCAATAACCTGTATTACTGGCATGTGGTATACTTGAGACAGAGCACATCAACATGGTTTACATCAAGTTTTGCCTGGGTTTATATTGATACTTCAGCACCAACAGCAGTTAGCCTGGAACAGCCGGTGGATACTGATATTACAACCAATACAAGCTTGACTTATACCTGGACAAGCGGGACAGATATAGGAAGCGGCATAACTAATTACATAGTATATGTGACTAATATAACAACAGGCTGGGCAACTACAGTCTCAACAACAAATACCAATGAAACTATACCTAATCCAACTGATGGTATATATGAATGGTATATCACTTATTATGATTATGCAGATAATAATGCCATAACAACAACTAATACATATATGATAGACACAGTGCCGCCGGGAACAGTAAGCTTAATATCACCTACAAACAACACTTATATTAATACCAATAGTATACAGTTCTTATGGAGAAGCGCTTCAGATAATTTGTCAGGATCTGGTGTGACAAATTATAGTATCTGGATAACAAACATTACAGCAAATTGGGCCACAAATATTATCACAGATCAGACAAACTGGGTATTGAATAATCTAAAAGAAGGAACTAACTTTTGGAATGTCAGAGCAGAGGATAGAGCCGGAAACTGGGGAAGCTTAAGTACTACAAACTCATTGATAGTGGATAACACACTGCCTGTGATAACACTGATTTCACCATTAAGCAACAGCATATCAACAACTATTGATGTGGAATTCCAGTGGACCGTGAGCGATGAAAATGGCATAATCAGCCAGAGGATAGAGATAGATACAAATAATAACGGCACATTTGATATTTTTGTATTAGCAAATTCACCATATACAAATATATTCTTGCGCAACAGTACAAACAACTGGCGTGTATGGGCAAAGGACAGAGCCGGCAATACAAATTATTCTCCAATCTGGACTGTTATTATTGATACAAATATTCCTATTACAACATTATATTCACCAGTTGCTGTATATACTAATATAACTGCGCCTGAATTTATATGGTCAGATATGAGTTCGAGAGGAATAAGTAGCAATACTATTCAGATATCAACAACCAGCAATTTCAGCACAGTTACACGGTCAACAACCGGAGGAGCAACCTTTACAAACTGGACTGTAAATCCGGGCCTTGCAACAACTAACTATTTCTGGCGAGTTATAACCTTCAGGTCAAATACTGTAACCTGGTATACATCAACCTTTGCCTGGGTATATGTTGATACTAACAATCCGGACCCAGTGGTTTTAACCCAGCCTGCAAATAATTCTATATTTTCAAATACATCCACTAATTTTAAGTGGAATATTGGAACTGATATTGGAGTTGGTGTTACAAATTATATGGTAAAGATATCTAATATAAATACTTCATGGTGGACAAATATTACAACATCAGGCCTGAGTTCTGATGTCAGCAACTTGCAGGAAGGAACAAATTACTGGTATGTAAGTGCTGTTGATAAAGTTGGTAATGTCGGTCCATGGGGCACTCCTTTAATATTTACAGTAGATAGAACAGGCCCAAATCCTCCGCCTCTTGTATCACCGGCTAATAACTGGATTACCAATACTCCGGAAGCTGATTTTATATGGAAGAGCACAAATGATATATATGGAACTGTTGTTGGGTATGAGATTCAAATAAGCACAAATAATTTTACAGATACCTGGATTACATATACATTACCAGGAACAAACAGGAACATTAGTGGATTAAACCTTGGAACGAACTGGTGGAGAGTAAGAGCCGTTGATAATGCAGGTAACCAGGGAGAATGGAGCAGTACAAATAAATTCTATATCAGAGGAACTTTAGCATGGTTTGCTATTTCTCACCAGGTCTATTATGAAATTGACAAATGGGGCAAAGGGCCATTAATCATAACTGCCATAGCAACTAATGGAAATGGTACACCATCTGTATTTAGCGAATATATTGGAAACATAACAATAACTGTTACAACAAATGGAATGGCAAATGGAACAGCAATAGACTGGACTAATCTGTCAGGAACAGCTTCTTCATTTACACAATATGTAGATGGTTCAGCAGATTATATATTTAGCCTTGCAGATGCAGGTGTTTTAAGCTTAAATATACAAAGCAGTAATTACGGTGTTGTTTCAGTTTATGTTCATGATGGAAATATAACTGAAAAATCAAATCCGGGGCCGCTATATTTTGAATCTTTTAACCCGTATATTATATCCATAGAACCGCATAATCAATATGGTTATGCAACTGTATCTGAATTAAAGCCTTTTACTATCACTTTCAGTAGGGTAATAATGGCAACTGGCGTTAATTCGCTCCAGTCTAATATCAGCTTTACAGGTGGCATACTGAGCTTAACTTTTAAAACAGATATAGTAGCAGGCAGAGCAAGAACAGTTGTAGATGTATATGCGGATTTAACAGATGTTGATATTCTGAAAGATTTTTGGCTGACTATTGATAGAAATATCAAAGGAACAAATGATTATTACATAACCAATAGTATTGTAGATAGTGATTATTCATTTCCTGCAGGAAAATATCAAGAACCGTTTAGCATACTTGTAGATAAAACAATAGGCGGCACTATTGATTTAGATGGGGGAAGCCTGGTAATAGGCAAGAATGTATTACCTGATGATGCATATATAAATATAGATAGTCCTGACCCATCAGATAATAAATTAATAGCAGATGCAAATGCAAAACTGAGAGGTAGCCAGTTTATAGAAGTGATAGAGAATGATGATACTTATATAGAGATATTAGCAAATGACAGGAATAATGAAGATATTGTTAGCTTAAATGGCGAAGCCCAGATATATATATCATACCAGGACAATGATAATAATGGGATTGTTGATGGCACAGATATACCGGAATCCAGGCTGAAATTATTCAGGCTGAATGAACAGACAGGAGAATGGGACGTTATATTTGATTCTGAAGTAGATACAGTCAATAATAAGGTATATGCAGAGATAGACAAGTTTGGGACCTACTGCATAATGGCATATTATGAAACAGATTCAGTTATATCCTATCCAAACCCGGCAAATGTAAATGATTATGACGTAATAATAAGATTCAATCTTGAGAGAGATGCAAAAGTAACGATTAAAATATATACAATAACAGGAGAGCTTGTAAGGAACCTGACAGAAGATGAAATATTGATTGCAGGACTGGATAGGAGAATACACTGGGATGGAAAAAATGACCTTGGATTGATGGTTGTAAACGGTGTATACTTAATTAGAATAAATAAAGAATGCCTTGACGGCTCAAACAAAGAGATCATTATCCTCAAACAAGGAATCATTAAATAGGAATTAATCCCTGGTGATTCTATTCGTTTTTCAGATTGTTATTTTAGGAAAAAAGCATAATATTCCATATTATTAGAAAATGTGTAGTTTGTTTTACATTTTATTGACTATTGTAACAACTCCAACAGATTATGGATAAAAATACTCACTTATTGTATAATTTTTACCCAATTTATGTTAATAAACTAATATTTTCACATATAGATGACGAAATATATATATAATCAGCGTTTTAAGCATAAAAAAACCAATAATAGCGTATATTTTTTAGCAAAACCAGCAATTTAGGCACAAAAATTGCACTAATTATTGGTGGAGCGTAAATAAAGTTAATGAGTCTGGAAAAAATGATACTTGAAAAGCATTTATATATGACACGAGAGAAATATATAAAAAGAAAATCACAGGAGAAATTTATCTCTATGATTTTCATAAATAATTTAATGTCATTCCCGCGAAGAATTGTCATTCCCGGCTTGACTGGGAATCCAGTTATAAATATAATATAGGGATTTAATCCCTATTGGAGGTTTTAAAATGTTAAAAAAACTACAAATCGCTTTGATAATTCTATTATTAGTAAATATAGGAGGATTATTGGCCATACCGGGCCAGATGAATTACCGGGGCAAGCTTTTTGAGGCCGGCGCGCCGGTGAATGGCAATAAAAACCTGAGATTTATCATTTTTGACGATCCATTTGCAGGTGCTCCGCTATGGGATTCCGGGGTACAGTCTATAAGTATCAATAATGGCTATTACAACTATACTCTTGGTACAAATATCCCTATTCCTTCCTTTATTTTTACGAATAATGCGCTCTTTTTAGAAGTGGCAGTTGAAGGTTCAGCTCTTTTACCAAGAGAAAGACTGGTTTCAGTTGGGTACTCTTTTAATTCAGATATGGTTGATGGGAAAAATGCTACAGCTTTTGCCCCGAATCCCCATAATCATGATGCCCAGTATGTTAATGTCATTGGGGATACAATGACAGGCGCTTTAATCAATCAGAGTAATATTGTTGTAGGGCCCGGCGCTGGGTCCGGTTTGCGAATAACGACAGAAAATATCAAATGCCTGGATAATAATAATATGATAAAACTGAAAGACATGGTAAATGATGATATTGAATTCAGGGTTAATGATAATATGAAAAAATTTTTATGGGTTGATGATAATTTCGGATTTCCAGATACTCTTATGCAACTATATTATGAGATGATTGATTTCACATGGTATTTAAGCTTAACAAATGTAGTGCTCAAGGCTCCTTTTATTTTAACCGGTGGTTTTGGCTCTGACAATGATTTTTTTATTGACACTTCATTTGCTATGGCGCCTTGGGGTAATCAGATATATCTTATTCCTGACATGATGGGAAATTATTTTGAATGGGGTACCAGTATGTCACCATTAATGACGCTGGATGATATGGGTAATCTTATGGTTAATGGCAGCATTGATACAATGGGAGATTATAATAAGACAGGTGGTGGTACGTGCAATTTTTGTATTGACCATCCGCTTGACCCGGAAAATAAGATTTTAAAACATGCGTCTGTTGAATCACCTAAAGTCTTAAATGTATATACAGGACGCGAAAAGCTTAATAATGGCCAGGTAGCAGTAAAATTACCGGATTATTTTGATGCATTAAATGCTGAAAACAAAAGCAGGATAAGTCTTACGCCGGTAAATGGGTGGTCAGGGCTTTATCTTGATGGAGAGATAAAAAATAATCAATTCCTGGTAAAAACAACTAAAGACGGCAACCTGGAACAAGAATTTGACTGGGTTATTTATACAGAGCGGGATGACCCCTCTATCAGGAAACGCCCTTTTATTGCTGAACAGGAAAAAGTAAAGAAAGATAAAACTAGTGATAAACCTATGAACGAAAGATATTTGAAATGGTTAGAGAAAAGGAAAAAACAGAAGAAATAATAAAAAATATAAAAAATAGGGACGATTCCTATTTTTTCGGAGAATATATGTCAGTATTAGCAAAAGATAAAGGAATTGAAGCTGATGATAAAAATAAAAAATCTGAGCTTGTTATAAAAGAGATTATTGATAAATATAAACCGCAAAAGATCATACTTTTTGGATCAACTGCCAGGAAGGATACAGGCATCATGAGTGACCTTGACCTTTTGATTATTAAAGAAACTTCTGAAAGATTTGTAGATAGGATAGTAAATTTATTTAAGTTGACTAAACCCAAATGCGCAGTGGATATGCTTATTTATACACCGGGAGAAATAACAAAAATGATGGAAGAGGAAAACCCTTTTATAAAAGCTGTTTTTAATGAAGGAAAAGTGATTTATGAGGAATAACAGTCATAAGGAAGCTTTGAGATGGATTGAAGAAGCTGAATATGAGCTTGATACGGCAAAATACCTTTTAGAAGGCCAAAGATATTCCACTGTATGTTTTCATTATCAGCAATGTACAGAAAAAGCAATAAAATCTTTTTTATATTCATCCGGCAAAGAGTTTGTATTAGGGCATTCAATAGTAAAGCTATGTGAAGAAGCACAGGAAATAGACAAGGATTTTAAAGATATTTCAGATGAAGCAGGAAGCCTGGATGGCTATTATATACCAACAAGATATCCAAATAGCCTCCCGGATAGCATTCCTTCAAAAGTATATAATAAAAAGAATGCAGACGAATCATTGGAATTAGCTGAAAAAGTTATCAAAATAGTAAAGGAAAAAGTCAAGACAGAAAATTAAGTAGATGAAGCCTTCGACAGTTATAGGAATTATTGCTGCTGTATTATTGAGCTCGATAAGCCTGCAGGCACAAATCATGTCTGATGGCGTATATACAATAGAGTCAGACATGTTTGATTCCACTGCCGGCATGGGAAATATATTCATAACTAACACTGTATATCAAAATGCACAATCCCCAGGACAGAGCAGCGTAGTAGGTTTTGAAACATGGGGAATTTATTCTAATGTATCAGGATTCATACCGGAAGCTTATATACCGACGGTTCTTCCTGCTCAATTTGTTGATTCAGGACAGGAATTGGATGGCGCACCCGGGACAACTTATGATCTGGCTGTCGGTGATATTGATGGGGACGGTGACATAGATGTTATATATGGCAATTCTTCAGCGACAAATTCCCAGGTGTTTACTAATGATGGCTCCGGGTTTTATGGATTCAAGCAGTTTTTAGATAAGCAATTGACTTATTCTGTTTTGCTGGTCGATGTTGATGGGGATGGGAATCTGGATATTGTTCAATCAGATGATGCCGGGCTTTGCGATGTATGGCTCAATAATGGAACAGGCTTTTTTATAAACGACGGGTCCAAATCATTCGGCTCCGGTTCTACAAAAGCATTAGCTTATGGTGATTTTGACAAGGATGGGGACCTGGATGTTATTGAAGGCATAAATGGAATGAATAGATATTATACAAATGATGGATCCGGCTTTTTTAGTTTTAAACAGATTGTTGACAATACAAATATAATGACATTCTGGATCGAGCCTCTGGATGTCAATAATGATGGCAATTTGGATGTAGTTTTTGCAGATTCTGCATACTGGTCATGCTGGACAAATGATGGATATGGCAATCTGTTCAAAAAATGGGGAATGGGTGGCGCTGATAATTTCAGGGAGATTGATGCAGGAGACATAAATAAAGATGGATATGTAGATATTATCATAGCTATGGAATTTAGCGGAATGGTACAGGTTCTTACAAATAATGGCAATGGCAATTTTTCAGGTTCTGTTGCCATTGGAAATCCCCAGACAACACGCGCCTGCCGGCTGGGAGATATAAACAATGATGGATTTATTGATATAATTAAAGCCAATACAACAGGTAACTTATTCTATACTAATAATGGGTTTGGCGACCTTTCCCTGGTTACGGGAACCACACTTGGCAAGTGGGATACATATCGCCTGGCATTTGCAGATGTTGATTTTGATGCTCCTCAGTTTGATCTAGACGTGCATATAGCCACTTTTTCTAATAATCATGTATTCACTAATGCAGAAATAAATCCAAATGATTCGCCTAATCCGCCTGCAGCACTGTTGGCAGTAACAAATAACAACAATGTGTTTTTAATATGGAATAAAGCTTTTGATAATGCACCTTTTTCAACACCATCGCAATCCTTAACATATAACCTTTATGTGAAGGACAGCAGCGGCAAATACTGGTTTTATGCAGAAGACGTTTTTGATACGGGCATGAACCAAACTGTGTCACCGGGGAATATGTGGACAGTAACAAATATTTTTCTTGCAGGATTACCTCAGGAAAATTATGAATGGGGCGTACAGACAGTAGATGCCGGATACAGACGTTCAGCCTGGACAAGCGATAGTTTTCAGATTCAAGGCGGTGCTCTTCCTGCAGGTCTAAAAATTATTATTAATGAAGTTAACAGTCATGCAACCTTTGGTGCTTCCTATGTAGAAATGTATAATCATGGAACTACAAATATTGATTTGACCGGGTGGGAACTGAGATACTATAATAATGGTGGAGCAGTACCAACTGTAACAATAAGTTTAAGCGGGACAATTGGTCCATGTGAATACCGGGTTGCTGTTAGAAATGTTACTGATTTTACTAATGAATATGGATTCATGCCGGACTGGTCTCACGGAAATCTTTACCTTAATGGAGACGCAGATGGTCTTGAACTTTTTAATGGTTCAAAAGTTGTAGATTATTTCTGTGACCCCCCTTCACCGACCCAAGCATGGACAGATAATCATCTTTTTGAAAGAACATCTGCCACTTTCCCGAATAATGGGACAAATTTAGTAAATCACTGGACAGATGTTGGTATAGATCAGCCAGGTACACCACGTGCAGATAATTCAGATATAATTCCCTGCGGAGCAGGTGGGGAATGGCTGCAATATTCTAAGCTTGACGCAAATACTGCTGCTGTTACACAAAATCAGTTTAATATACCTGTTATTGGTTTTAATTTAACTGATTCCTCAAATGGCGGGGTATTGAGAAGGGTGGCATTAAGTAATGCAGGGAATATTGATAACACAGATTTATCAGGCGTAAAGCTATTTTATGATACTGATGCAAATGCTAAATATGATTTAAGTGACACCTATATATGTGATTTAAGCTGGAATGGCAATATATGGACTAATAATAATATTAATGCAAGTCTGGGCATTGGTGGTGTTGGTACTAACTTCTTGATTACAGTAGATATTTCTGGAACAGGAAGGGATGACTATTATTTTCAGGGCTGCATAAAACAGAATGCAATTTATGTAACAAATATAATAACAGGGGCGGATTTCAATGTTCCCCAAAGTGATTCTACTAATGTAAATAAGCAAACGATAAAGGTGCTCTCTCCATCAGAACTTTTTTCGGGTTATGTTATTATTAATGAGTATGCATCTGATAATCCTGATTTTGTTGAGCTCTTAGTTTTAAAGAACAATTGCAATCTTAGCGGCTTGAATTTGGAGGATAATGAATGGGATTCCACCAACTCAACCTGGACTTCAGGCGAAGGCAGGTGGACTCTGGTGAGCAATTCTTTTTTCAGTAATATACGTCAGGGAACTATTGTATTGATCTGGGGAGGAGCGGGGGTTGATGATATAGATGATTCTGACTTTTTAATTGTATTATATTCAGGTGGCCCATATATAAATACATCCGGCAGCTTTGCGCTTAATGTTGGTGATGATGAAATATATTTATATACCGGTTCACCGACAAATGCAACTTTTATAGATTTTATTCACTGGGAACAGGGAAAAGGAGACGTGCCAACAGGACTTTCATGGGATGGGCCTATGCTTTCACCGGCAGACGAAGGCTGGCTGAAAGTTGGAACGGGATGCGCTGATTCATTTGTAAATGATAATATCAGTGTGTGGAGTAATGAAGAAACTACAATAAATTCTTCCCCGAGCAATGCCAATCCTGGTCAGGATTTGACTGCCTTAAGAACCGGTTGCCAGGGGGCTAGTTTTTCATACTCCAAACTTGATGCAAATACAGCAACTGTTACTCAGAATCAGGTTAATATACCTGTTATTGGATTTAAATTAACTGATTCTTCGAATAGCGGCATATTAAGGAGTTTAATATTAAGTAATGCAGGGAATATTGATAACACAGATTTATCTGCAATTAGATTATTTTATGATACTGGTGCAAATGCTAAATATGATTTAAGTGATATCTATATATGTGATTTAGCATGGAATGGCAGTGTCTGGGAAAATAATAGCATCAATGCAAGTCTGGCACAGGGAGGTGTTGGGACTAATTTCCTGATCACTATAGATATTTCAGCAATAGGAAGGGGCAATTATTATTTCCAGGCATATTTAAAGCAAAATTCTATTCATACAACAAATATAATAACAGTGACAAATTATAATATGCCATTAAGTGATTCTATAAATGCAAATAGCCAGACAATACAGATAATTGATCTTGCAGATCATGTAGTTATCAGCGAGGTATTATATGATGATGATGGCGCTGATGACATTGAATTTGTGGAATTATATAATCCTACAGATACAGACATACCTATAGGGAATTGGGAATTGATAGGGTATAATGGATCCGGGTGCGCTTCTTATAAAACAGTTACCATATCTGCAGGAGCAATGATACCAGCCTATGGGTATTATTTAATAGGAAAGCAGAATCCTCTCACCAATGGTGTTACTCCTGATATAGATAACAGTCCGGCAGGTGTTGATCAAGTTGGTGGTGGTGCTGATTGGCAGAATGGTCAACCTGATGCATTATTATTGCGGGATAATGGAGGGGGTTATGTAGATGCCTTGGAATATGAAGGAAATAGTTGTTCTACTCAGCTTGGTTGGGCAGATGCTCCGGGTCATCCGGTTGAATTACCAGCAGAAACTGCCCGGGAAAGAAAGTCAGGTAAAACACATGATGAAAATAGAGGGAATGGTTGGGATACAGATGATAACAGTACTAATTTTCAATTAAAAATACAGGGCACAGCACATCCACAATCAAAGATATCGAATCACCGAGAAATCCCAATGCCGCCAAAGATAATAGGATTCTTACCGGGATGCGGGAATATTGGAGATATAATAACAATAAATGGGAATTATTTTGGCACAGCACAATATACGAATAATGTAAATTTCCCGGGTGGATTCAAGGTATATTTTAATGGTGTAGAAGCAGTACAATATGTAAGCTGGTCAGATGGGCAGATACAGGCGCGCGTTCCGGCAGGAGCTGCAACTGGACCTATTAAAATTCTCACCCAGACTTTGCCAATTGATTATACAAATACAACTGCTGTAGATTTTAAAATTCCTTGTCCATTTCCACCACCTCAATTTGTGGATTCGGGTCAGCAGCTTGATGGTGCACCAGGCACAACTTATGACATGGCAGTAGGAGATATAGATGGTGATGGTGATATTGATGTGGTTTATGCTAATTCCGCAACAACCAACTGCCAGGTATGGACTAATGATGGGAATGGTTTTTATGGAGAAGCATGGAAGATACCCGGCAAATTTTATACTCCTTCTGTGCTTTTGATGGATATTGATAATGACGATGACCTGGATATCATACGAGCAATGGGCGGAGGTATTAAAAATGAGGTATGGATTAATCAAGGGCCTGCTGTGCCATTCCCGGTTAAATTTATAGCTGGCAATAGCTTCCCTGTTATTGGTGGGGGTACATTTACTGAATGTTTAGCTTATGGTGATTTTGATAAAGATGGTGATCTGGATATTCTTGAAGGTACAATAAATGCAGAATTTGTTTATTGTTATACTAATGATGGGAACGGTGATTTTAATGATTCAATGCAGTTTTTATTGGATAACAATGACACAGAATGGATTGAAGTTATAGATATAGATAATGATGGTGATCTTGATTTTGTTAGAGCTGATCTTAATGGAGATAATGAAGTATTTACTAATAATGGGTTTGGTCAATTTGCAGAAGCAGATAATTTTGGTGGATTGGTTAATCCTTCAATGGAATTTGATGCAGGAGATTTTGACGGTGACGGATATATTGATTTAGTCGAAGCAGTTACCAATGGCCCTACGATTTTATGGAAAAATAACGGTATTGGGGGATTTATTTTAAATCCGCCTCAAAATTTTATAGGTGACGGAACCAGAACTACCAGGATTGTTAAGCTGGGGGATTCAAATAATGACGGTTATTTTGATATAATTGAAGCTAATGATGGTGCGAATTTATATTATACTAATAATGGTATAGGTGTTTTTTCTCTTGTAACAGGGACCACTCTTTCAAAAGATAATACATACAGACTGGCATTTGCTGATGTTGATAAAGATGGCCCTCAATTTGACCTGGACGTCCATATAGCGACTTATTCCAATAATCTTGTTCATACTAATACAGAGACAAATCCTAATGATGCACCTGATCCACCCGCGATACTGTTGGCAGTGACAAATGGCAACAATGTGCTTTTAAGATGGAATAAAGCTTTTGATAATGGACCTTTTGTAACATCACCATTATCATTAACATATAACCTTTATGTAAAAGATAGCAGCGGAAAATACTGGTTTTATGCAGAAGATACTACTGGTACAGGCATGAATCAAACTGTGTCCCCGGGAAATGTGTGGACAGCAACAAATATTTTCTTAACTGGATTACCTAAAGAGAATTATGAATGGGGAGTGCAGACAGTTGATGCTTCTTACTTGCGTTCGCCATGGACAATTGGGAACTTTAAGATTCTTGGTGGAACACTGCAGTTCGTATGGGATGCAGACATCACGCCCGGGGTTCGTTCTAGTAGTATAGTCTTAGGGGATATAGATAACGATGGAGATCTGGATTTGATTTTAACCGGCGAGGCTAGTGGACTTGTTTGTAATTCTAAAGTGTATACGAACAATGGGAGTGGCAGTTTTAGCGAGTTTGCAAACATCACACCCGGGATTCGACTTGGTAGTATAACCCTGGGTGATATAGATAACGATGGGGATCTAGATTTGATTTTAACAGGTGAGGATAGTGGATGGGGTTATAATTCTAAAGTGTATACAAACAATGGGAGTGGCAGTTTTAATGAGTGTGCAAACATTACACCCGGGATTAAGCAAAGTAGTATAGCCCTGGGTGATATAGATAGCGATGGGGATCTGGATTTGATTTTAACCGGTGAGGATGACAACACTAATTATTCTAAAGTGTATAAGAACAATGGGAGTGGCAGTTTTTCATTTGATGCGGACATCGCGCCCGGTGTTAGTTATAGTAGTATAGCGCTGGGTGATATAGATAACGATGGAGATCTGGATTTGATTTTAACC
>SDBV01008693.1_pt1 | contig 13645 bp, 7 predicted proteins | sample 2277081 | NCBI WGS metagenome assembly SDBV01 (sample SAMN10402039, study PRJNA504765) | marine sediment metagenome | isolation source: marine sediment core GS10_PC15, 223 cmbsf | place: Arctic Ocean: Southern Knipovich Ridge | collected 2010 | reverse complement strand
AACGTATATAAATTGGGCAGGGGATGACGATTATCTCACATATTATATGGTAGAACTGCCACCTGATAGTGGTTATATTGAAGTAACAGTTAAAGATGATGATTCGGATGCAGCAATTCAATACGCCCTTGTGACATGTTATTATTTAAACGGAACCTACTTTACTAGTGGTTTTACTGACAGTTCTGGATTCTATAATATAACTGGACTATATGTTGGTTGGTACGAAATAGAAATTTCTCATACGAGCTACGGTGGTGATTCAAGCTCTGATTATATTAACTGGAATGGGGACGATGATTATCTTACCTTTTACTTGATAATGAAACCTCCAGGATGGATCGAAGTGACTGTTCTTGACAGTGTTACCTATAATCCAATAGAAAATGCGTACGTATCATGTTTTAATGATACAAACGGTGTGCTATTTTCATCGGGATATACTAATGGCTCGGGATTTCTAAATATCACAGGATTGCTTATAGGTTGGTGGAGAGTAAATGTTACTTATCCGGGATTTGATGGAGCTTCAGGCTTAGACTATATCAACTGGAGAGGGGATGATGATTATCTTACAATTTATCTTGTGAGAGACTTCAGGCCATTAACCGGTCCTGTGGCTATCTTCAGAGATCTCATACCTTGGAGCAAAAATGCTACCGAACCGATTTTAAAAGAGTACAATATTTCTTATACGGTATATAGTTCTTCTGATATGGGTGTCGTAGATTTATCCTCATTTCAAAAAGTAATCATTGCCTCAGATCAACAGCAAACATTTTACCAAGCTATGGGAAATAATCTAACTTGGTTCGAAAGTTACATTTCAGGTGGAGGAGTCATACAAATCCATGCGGCTGATGATGGTTGGGAGGCTGGATACTGGAGTAAACTGTTCTTAATGCCAGGAGGAGTCAATAAAACACAATTCTATAGTTGGTTAGTTGTTTCAGCAAATATGACTCAACATCCAATACTACAAGCACCATTTCCAATGGAAGGAGCTGAGCTTGATAGTTGGATTGGAGGGTATTTTACAGAATATCCTAGTGACACTTCTGTCATTCTAAGCGATCCTGCCTCAGGTGAACCTGTTTTAATAGAATTTCCGTTTGGTGCCGGTCACGTTATCCTTTCAACACATACTTTAGAATGGAATCAATATGAGAATCTTTCAAAACTGCTTGTGAACATGGTTCTTTATGATCCACTCGTTGCAATTGATGCGATTAATGTAACTTCCCCAATTAATGCTAGTTCATGGGAAGTTCCTACAGTGCATTCAATTACATGGGATTCTACAGGTACAATCACGAATGTAAAGATTGATCTGTATAAAAATAGTGTATTTGTTATGGAGATTGTAGCATCAACTTCAAATGATGGAACATATTCATGGACGCTCCCCTTACTCGCGAATTCAAGTCTATACCAGATAAAGATTTTTGATGTAGCTTATCCACTTACTTCTGATATGAGCGAAAACTTTGAAATTTTTACAATAGATATGATAACAGTCACCGCCCCAGATAGCTCAAGCATATGGGAAGTTGGAGATTCTGAATTGATTACGTGGACATCCTATGGTTTTATAACAAATGTAGAGATTTCTCTTTACGCGAATGATACATTTGTAATGATCCTTGTCGCAAGTACTCCAAACGATGGTGAATATAATTGGACACTACCAGTCGTGCTTGTTGCATTTGATACGTATTCAATAAAAGTAGAGGATGTTGACTATTCAGGTACATTTGATTTCAGTGACTATTTTGAAGTATCTTCACCAATTGATGCTGATGGAATTCCAGGTTATGACTTGTTAATCCTAGGTGGACTCTTGAGTGTTGTCTCTTTTGCGATTATCAAGAAGAAACGTAAGAAATTAAGCATTTCATAGATTTAACTAGCGAAAACTGTTGAAAATAAATTAACAATATATATTTTTTTTTTTTCTTTTTCCAAATACTAGATTTAATTTCTCTAATATTTTTAGAAGGGACGTTTGAGCTCTCTTTTGAATTAAATATGTAATTGAAAAATTCTTAAAATTCCGTTTTCTCCCTACTTTTTTAGTCCTTAGTTCTTTCTTTTAACAAAATACTTAGATTTGATTGAAGAAATATAAAATAAATCTTGAAAGAGTAGAATTTTGGTTATACTTGTTATTAAATATAAATAAAAGGTTGCATAATGAATCAATAATTAGCTTATTTTTATATTAATGTTGAATTTTGGGAAATTTTTTAATTTATTTCCGTTAATACTCCCATATCCATTATAGAAAATAGTGAAATAATTCTTGAATATAATAGGGATTGATCTTGGTGCGAGTAACGGGAGAGTAATAGTAGGTAGATTTGATAATGAAAAAAAAATAGAACTCGATATCATCTTTAGATTCAAAAATTATGGAATTTCAATTAGAGACTCTCTGTATTGGGATGTACTGCACATTTTTGAAAAAGTTAAGAAAGGACTAAGGAAATGCGCAAAGAAATACAAAAGTGAAGGATTTATTTCCTTAGGATTAACATCTTGGGGTGTAGATTTTGTGTTATTAGACGAGTATGATGAGTTAATAGGTCCAGTTTATCATTACAGAGACAGACGCACAGATGGTATTCTTGAGAAATTTTTTGAACTTATCCCAAAGAAGGAAGTTTTTAATCAGACAGGTATTCAGTTCATGCCAATTAATACCATTATTCAACTTTATTCAATGATACTGCAGAAATCTCCGAAGTTATCAATTGCTAAAACATTTATGATGCTCCCTGATTTTATATCCTTTTTACTTTCTGGTGTAAAACATTGTGAATATTCAGAGGTGACGACATCTCAACTATATAATCCTGCAATTGGAAATTGGGCTTATGAGTTAATTTCAAAAATTGGAATAAATCCTGATTTGTTTGGTGAAATAATCCAGCCGGGAACAATTTTAGGTAAAATACAATCACAAATTGCTTATGAGACGGGATTAAGTAATAAAACAAAAGTAATAGTTCCCTCTACTCATGATACTAGTTCTGCTATAGCTGCTGTCCCTGTCGATATGAATGAATATCGAAGAGGGGAATGGGCGTATCTTAGCTCCGGTACTTGGAGTCTATTGGGAGTTGAAAGAACAGAGCCCTTAATTAACGAGAGCGTGTTAAAATATGAATTTACTAATGAAGGTGGCTTTAACAATACTATATGTTTTCTAAAAAATATATCAGGATTATGGTTAATTCAAGAATGTAAAAGAATATGGGAGTCAAAAGGAATTCAATTAAAGTGGGAAAAAATAGAGCAAGAAGCGAGCGAATCTCAAGCATTTCAAAACTTTTTTGATCCAAATAATCCCTGTTTCTTCAATCCGACTGATATGATTGAAGAAATCAAAAATTATTGTGTAGATCATCATCAAATCCCTCCTCAAACTGTGGGACAGATTTCAAGAGCTATATTTGAAAACCTTGCTTTTCGATATAAACAAGCATTTGACCAGCTTGAAATTCTTACAGGAAAGAAGATAAAAATATTATTCATAATAGGGGGAGGAAGTCAAAATGATATGCTTAATCAATTTACCGCCAATATTTTAAATATACCTGTTAAAGCAGGGCCTATAGAAGCCACTGCGGTTGGGAATATATTAGTTCAAGCCTTAGCTCTCGGTGAAATAAAAGATATTATTGAATTAAGACATATAGTTAAATCATCATTCAAAATTAGTGAATTTTTTCCGGAAGATAAAAAGGAGTGGGATAACGCTTATAAAGAATATTTATCAAAAATATAAATCAGGAAGTAAATAATTTGATTTGAGGAGTAATAAAAAGTGAATTGGGAATCAAATCTTAACTGGTTATTTGAGCATGGTGGTCCAATAATTAAATATCGGACTGTTTTAGAATTAATGATTAAGAATGGTAAAAATTATAATAAACTTACCACCAAAAGCAATTATAGTTATTGAAATAAATAAGAAATTATAAGGAATTTTTAATTTTAAAATGGAAAAGATAATGATAAAACCTCCATTTAACTTAAGATGTGAATATCTTGAAAATCCGATTGAAATAGATATACCAAACCCATGTTTTTCATGGGTTTTAGAACATAAACAAAGAAATCAGCTTCAATCTGCGTACCAGATCATAGTTTCTTCAGAGGAAAATCTCTGTAGATCAGGAGTGGGAGATCTCTGGGATACAAATAAAGTTTATTCTAAAAATCAGGTAAATATAAAATATGAAGGTCATCCTTTAAAAAGCAATACTAACTATTATTGGCGGGTAAAATGGTGGGATAAAGATGACTCAGTAAGTAGTGATAGTGAGTTAAATAATTTCGGAACGGCACTATTAGAAAAATCTGATTGGAAAGCAAAATGGATCAGTAATAGTGAGTTTATAGATATCAATAAAAGGAAAACTTTACAATACAAATCAGGAGAGAGAGGGATGGTAGGCATTCAGAAAGAAGTTTATGCTGTCTATTTGAGAAAAGAATTCTCTTTCAGTAAACCTCTAAAGAGTGCTAAAGTATATGTGTGTGGACTCGGTTATTATGAATTCAGATTAAATGGTAAAAAAGTAGGAAATAGGATATTAGAACCAGCTCAGACAGATTATAATAAAATTGCATTATATTCTTGCTTTGAGATAACAGGGTTTTTACAGAATCAAAATGCACTGGGGATCATATTAGGAAATGGGCGTTGCGTTGAGTTGTTTGGATATGATTTTCCTAAGCTTATTTTACAGATACATTTAAGTTTTGAAGATGGAACTAATGAAACAGTCATTACTGACGAGAGTTGGAAAATTTCTGCAGGTCCTATTACTGAAAATGGGATTTATTACGGTGAAAAATATGATGCACAGCTTGAGATGCCAGGGTGGGATTTACCGAACTTTGATGAATCACTTTGGAAATATGCTGCTGTCGTAAATGGTCATGATTTATCATCTCAACTTATGGAACCTATTCAGATCACCCAAGTTCTAAAATCAAAAAAAGTTTATAGCCCAAAACAAGGAACTTATATTTATGATTTTGGTCAAAATTTTACAGGGTATGTTCGATTAAAAGTTCGGGGTCCTCGTGGGCAAGAGATCAAGCTTAGATTTTCCGAAATAATCTATGAAAATGGTACATTAAACACAGGAACAAATGGTAGGGCTGTTGCAACTGACATTTTTGTTTTAAAAGGTGAAGGGGAGGAGGTTTTTGAGCCACATTTTACATATCATGGCTTCAGATATGTTGAAGTTACGAATTTTCCTGGAGTTCCATCAAAAGACTCAATAGAGGGATTATTTTTTCATAGTAATGTAGAAAAAACAGGTGATTTTTTTTGTTCGAATGAACTAATTAATAAAATCCACTCTAATATTATTTGGAGTCAATTAAGTAATTTGATGAGCATTCCTACTGATAGTCCTCAGAGAGATGAAAGGCAAGGGTGGATGGGAGATGCACAACTTATTACAGAAGAATCAATGCTAAATTTTAATATGGCTCGATTCTATACCAAATATCTTAGAGATATAATGCTATGTCAGAAATCAGATGGTAGTATATCTGATGTTGTTCCTCCATATTGGAAGTTTTATCCTGCTGATCCTGCTTGGGGGACTGCGTATCTTACAATTGCTTGGTACATGTACTGGTATTATAACGATATTAGGATTCTTGATCAGCATTATGAATCAATGAAAAAGTATGTTGAATTTCTTTCATCTATTGCAAAAGAAGATATTATTACTATAGGTAAATTTGGTGATTGGTGTCCTCCAATGTGTATTGTTTCAAAAAGAACTCCTATTGATTTAGTTTCTACATGGTATTACTATCATGATACATTATTATTATCTAAAATAGCTAAGATTTTGGGAAAAGAAGATAACTATGAGTATTATTCAAAAAAAGCGCTAGAGATAAAAAATGCTTTTAATAAGCGATTTCTTAAACGTACGTATGAGTATATTAAAGTATCCTTTGCTGACAGAGCACTTAGTCAAACATCAAATGTACTTCCATTATATCTAAACATGGTTCCGGAAAAAAAAGAAAAATCAATTATTAATGCTTTAGTCGAAATAATTAAAGATCATTATGATTGTCACATTGATACAGGGATTGTAGGAACAAGATATATCTTTGAAGTCCTGACAGCTCGAGGGTTTCCAGAAATTGCTTATAAAATGATTACGCAAAAAAGTTTTCCAGGATACGGATATATGATAAGAGAAGGTGCAACAACATTATGGGAAAGATGGGAAAAATTAGAAAGTTCAGGAATGAATTCTCAAAATCATATAATGCTTGGATCTGTAGATACTTGGTTTTACAATACTCTTGCCGGTATTAAATCACTATTACCTGGTTGGGAGAAATTTAGAATAAAACCTTTTATTGCAAATGATTTGACATTCGCTCAAGCTTCCTTAAAAGTTAATAGAGGGTTAATTTATAGTGCATGGGAGAAAAATGATTCCCAATTTAAATTACATACAACCATACCTGTCGGTTGTAAATCTGAAGTATGGATTCCTTATGGAAACGATAAAGATGTAATATATGAAAGAGAAAATATTATTTTAAAGAAAGGAAAGTTAATAACTTCACAAATAGGAATAGAACTAAAGACAATTGAAGATAATTATGCAGTATTTAATCTTGGGTCGGGGGATTTTGAATTTACGGTTAAATCTTATGATGTAAGTTAGATAATATTTTCCCAAGCTTTTCGAAATACTCTTATTGGATCATCCACGAGTTTAGAATCTTCACCTATCAGCATAGTAGAGCGTTTTGCATAGGGTTATGGATAATTGACGAATCATTTATTAATTTTTATTCCAAAAAGGGTTTAAACTAACTTTTTTTATGGGTTCATTCATTACGATTTCGCTGCGCGAAAAAGGGCTTTTATATTTTCTGGAGGAATATCAGGGAGAATCGCTTCATGACTCGGAGATATTATTAATCCGGTAGGAAAAACTCTTTTTAATTCATATACTTTTTCCCTTACTTTATCAGGTGTGCCAAATACTAATAATTCTTGTGCATCAACTCCCCCACAAAAGGATATCTGATTTGAGAAATGCTTCTTCAATCTTTCGGGTTCCATATGGGTTGCTAACGCTTGAATAGGGTGGATCGCATCAATTTTTAATTTTAATAATTCAGGAATAGCCTCAAAAATTGAACCACAGGAATGATAGATTACTTTTAACCCATAACTTTTAGCTTGATCAACAATTTTTTTTGCACCTGGTAATACGAATTTATTTATAAGCGCAGGAGAGAGCATTAATCGTTTCTGACCTCCAAAATCGTTTCCAATAAGTACAGCATCAATTTTACCTTTTGTTGCTTCATAAAATATTTTGTTAGCCCCTAAGTAAAAATCAATGATTCTATTATGAACAGCATTAAATATTTCGGGTCTTTTTAACATATTTACAAACGCTTTTTCCATCCCAAAAGCAGAATAAATATCTTGGAAATGTGCAGACCAAAGTACCCCCATTACGGCATAGTTGTCTGGAACTGCTTCTACAACATATCGACATTCATTAGGATCAATATGGTCTTCAGGATCAGGCCAATCAAAAGCATCAATATCATCTTTCAAGGGATCTTTATAATCTTCAAAAAACCCCGGTGCTGTTAAAGTTCTGTTTTCCATAGATTGTCCACCCTTTGGGAAATTGAAAGCCATCGCAATATGATTATTTGGGGGGTGGTTATAAGGCACATCGACTTCCCAGATATCTGAATCTACCTTTAATTTCAACTCTTGTAAGTTGTTAACCTCAAAATACTTAAACAAATTATTATAAGTTTCTGCTACAGGCATTCCCAACCAACAAGCAGGTCTATCTACGGGTTTCCTTTCTATTGTTGCTAAAAACCTTTCTTTATGATTCAATTTATAAAGGTCTCCTATTCTAAAGTTAATTTAAGTGAGATAGCATGTGAATTATGGATTATATCTACAAATTTAACAATTAAATTATTTTCTTCTTTTCTCCAACTTAGGCTTTCTTCAACACCAAGTAAAGAAACTTGAAAAATATCTTCACTAGCAAGATCTTCAATAATTAATTCATCTTTTTCTGGGTTTCCCAAAATAATTACATATAAATTTTTTTTCTTACATGTAAACCTTATAGGTGTACCTCCTTTTGTAGTTCCTTCAGCACGCTTCCATGGTCTAGTCTCAAAAATTGCCTCCCCATTTACATCTAACCACCTACCAAGTTCCAATAACCTTTGTACTTGAATTTCTGGAATTTTACCATCAACAGTAGGACCTACATTAAGTAAAAGATTCCCATTTTTACTTACAATATCAACAAGTAAAAATATTAAATCCTTAGGTGTTAAGTAATCTTCTTCCGTTTCAAATTTATTATATCCAAAAGAATTACCAATTCCTCTACAAACTTCCCATTTTTTTTTTCTTATTTTTTTTTCTACATTATATTCAGATGTGGTATAATCATAGTGAATAGATCGAAATTTTTTCTCTTCTGGAAGATATTGATTCCATCTATTATTCACTACTCCTTCGCCAATTTTGTTATAATAATAAGCAAAAATTTCATTAACATCTACCCCAGCAGGATAACCCATGTCACTCCACAGAATATCGGGATGATATCTATCAATAAGCTCGTACCAATGATTAGTTACCCACTTTGCGTATTCTAAGCTTTGCACATAATGTTTTGTAAAGCTTAGACCATCAATTATTGGGAAAAGATTATAAGACCAATCCCAGGCACTTGAATAGTAAAAACCCATATTCATTCCTTCTTTTTTAACGGCTCTCGTAAGTTCTCCAGCAATATCTCTATCAGCAATATAATTTTCTTTATTTGGATTAGGATATTTACTTGGCCACAAAAGAAAACCTTCGCAATGTTTTGTCGTGAGGATTACATATTTTGCTCCAATTTTCTTAAATAAACTAGCCCATATCTTAGGATCCCACTTTTTAATACCTTCATTAAAAAGAGGAACGAAATCATCATATGAGAAATCTTCACCATAATTTTCAGAATGATATTTTTGGGTTGGGCTTCCATCAACTCGGAGTGAATTCAAATACCATTCTGCATATGGATTGTTTTTAAAATGTACTTCTACACCTCTTTTCATAGAATCTACAAGATCTATTCCTGTAACGGCAAAGGCGGGAACAGAAAAGAGCCCCCAGTGAATAAATATACCGAGTTTGGCATCATGAAACCACTTAGGGATCTCATGTTTTTTTACTGATTCAGATGTTGGTTCATATTTCATTTTATTTCTCTATAAAAAATTTAAAATATTTTTAGAACATAAGCAGCAGAGTCAGAGTCAGCAATTCCTTTAGGTAAAGATACATCTACATTTTCACCTTCTTGTTTCCATGTAAGATTCTCATCATAACCCAATATTTGTATTTTTTTTGACTCCGTTATTTTTATCGAAAGAATCGTTAATTTATTTTGTTGGGGTTTGTCTAATAGATGGATGTATAAAATTTCACTCTTCTGCGTAAATCTAAGTTCAATATTATCCGAAGTACTTCCCTCTGCTCTTTCCCAAGGTCGAGTACCATATATTGCTTCTCCATTTATCTCAAGCCATCTCCCAAGACCTATAATAGCTTTTTGTTGGAGTTCTGGAATTGTTCCATCAGCCCTAGGTCCAACGTTAAGTAAAAGGTTCCCGTTTTTACTTACGATATCAATAAACATAACTATTAACTCTTTAGAGCTGAGATAATCCTGTTCCGTTTCCAATTTATTATACCCAAATGAATGACCAACTCCTCGGGTACTTTCCCACTTATAATCTGTAATTTCTGGCATTAACTTATACTCAGGGGTTGCAAAATCCCGATGTCTAACTTTGGGATGCTTAAAATTTGATTTCTGAATTTGTATCCATCTATCGTTTACAACTCCCTCAGGATGTTTATTATAAAAATATGCGAAAATTTCATAGATATTTGTATTTGGGGGATATCCAATATCATTCCATAATATAATAGGATCATAATCATCAATTAATTCGTACCAATGGTTATTGGCATAATTGGTATATTCTATCATGGTTGGACCATTGGTGGTAAAACTTTTACCATCACTTATTGGTACTGGATTCCACGACCAATCTAAAGCCCCTGAATAGTAAAATCCCATCTTTAATCCACTTTCCTTAACAGTTTTAGTAAGTTCTCCTACTATATCTCTACTTGCGCAATAATCTTCTTTATTGGGGTTTGGATATTTACTCGGCCATAGTGTAAATCCATCATGATGCTTAGTTACTAAAACAACATATTTAGCTCCAGCTTTTTTAAATAACTCTACCATCTTATCCGGATTCCACTTAAGTATTTCCTCATTAAAAATAGGTACGAAATCGTCATATTCCGAATTCTCGCCATACGTTTCTTTTTGAAATTTTTGAGTTGGGCTACCCTCAATTCTTAAAGAATTCAAATACCACTCAGCGTAAGAATTATTTTTGAAATGCTCTTCAATTCCTCTCTTTTGTGATTCACCAAGATCTAGTTTCGCTTTTGCAAAAGCGGGAACAGAAAAAAGACCCCAATGAATAAAAATACCAAATTTGGCATTATGAAACCAATCAGGAACCTGATGAGATTTTATCGATTCTTTATCTGGTGTATACTTCATAATTTATCACATCAATATTTTTTGAGATATTAATCCATTAATATAATAATCTTTGCTTTGTTAACCTGGTAATATATTGATGAAGCTTTACTTTATTTATACAATGGTCCAAGACTTTTACATGCTCTAAAATCTGCTCCTTCCAAATCTTTCGTTCCATATGCTGCCCATGTACTAGGTCTAAATATATTTTCTTCAGAAACATTATGCATACTTATAGGTATTCGTAATAAGGAAGCTAAAGTTACCATTTCAGCCCCTATATGTCCAAAGCATAAAGCTCCATGGTTAGCACCCCAATTATTCATGACATTATAGACGGATTTAAATGCTCCCCTATTTGATAGTCTTGGAACAAACCATGTGGTTGGCCAGGTATTATTTGTCCGTTCATCTAAAATTCTATGAATTTCTTCAGGAATGTTAACGGCCCATCCTTCAGCTAACTGAAACACTAAACCAAGATTTTTGATAATATTTATTCTTGACATAGTCATTGGCATTATTCCCCGTGTAAGAAAGTTTGAGGAAAATCCCCCACCTCTAAAGTATTCATTAACAACAGCATCCCATTTTGTTGAAGCAAGGCAATCCTCCATTTCTTTATCTGTAATTTCCCAATAAGGTTTTAACACGGGTTGACCATTTATTTCTTGTTTACCCGTTCCATCCATTGAAGCTGAGCCGGAATTAATTAAATGAATCATTCCATCTTTGGCTTTTCCCGTTAATTCCCTCCCCGTGACACGTTTAACAGCTTCGGGACTCCAATAAGTTCTTACATCTGCAAAAATCTGAGATGTCTGAGTTAACAGGTGTCCAAAAAGCATGGCAATTCCGTTTAAAGCATCATTTTCTGTTGCCATGATATAGGGTTGTCTTATCCCATTCCAATCAAAAGAGGAATTTAGGATAGTTTCCATGAAATCTCCATTAGGTAAAAAATCTGTCCATTGGCGTTGTCCTTGGAACCCAGCAGCGATTGCATTATGACCATAGGACTCTTCCCCAAATCCTAGTTCTTTAAGTCTAGGATTACCAACCATTAGATCTCGACAAATCATGGTCATTTTAATAATTGTTTCCCATTCTTTATCTTTTTGTGCCCTTGTTTTTTGTACTCCTATAGGATTCGTATCTTTACCTTCAATACATTTTTCTTTTACCCAGTCTTTAGCCTTTATAAACTCCTCCTTGTCGTAGATTTTTTCACTAATTCTCCTTATTATTTCAGTCATATCAACATATTCATTTCTCATTCCTAGATAATCTTGAAAGTAATTCTCTTGTACAATTGAACCTGCAATTCCCATTGATACACTACCTATAGATAAGTAAGATTTTCCTCTCATCCATGCTACAGCTAACCCCGCTTGAGCAAACCGCAAGAGTTTTACTTTTACGTCATCAGGAATACTAGTGTCATTCTCATCTTGAACATCTTTTCCGTAGATTCCAAATGCGGGTAATCCTTTTTGAGAGTGAGCAGCTAAAACTGCTGCAAGATACACAGCGCCTGGTCTTTCAGTCCCATTGAAACCCCATACTGCTTTAGGGATAAAAGGATCCATATCCATTGTCTCAGATCCATAACACCAACAAGGCGTTACAGTAATAGATACTCCTACGTTTTCTTTTCTAAATTTATCAGCACACATAGCCGACTGGGTTACCCCACCTATTGTAGAGTCTACAATAATACATTCAACGGAGGTCCCATTGGGGTGTTTTAAGTTTTGCGATAATAAATCTGCTACAGCTTTAGCCATTTCCATAGTTTGATCTTCAAGAGATTCACGAACACCTTTCTCTCTTCCATCAATTGTTGGACGGATACCTACCGTTGGTAAGGATCCACTTAGTCTTTTTACTCCTATATATTTTACCAACTTACTATCCTCTGTAAAATTTAACTTAATTTTTGTTAAATCTAAAATAATAAAAGAGTATTACCATTCTGAGAAATATTTCTCTTTAGAGTAATCCCTTTTTAATGACTTACCAGTCATCATGGTATAATACCTTATCATTGCGGATTGTTCTGCCCCAGTTACATTTTGCAAAGCGTCATAGAGTGTATTTCCTTTAGCAAAAACACCGTGAGCTCTCACCACAACTATTGGATAATTTTTTAAGATTTTTGGAACTTCCCTTGCGGCATCTGTAGGACCAGCGGGGTTTTCAACCTCAATTATAGGAATCTTTCTATACGCATAAATTCCTTCTGCATCTAGACAAGTTATTTCATCTTCGATTAGTGATAGGATAACACAGAATGGATTGTGAGCATGAACTACAGCCATAGCATCAGTATTTAGATAAATTTGGCGATGTACATCTGTTTCTGTGCTGGAAAGCATAATGCCTGAATCTGGAGCATGAAGATCTGTTTCAATGATATCTTCTAGCTCTAAATATCCAAGCATTGCCCCCCTTCGCTTAATAAGAATTTTCCCTCCAGATCTCATACTAATATTCCCGGAATGGGAAGTGTTATATCTGTGATCTGTTAGGATCTTACCGGTAATTTTAAATTGCTTATACGTTTCAGGATCAATCATGATTTATTAATTTTGATTTTATTTACAATTAACCATAATAATTAAATTAATCTTTTAATAGATAACTTTTCAAGTAATTTATCTGTTGGATTACCATTTTCATCCCACTGCCTTACAGAATAATAATCTTTTAGTAATTGGCTCAGTGGAACTATTTTTCCATTTGATGGTCCTTCTTTTAAAGGTGTTTCCAAAAATCTACTAGGGAGAGTATCATCGCCTTTTGTAAATCCTTCCCTTATATTAAATAATCTTTCTAAGTTGTAGATTCTTTCGCCAATGGTTATTAGATCGGTTACGGATATATCTTTATCCAGTAATGCACTAAGAAATCGTGCTTGAAAATCAAATCCTAATGCATATCCTACAAACTTGCAAACCACA